>Ga0114962_10004046_pt1 | contig 11748 bp, 8 predicted proteins | sample C_130820_MF_Meta_FD_87017 | JGI IMG/M metagenome (GOLD analysis project Ga0114962, IMG submission 87017) | Freshwater microbial communities from Lake Croche, Canada to study carbon cycling - C_130820_MF_MetaG | ecosystem: Environmental > Aquatic > Freshwater > Lake | place: Lake Croche, Canada... | reverse complement strand
TTTGGTGCGATTTGGCTCACCTACTACCCCCACATCATGATCGAGTGGTACCCCCATGTGCTAACGGTCTCTACCTTGCACCCCATGGGCGTCGACAAAACCATGAACATGGTGGAGTTTTACTATCCTGAAGACATTGCAGCCTTTGAGCGCGAGTTTGTCGAAGCCCAACAAGCGGCCTACATGGAAACTTGCATTGAAGACGATGAGATTGCTGAGCGCATGGACGCTGGTCGCAAAGCCTTGATGCAACGCGGGGACAATGAAGTGGGGCCTTACCAGAGCCCGATGGAAGATGGGATGCATCACTTTCATGAGTGGTACCGTGGGCAAATGGAACATGCTGGAACCCCACGCCAAGATCCGACCTAAGGTATGCAAGCCTTATGGATGGTTTTAGGGTCGTTTTTGTTTGCCACTATGGCCGTTGGGATCAAGTTTGCTTCCAACAGCTTTGGAACCTTTGAGCTGATTTTTTATCGCGGCTTGGTGAGTGTTATTTTTATGGGCATCGTGGTACGCGCCAAAGGTGTGCCGCTCACAACTCCGGTTCCTATGATGCATCTCAGCCGCAGTGCCATCGGTGTTTTATCACTGGCGAGCTGGTTTTATGCGATCGCTGAGCTTCCTTTGGCTACCGCAATGACTTTGAACTATATGAGCGGCGTATGGGTGGCTGCTTTTGTGGTTGGGGGTGCGCTCTTGTATGGCAACCCTGCGCGGCAAGCCCCTCTGCTTGCCACTGTGGCGATGGGGTTTGCGGGCGTGGTGATGGCGTTGCGTCCTACGATGGACCAAGATCAATTGTTTGCGGGTGTCGTTGGTTTGCTCTCGGGGATGGGGGCCGCTTTGGCGTACATGCAGGTGACCGCGCTAGGCAAGGTGGGCGAGCCGGAAGTGCGAACCGTGTTTTACTTTTCTTTGGGTACAGCCTTGGTGGGGTTAGTTGGTATTGGATTTTCGGGCCTCACGCCTTGGCAGGCCGTTTCCTGGGAAGACGCGGCTTGGGTGGTTCCCATTGGAATTTTGGCCTCACTCGGTCAATGGTGTATGACACGGGCTTACCGCAAGGGCTCAACCTTGGTGGTTGCCACCATGCAATATTCCGGCATCGTGTTTGCCTGCATCTACAGTTTGATTGTCTTTGGCGATGTGATCGCGCCCATAGGCTGGGCCGGAATCGCAGTCATTGTCGCAAGCGGTATTTTGGCTACGATTTTGCGAACCCGCGCTATGCCCAATACACCCCCAGAGGAGCACTAACGATGTACACCACCCTCATCTCAGTAGCAGAGCTCCAAGAGCTGTTGCAAAGTGGCGCACCTTGCATGGTTTTTGATTGCAGTTTTGATCTTGGTCAACCCGATGCGGGGATCCAAATGTTTGAGGCGTCTCATCTGTCTGGAGCGGTCTACGCGAATTTAAATATCGACCTGAGCGTCAAAGGCGATCGCTTGCGCACTGGCGCTGAGAGCGGCGGACGCCATCCGCTGCCATCACGGGAAAACTTTGCCAAGTGGTTAAGTCAGATGGGATTTGGAAACAACATGCAAGCTGTCGTCTACGACCGCCAAGGAGCCAGTTACTGCGGGCGACTTTGGTGGATGCTGAAATGGTTGGGTCACGAGCGGATTGCAGTCCTTGATGGTGGGCTACAGGCCTGGCAAGCGGCTGGTGGCTCGGTGGTCCCAGGGCCAAGCCAAACGCTTCCCCACACTGAATTTTCTATCACTAAGCCCTTAGTTACGTTAGTCAGTGCCGAAACCGTCTTGGCCAATCTAGGGAAAACGGATCAAACGGTGATCGACGCCCGAGCAGCGCCCCGTTTTCGTGGCGAAATCGAACCCTTAGACCCTGTCGCAGGGCATATTCCTGGCGCCTTGAATCGGCCCTTTACGAACAATTTAACGGCTGAGGGTTTCTTTAAATCGAAAGACGTTTTGCGGCAAGAGTTTAAAGAACTCTTAGGGGCAAGACGTCCTGAAAACACCGTGCACCATTGCGGAAGTGGTGTTACAGCCATTCCCAATATTTTGGCGATGGCTATTGCAGGGCTTGGAAACACAGCCCTATTTGCGGGCAGTTGGAGTGAGTGGTGTAGCGACCCGCATCGACCGGTTGCCAAGGGCTAAGGCTCAGGACGAACCCCTACTGGCGTTTCAGTGCGCCAACCCACTGACGATGGTCACCAAGAAAATTCCGGCCAAAAGCCACGCAATTTGCGCCGCCGTTTGTCGCAAGGCTAAGCGTTTTTGCAACTGCGGAATAAGGTCAGCCAAAGCGACATAAATAAAGCTACTCGAAGCTACGACCAAAAAATAGGGCAAGTAATCTTGGAGTTGCTCAACAAGCCAGTACCCCAAAAAACCACCGAGAGCTGTTACTGAACCAGCCATCGACACCTTGACCAAGGCGATGCGTTTATTGGGGGAGCCCATACGCAAAACTATTAAATCGCCCATGTGATGCGGAACCTCGTGGGCTAACACGGCCAAAGAGGCAATCACGCCCAAGCGCACATCAGCCATGAATGCGGAGGCAATCAACACACCGTCGCCAAAACAATGCACGCTGTCCCCCGCCAAAACAGCCCACCCGCCGCCCACGGTTTTAGGACTATGGGTCGAAGTGTGGGAGTGGTTATGCGCACTGTGCGGTTGATCGTGCTCTTCGTGGGAGTGCATCCCATGCTCATGGCCGTGGTGCCACAACTCGGCCTTGTCTAACAAAAAGAAGAAAACCAAACCAACCAAGAGGGTGAGGAACAAGTCGTGGGCGCTGGATTGGCTCTCAAAGGCTTCAGGCAGCAAGTGCATAAACGCAGTGGCCAACAAAGCGCCTGCAGCCATGCTGAGCATGTGTTGCGTATACCGGGCCAGCACCCCAAAACTCAAAGCCGCAGCCAGCCACACGCTGCCAATGCCAGCGCACAAGGTACCCAAAAAAATTGCCAAGAGAATCATCAAAAACCTTTTTTAATGCGCTTTATCCCAGTTGGGACCCACGCCAATTTCCGCCAGCAGCGGCACCTTCAATGAAGCAACCTCGGCCATGATGCGAGGAATTTCTGTAGTTACCCATGAAACTTCTTCCTGGGGCACTTCAAACACTAACTCGTCATGGACTTGCATGATCATTTTGGTACCCCGCGCTTGTGTGTCCAATACGCTTTGAACTTTCACCATACTAAGCTTAATCAGATCGGCCGCGGTTCCTTGCATAGGCGCATTGATCGCAGCCCGCTCAGCGCCTGCTCGGCGCTGGCCATTGGGCGAGTTGATCTCGGGCAAATACAAGCGCCTGCCAAAAACGGTTTCAACATAGCCTTGAACTTTGGCTTGTTCGCGGGTGGTATCCATGTAGCGCTTGACGCCTGCAAAACGCGCGAAGTAGCGCTCGATATAATTTTTGGCAGCGGTATTGTCAATCCCTAAATTGCGTGCAAGCCCATAAGCACTCATGCCGTAAATCAGTCCAAAGTTAATGACTTTGGCATAACGCCGCTGCTCGTTGCTCACCTGCGAAACCTCAACCCCAAAGACCTCAGCAGCTGTGGCCCGGTGCACATCTAACCCTTGGTGAAAAGCGTTGAGCAAGGCTTCGTCGGCACTGATATGGGCCATGATGCGCAATTCAATCTGGCTGTAATCGGCACTCGCAATCACGCTACCGGCGGGGGCGATAAAGGCCTCGCGGACCCGACGGCCCTCCGCCGTGCGGATCGGAATATTTTGCAAATTAGGGTCGTTACTCGATAAGCGCCCTGTCACCGCAACGGCTTGCGCGTAATGGGTGTGGACTCGCCCCGTGCGGGGCAGCGCCAACTGCGCCAACTTGTCGGTGTAAGTGCCTTTGAGTTTGGCCAAGCCCCGGTGTTCCAAAATTTTGGCAGGTAAAGGAAAGTCTTCAGCTAGCTTTTCTAATACTTCTTCATCGGTGCTGGGCGCACCCGTCGCGGTTTTTTTGACGACTGGCAAACCCAACTTGGTAAAGAAAATTTCACCAATCTGCTTGGGGCTGCTGAGATTAAAGGGTTGGCCTGCAAGTTCATGCGCTTGGGTTTCAAGCTGCACAATGCGAGCGCCTAATTCATGGCTTTGGGCTGCAAGCGTCGCCGCGTCAATCAAGACCCCGTTGCGCTCAATACGATACAAAGATTCGCTACTGGCAATTTCAAGTTCGTACACGAACCGCAACTTTTCATTGCGCTCCAACTGCGGCCACAGTGCCGTGTGAACATCCAAGGTCATGTCAGCGTCCTCGCAAGCGTATTCGGACGCACGCGCAACATCGACTTGGTCAATGCTAATTTGGCTGGCACCTTTACCGCAAAGATCTTCAAAACTCACACCGGAGCGCCCTAGATGGCGGTCAGCCAAACTGGCTAGGCCGTGCGGCTTATGCACTTCCAAAATATAGCTTTGCAGCATCGTGTCGTGCGTGTAGCCTTGAACTTCAATGCCGTGGTTGGCAAAAATATGGCGGTCGTATTTGATGTTCTGACCTAATTTCAAGCGCTGTGGGTTTTCTAACCAAGACTTGAGCCGATCTAACACTTCGCCTAGCGGGAGTTGGTCAGGAGCGCCAGCATAGGTATGCGCCAAGGGAATGTAAGCCGCTTCACCCACCTTGACACTGAAACTTAATCCAACGATCTCCGCTCGCATAGCGTCCAACGAAGTCGTCTCTGTATCGAGCGCAACTAAGTCGGCCGTTTGAATGACTTGAAGCCACTTTTCAAAGCCATCCCACGTTGAGATAGTTTCATAGTGGGTTTCAACAGAAACCAAGCGCGCAATCGCCGGCTCCTGCAATTCACCGAACAAACTGTCTTGGGCTGATCCCAACTTGTACTCTGTAGCAGTCTGTTTGGGGGAGTTTGCTTTCGCCAACCCTTTAAAACCGACCCGTTCATAAAACGCAAACAAACCACTGGTATCTTCTTCGCTGCGACGTAAATCTTCAAGCTTTGGAAGCCCGGGCAACCAAGCCAACAAATCACAATCGGTTTTGATTGTTAAAAGTTGACGCCCTGTGGGCAGCCAGGTCAGCGCCTTTCTGAGATTCTCGCCAACGACCCCCTTGATAGAGCCTGCGTTTTCAACAATAGACTGCAAACTTCCATACTCAAGCAACCACTTCACTGCCGTTTTAGGGCCCACTTTTTCGACACCCGGAACGTTGTCAACCGTATCACCCACCAACGTTTGGTAGTCCAACATCAACCGCGCAGGGATTCCGAATTCAGCTTCTACTCCAGCCATGTCACGGCGTTTTCCGTTCATGGTGTCAATAATTGTGATGCGCTCGTTGACCAGCTGCGCCAAGTCTTTATCACCGCTGCTTACGATCACTTCCATGCCTTGGGTTGCGGCGATAACTGCCAAGGTTCCGATCACGTCATCGGCCTCAACCCCCGGAACATCAAGCACTTTCATGCCGAGCAACTGCATTAGCGCGTGGATGGGTTCGATCTGGGCCCGTAAGTCGTCAGGCATGGGGGAGCGGTGTCCCTTGTATTGCGGGTACAAAACATCCCGAAACGTCGGCCCTTTGGCGTCAAAGACACAGGCCACATAGGCCGCAGGCACTTCTTTGCGAAGCGCTTGCATCATGTTGACCATTCCGCGAATAGCGCCAGTGGGACTGCTGTTTGGGTCACCAGGAATGGCACGCAAATCGGGCATGGCGTGAAAAGCGCGGTACAGGTAGCTTGATCCATCGATCAACAGAAGGGTGTTTTCGGGTTCTTGCATAGCTCTATTTTGCCTTTGATGCAGGAGCACCTCCCGGCTCTACAATACCAACCCATATTTCAGTCGTTTTATTGCGTTTTTTTCACAGGCTAGATTCATGGCGGTTTACACAGAAGTCTCGGTGGACGAGGCCAGCGTTCTTTTCGATCAACTCCAACTAGGCCAATTGCAAAGCCTTGTGGGCTGCGCAGGCGGTATTGAAAACACCAACTATTTCGCTTCAACTGACCAAGGCGAATTTGTCTTGACGCTCTTCGAGCGCCTGACAGCTGAGCAACTGCCCTATTACCTTCGGTTAATGAAACATCTTGCGGTGCAGGGCATCCCCGCACCCAATCCGGCAACCAACGCGAACGGTGACGTTCTCCACGCATTGAACGGAAAGCCTGCCTCCGTCGTTAACCGACTATCCGGTAAGAGCGAATTAAACCCTGAGCCCACCCATTGCGCTCAATTGGGTGCCATGCTCGCCAAAATGCATTTAGCCGCAGAGAGTTTTTCGATGCGCCAAGACAACCTGCGGGGAATCACATGGTGGAACGAAACAGCGCCAGTGATCTTGCCTTTTTTGTCAACCGAAGAGACTGATTTACTTCAGTCCGAGCTCGCCTACCAAATCCACGTTGCCAGCGGCGCCGCCTACACGGCGCTTCCAAGAGGGCCGATCCATGCCGATTTGTTTCGAGACAATGCCTTGTTTGATGCCCCCACTGGTTTGGGCGAAGCCTCTCAATTAAGCGGTTTTTTTGATTTTTATTTCGCAGGAAACGATGCTTTGCTATTTGACGTTGCCGTTTGTCTGAACGATTGGTGTGTCGATCTCGATAGCGGTGCCCTCAAACTCCCACAGAGTCAAGCCCTGATTCAAGCCTATGCCAGCGTTCGACCTCTGCATCCCGCCGAACGCCAATTGCTCCCTGCGATGGCACGTGCTGGAGCTTTGCGGTTTTGGATTTCTCGCCTTTGGGATAAACATTTACCGCGTGAAGCCAGTATGCTGCAAGCCCATGATCCCGGACGCTTTGAACGCGTGCTTCGTCAACGTATTTCCAACCCCTTGAATGTAGAAATTTTGTTCACCAACCCTGTACCCGCCCCATGACACTCAATTTATTTCCCGCACGACAAGGTGTGGTCTGGGTCAAGTTAGGGATCAAGACGTTTTTCCGCCAGCCTTTGGCACTCTCGGGTTTGTTTTTTCTATTCATGATGAGCATGTCAATTCTCAGCATGATCCCTATCGTTGGCAACGTACTGGCATTGGCGTTGCTGCCAGTGGCCACCTTGGGACTCATGGTTGCAACGCGTGAAACGATCAAAGGCAACTTCCCCATGCCGGTAGTCTTAATGAGTGGTTTTCGCGCAGGACGAACTTCCATGCGTTCCATGTTGATTCTTGGCGCCCTCTATGCCATCGGTTTTGTGTTGATTTTGGGGGCTTCCGCACTGTTTGACGGAGGAAAATTTGCTACGCTGTATTTGGTCGGAGGCAGTCTCAATGCAGAGACCATGCAAGACGGAAGTTTTGAAGCGGCTGGGTTGCTGGCACTGAGTTTGTACCTCCCCTTGTCCCTGCTTTTTTGGCATGCGCCCGCTTTGGTGCTTTGGCATGGCTTGTCGCCCAGCAAAAGTTTATTTTTTAGCTTCGTTGCATGCCTACGCAACTTTTGGGCAATGGCGGTTTACGCAGCGGCGTGGTTTTTAGTCTTTATTGTCGTCGGAACCACGATTGCACTCTTGGCAAGTTTGACCGGAAGCGAAGAGCTAGTCGCCGCCATCCTGTTCCCCACAGCCATGCTGATGGCCTCCATGTTTTTCACCTCCATCTATGTCACCTTTGTCGACTGCTTTGGTGAAAACACGGTCCACCTAGCCTAAGCGCATACCACTCGCGCTTAGGTAACAGGCGTCAGTTTGGCAACGCTCAATGCCAACCATTTGGTACCGTGGCGTGGGAAGTTAATCTGGGCTCGCGCGTCTTCACCTGCTCCTTCCAAAGTTAATACCGTCCCCTCGCCAAACTTGTTGTGAAATACCTGCAGGCCCACCCGCAAACCATGCGAAGGATCTTCTTTTCTTGCAACCACGGGCAAAGCGCTCACGGAGCCACCAAAGTCACTTGCCGTTTGCCAAGAACCGCTTCGCATCGCTTGGCGCTGGGGCGTAAGGTACTTCAATGCCACTTCGGGAAGCTCATCAAAAAATCGACTCTTGAGGTTGTAGCGGGTTTGACCGTGGAGCATGCGTGTCTGCGAATGACTTAAATACAAACGCTTGCGGGCCCGGGTAATGGCCACATACATGAGCCGACGCTCTTCTTCCAAACCATCGCGATCACTCAAGGAGTTTTCATGGGGAAAGAGTCCTTCTTCCATCCCTGTAATGAAAACACAATCAAACTCGAGACCTTTTGCCGAATGAACCGTCATCAGTTGAATCGCATCCTGCCCCGCCTGCGCCATGTTGTCGCCCGCTTCCAATGCCGCGTGGGTTAAAAAAGCCACCAGCGGCGAAAGCGTTTCGCCTGTCTCTGCAAAATCAATATCCTCAGGCAAAGTTGAATCTAACGGTGTTGGCGTTGATTCCGGTGAGGCTGGCGACTCCTTGCCAAAACCTTCTAAGCGAACAAAACTCTCAGCTGCATTCACCAGCTCTTCCAAGTTTTCAAGCCGGTCTTCGCCTTCCCTGTCTAAACGGTAGTGCTCTAGCAAGCCGCTCGCATCAAGCATCGTGGAGACAATATCGCGCAGGTTCATCCCTGTGGTTTGTTCCCGCAGGATATCTATTTTTGCAACAAACGCGGCGACTTTGGTCCCCGCCTTACCCGGCATGGCACTGACCGCATCGTGCAAAGAGCAGCCCATCTCTTTGGCAAAGTCTTGTAATTGCTCGACGCTGCGTGCGCCAATGCCTCGCGCGGGAAAATTAAGTACCCGCATGAAACTGGTATCGTCGTTGGGGTTTTCAAGCAAACGCAAATACGCCAACGCGTGCTTGATTTCAGCCCTTTCAAAAAATCGCAAACCCCCATAGACGCGGTAAGGAACGCCCGCATTAAACAACGCGGTTTCGATCACTCGGCTTTGCGCATTGGAGCGGTACAACACTGCAATCTCGATGCGGGCGACATCATCACGCACCAATTGACGCATCTCGTCCACCATCCACTGCGCCTCCGCATAGTCCGTAGGCGACTCATAAACCCGAACCGGTTCCCCAGGGCCTTGGTCGGTTCTGAGATTTTTTCCCAAGCGCCGGCTGTTGTGGCTTATGAGTGCGTTTGCAGAGTCCAAGATATTGCTGTTACTTCGGTAATTTTGTTCTAGTTTGATTTGGTGGTGAACATCAAACTCCCGGACAAAGTCCGCCATATTGCCGACCCGAGCGCCCCTAAAAGCATAAATACTTTGGTCATCATCGCCCACAGCCAAGACCGCTCCGCCCTGCCCTTTTCCACCGTGGCCGTCGATACCCGCAAGCATCTTGATCCATGCGTATTGCAACTTGTTGGTGTCTTGGAACTCATCAATCAAAATATGGCGAAACCGGTGTTGGTAATGCTCTCGAATGGATGCGTTGTCGCGAAGGACCTCGTAGCTGCGTAGCATCAATTCGCCAAAATCAACGACACCTTCACGCTGGCATTGTTCTTCATAGAGCTGGTAAATATCCACTTTGCGCCGGGTATCAGAATCACGAACCTCTACCGCGTTTGCGCGTAGGCCCTCTTCTTTACAGCTCGCAATAAACCAAACCAATTGTTTGGGCGGAAAGCGCTCTTCATCGACGCCGATTTGCTTACACAGCCGTTTAACTGCACTGAGTTGGTCTTGCGTATCCAAAATTTGAAAAGCCTGTGGCAAATTGGCGGTTTTAAAGTGGGCGCGTAAAAACCGATTACATAAACCATGGAAAGTCCCAATCCACATTCCGCGAACATTGACAGGAAGCATGGCTGAGAGCCGGGTCATCATTTCCTTAGCCGCCTTGTTGGTAAAGGTGACCGCCATCACCCCACCCTGGGAAACGTAGCCGTTTTGCAAGAGCCAAGCAATGCGGGTTGTCAAAACGCGCGTTTTTCCAGAGCCCGCGCCTGCAAGAATCAAGGCATTTTCAGACGGCAATGTGACTGCTGCACGTTGCTCGTCATTAAGGCTATCAAGCAAGGGCAAAGGGACAGGATCGCTGTACAAGGAAGGAATAGACATTGGCCGATTGTAGAAAGGCTGGAGTGGGTTTCTAAACTCGATAGAATCAATCATCGGGCCCAAGCAATTGCGACTCGGTTACAAAATCGAGCCCAATCCAAGCGCCCTTGTCTTTCTTTACTTTGATAGATTTTTGCAGGAGCTTGGGTTATGGAAATTTTCGACTACGACAATATTTTGCTTTTGCCACGCAAATGCCGCGTGGACAGCCGCTCACAATGCGATGCCAGCGTCACCTTGGGCGCAAGAAGCTTTCGCATCCCCGTGGTTCCTGCCAACATGAAAACCGTCGTTGATGCAGCGATATGCACCTGGCTCGCCCAAAACGGGTACTTTTATGTGATGCACCGCTTTGATCTGGACAACGTCCAATTTGTCAAAGACATGAAAGCCAAGGGCTTGTTCGCATCGATTTCACTCGGCGTTAAACCGCCAGACTACGCTACCGTCGACACGCTTTCAGCCCTGGGGCTGATCCCCGATTACGTCACCATTGATATTGCCCATGGGCACGCCGACAGCGTACGCGACATGATTGCCTACCTCAAGTCCAAAATGCCAAGTACTTTTGTGATTGCAGGCAATGTTGCAACCCCTGAGGCCGTCATCGATCTGGAGAACTGGGGCGCGGATGCGACCAAGGTGGGTATTGGCCCAGGCAAGGTGTGCATTACCAAATTAAAAACTGGATTCGGAACGGGCGGCTGGCAATTGAGCGCGCTCAAATGGTGTGCCCGGGTGGCGACTAAACCCATCATTGCCGATGGAGGAATTCGCGAACACGGCGATATCGCCAAATCGATCCGTTTTGGAGCCACCATGGTCATGATCGGTTCGATGCTGGCCGGACACGAAGAAAGTCCTGGCAAAACCGTGGAGGTTGATGGAAAACTTTACAAAGAATATTACGGTTCAGCCAGCGACTTCAATAAAGGCGAATACAAGCACGTTGAAGGCAAGCGGATTTTGGAACCTGTCAAAGGTTTGCTCTCGGAGACCTTGGTAGAGATGGAACAAGACATTCAAAGTTCCATCAGCTATTCAGGCGGCAAAAAACTGATGGACATCCGCAAGGTAAATTACGTAACACTCGGTGGCGATAACGCTGGCGAACATTTATTGATGTAGGAGCACTCAGATGCGTGTCGCTGTTTTGGGTTTAGGCCTGATGGGTTTACCGATGGCGCGTCGCTTGTGCCAAGCAGGCTTAGAGGTTCACGTTTGGAACCGAACGACCGCCAAAGCAGAGACGTTGTTACCTTTGGGTGCGACGGTTCACCTCACCCCTGCGTTGGCGGTTGCCCAAGCGGACCTGACCATCACCATGCTCGAACACGGCGGCATTGTGGAGTCTGTTATTTTTGATCATGGCGTTGCGCAAGCTATGCGCAAAGACAGCCTGCTTGTTGACATGTCGTCTATCGAGCCAGCACAGGCCAAAGACCATGCCAAACGATTGCAGGCTTTGAACATCCGCTATCTTGACGCCCCCGTTTCTGGCGGCACGATAGGCGCAGAACAAGGCACCTTGGCCATCATGGCTGGCGGAAACTTGATCGATTTTGAAACGGCGCGTCCCGTCTTGGAACATCTCGGCCGATCCACCTTGGTCGGACCCACAGGCTGCGGTCAATTGGCAAAGTTAGCCAACCAAATGATCGTAGGCATCACTATAGGAGCAGTCGCAGAAGCGCTGTTGTTGTGTGAAAAGGGAGGCGCTGATATGGCCCAAGTCAAAGCAGCGATCACGGGAGGCTTTGCAGACAGCCGTATATTGCAAGTCC
>Ga0114962_10004045_pt1 | contig 11753 bp, 13 predicted proteins | sample C_130820_MF_Meta_FD_87017 | JGI IMG/M metagenome (GOLD analysis project Ga0114962, IMG submission 87017) | Freshwater microbial communities from Lake Croche, Canada to study carbon cycling - C_130820_MF_MetaG | ecosystem: Environmental > Aquatic > Freshwater > Lake | place: Lake Croche, Canada... | reverse complement strand
ATTTTGAGAGAAAAACATGGTAGCCCAGTCGTAGTTGATATTATTGATGAACATGACCCATTTAAAAATCAGTGGACAAAGCGAAAAACATTTTATAAAAAACAAAATTATAAAATAATTCAAACCTCTATTGCAGAGTATGACCCGGATATTAGATTTTGGAAACATGTTCCAACATCAAACAAGAAAGAAAAGCTCTGTCCAAAATCTGACGAAGCTTTGTTAGAAACATGCTTTATTAAATTGCCTAAGAAATAATTATAATAAAATCCCAACCATTCGTGCCTGTTCTGGAGTTATTTGATTTGTTGAATTAAATAATAAAAAGTAATTGTTGTTTAGTTTTATTCGGTCTGCACAAGAATCAATATTACATATTAAATTTAATTGCGGGTCTATATAATAAATAACACCATCTTGCGTCCTCGCAATTATAAAAATGTGAGCCGGTCCGTCAGCATCTTTTGACCTCCAATACCAAGGAGAGGGAGGAATTGGAATGCCATCCACTCCTATTGGTTCTCCTATTTCTGGAACAGGAACAGCCGGGAGGTCTTCATCTTGAACCATTGCATCTGGGTTTGTGTCGTAACCAGCAAATACAGCATTCCCTGGCATCAATCGTTCGCGAATTATTTTTATAAATACACCAAAATTTTTAGTTGATTTAAAATCAAAGTTGTAATTTTTTATAAGAATAAAAATTTTCTCAATAGCTTCTTTTGTAAAACCTGTACTTCCAGCTGAAGAAACCCTCATTATATTAGCATTTAATGAATCTATTAATCCCGCTAATTGTAACGCATTAATAAAACAATCCGATGGTTTTGGAACTACTCTCTTAAACTCTGTTATAAAGTTATCTTGAATTCCAAACTGAGCTAATATATTGCAAGGAGGCAATCCACGTTCTTCTCCAATTCCACCTCTTAACTTGGATGGGAGTTTTTTTAAGCTTTTTCTCTTTCTTGTTTTTGATTTTTTGTTTATTCTTGTTTTTGGCATATAATATAATAACAGAAAGTATTTTATTATATTTTTTTACATCTGGAATCCCTTATTTGTGTTGTAGTTATAATTGTCAACACAGTTGTTGGTTGGTTGGTAAGGAACAGGGTTCGCTAAAGCCGACAAATTGGCTGAAAGTGGCCCACCAGTTGAGTAAGATGGTGTGTAAGGAACATTGCTCATATATTGAGAATATCCTCCGCGTTGTCTCTTGGAGCCTTTGCCTCTGCGGCTTACAGATTTCTTTGACTTTTTAACATGATGTCTCTTGCTTTTACCCATACGAAGAATTGATGATAACTTTCTTTTAATTGACCCTAAAGTCATCTTTCTGCTTTTTCCACCCTTCATCTTCTTATACTTATTAGCAATATTTTTAATTTTTCTACGCAATGTTTTTGACCTTGCTCCGCCCTTTAACGCACTCGCAGCCGCAGCTTGAGCATTATTTGAAATTCCACTTAACCCAAATTGACGATTTGTTTCATTAGAACCAAACCCTCTGGGGTCATTTGAATTGGTCACATTTACATATTTTGCGTCAATATTCCCCAATGGAGGAGAGACATTTTTAAAAGGAAATGGTGACCATGGAGAAGTAACAGACATTGATGCCATGCTTAATATATAACAATATTATATATTAATCTAAAAATTCAATCAATAGCTACTTAATGTTTTCTTCTGTTTTTTCTCGTCTTTTTGCTGTGTTTTCTATACTTACCGCCTCTTCTTGTTATAGGTGGAAGAGCTGAGCCTCTTTCAAGAGCGCGCAAGGGTTTCAACGCAGTTTGACTTGCTGCCAATTCGCGCATTTGTCTTAATTCATTTGCTCTATCCATTGGAGTAACTGAAGTCATTGGTTCAGGCTCATCTTCAACTGCTGTCATGCGATAGTCACGGATTCCAGAAAGACGACCTCTTGCGCCAGTCCCTCTACGTACAACCGGTGGTACTGTTTGAGGAGAATTTGGAGGAGCGTCAGGCACAAAATCGGGGTCTTGTGACATTAAAAACCCTCGTTCGGCTTCTCTATCAGGGATTTTAACAGTCTTTCCTTCTCTAGTATACACAACTGTTGGTCCTGGAGCAAAATTAAAAACTGTTCTTGGGGGTGTCAAATCATTCGCTGGAACTATTTTACCATTTTTTAATATTAAATCTCCTTGATATATTTGTCCGTTTGAATAAGTATACTGACTAGCCAAATCACCTTCACCTTTTCTCTCTTTTTCTGTCCAACTTGGGAGGACTAAACCATTCTTCATGTGAACACTACTAACCACATCTTCATTTCCATACAATATTATAAAATATCCATTCTCTTTATTATTTTTCCAGTCTCCCTCTTTTATAAATTTTGGGAGCCCAGTTTTTTCGTCTGTTTCAAAACTAGTTAGCATTCCAGTGCCACTCATTATTGGCTCATCATGCCATAAATAATGTTTTCCAATGTACATACCCTTTCCTGGTATCTCTATTGGGTCTTCGGCTCCGGCCCAAAAAGAGGAACCATACACATTGTCGGTTGTTCGGTGATAATTCGCTTTAGCTGCTAAAATATCATTTTTAGCCTGTCGCAAATATTGGTCATAATGTATTCCACCACCTCTATGTTTTCGGCTTTTACGCATTTTTCTTTGCGTTTTTTTTCTAAAACTAGTTTTTCTTGAACGCGCCATTATATATAAATAAATATAAAATTATATATAATTTCTTATATTATTTGTTTTTACAAGCAGAAATTCTTCTGAGGGATTAGTGTAAATGGGTTTGAATGTGTTGAACCAAGTGTGTATTTCTTTCCCAATAAAGTAAAGCCATCAAAACCAAACTCAACTTGCAACAATAATGATAACGCCGAGTTGGGGCAGTTTGAGGGGCCAATGTCTAACCGGCGACTTTGAATCTTTGGAATAACCAAAGAACTATTTGCACCGAGGCCCCACAATGGCAATCCGTTGTCAACAACAGGAGGTTCAACATATGTATAAGGCAACTCCGCAGTTCCATTCAATGGAGCGTGGTTTCTTGGGCTTAGTGTAAAAGTGCCATGATGCCACGCCATTTTGCTGTATTCATTTGAGTCATGTATAACCAAAAAGAATTTTTTGCCAAGGTATTTTAAAATCTCTGGCAACTTTATTCTATATTCTCCAGAATTGTTAATATTATTTGCGAGTTGGTATGCCTCATTTCCTTCTTTGGAAACAATAATAATGCTCACCTTCGGTGAAACTTTATCTTCTCCCATACCATCTGTTCCAGGACGGTGTCTAAAATACTTTAACTTATTTTTATCCCACTTGATTGTAATATTTTTGTCAATTGGAACAACAGAACCATTGCGAGGATATTGAAAAACAGACGAGTCGGGTCTTTGTAAAAGCTTGATTTTCTTATCAGAATGAAATCTTTCCAATCGCGCTGAGCTATGAACTGAAAAGTGTTGTTTTGGTGATTCTGTATCCCGCTGCATTAACACCGAGTCATGAGGGACCGTCCAATCAACAGCAACAAAACCTTTTCCGGCGCTACTTGATTTAAAAGAGTGTTTTGCAATTGGATATCCTGAGTCTTTTAAAGCGTGATGAAGATTAAAATACAATTCATGCTCTTCATTTGGGTTAAACCCTTCATATCTCACTTTAAATCTAATTTTATCACCAGGGTATTTTGCATTTGTATCAGTGGCAAGAAGGAATCTAGAGTCAGCTTCAGAAAAATCCAATAACATTTTATACTCTGTGAGAGAACATTGTCCCTTCTTAACAAATTGTGCAGTAGCTGTTAAAATGGATGAAAAATCAATAGTGGCTCCAACATTTACCACTGGAATTGAACCGCCAAAACTAAACTCAATTCTTGCTGAAAGAGCAACAATTACTGAAAGTGACGTGGAAGAAACCTTGAACCCGCTTACAGTATACACAGGCTTTAATTGATTGGAGTTAGTCAATTCGTGCTTTGCGGACCATTTAGATTTTGAATACATAATGGAATCCTCTTCATAAAGCGTGTAACCTGAAGAAAATCTGGCCTCGCCCTTGGCACTTCCAGAACCCTTGATAGTTGCCCATGCACCACCAAATTTAATATCCAATGAAAGACCAGCAACAATAGGAATAGAACTTGACTTTCCAGGTCCAGCCAAATTCAAATACTTTGCTGCGGAAAATGATGGGTCTTTAATAAGAATCCCAATATTGAATCCCGCACCACCTCCATCCTTGGCTTCAAATGCAAATGTAGACATTTGTCCTCCAAAAATGTTAAAAACCGCCAATACACTGGCACCAATAAAAGAATAACAATTGGTGCAGGTTGCACCATTCCCTAATGCAATATTTTGTCTTATAGCGGTTGTTCCTGAAGCATGATTGTAATTAATTGAACCTGGAACAGTTGCATCTGCGTACAAACATTCATTGCCTTTAACATCCAATGCATAACTATAATCAAATGGAACTCCTTTAATTGTTGTAGAGTCTTCGCCAGTTTTATGAATGGTCGCCATCTTTGACCTAACTTTATCATCAGAACAGACAAGCAAAGGTGCATCTGGTTCAATAAAAGAGTCTCCTCTTAGATTTCTCTCTCTATTTTCATCGTCTGGAACATACACTCTGTCATAAGGAAAATGAACAGCAGTTTCAATTTGTGTATCCATAAGTTGAAGTGGGTGAACAACAGCCGTTAAGACATGTTTGCAACTATTACTTAATTGTTTAACTCTTATAACTTGACGAGAGAAAATGAAACCAACCGTGGAGCCTTGATTGGAATGTAATGCAATATCGCTGTGACTTGAAGCGTCAGTTCCAATATAATAATCACCAATACGAACTGTATAAGAACCACAATCAACCAATGATATAGCATCAAGAGAGGTAACATTTTTTGCAATGAAAGAGTTATCTAATGAAAAATAATTATTATCAGGAAACAAAGCAGTCTTTACGGTAGTAGTGTGGTAAGCCTGTTTTGAGAGACTTTCGTAACTACCAACCTGTTCATCCAAGTTCTCTTTAAGTTCTGTTTTCTCAAAATACTTTTTCCCGGCATGAACAGCATCAAAAAATTCTCTAGTATGTAAATACGAATCTACGTTCCCATTTTCTCTCTGCAACTTGTGTAGACCTTCTATATCCAAAGGATATTTATGATATTCCGAGTTTACACACAAAGCAAATAGTGATGTTAAAATTATTGCCGCTAACATCTTATATACTGTCTATAAATATATTTATATTGTCTGTAAATATATTTATTTATAGACATTATACAAGATGTTCTATATCACTGTCAACAAATTTTCTTTTAGTGTCAGTATATTCTTCATCGCAATTAACTAAATACATGTCAGGAGTGTTGTCATAAATTACCCTATATTTTTCTACAACTTTAGTATGATTTCCACAAGAGTAAATATTCATTCCTATTGCGCATAGTCCTTGTGCATTATTTAACCTTGAAACTTTTTTTCCTGAAATCACTTTATCATCTTTAATAGTTACCATAGTTCCATTTGGATGAGATATAATTACTTTATCTATGGTTTTATATTTTTGTAAATTTTCAATAAAATTATCACTTAATCCATCATCGTCGTCTAGTCTAATAGTACAATATTTAACCTTGGCATTTTTTATAATATTAGTTATACTTTTATAAAAACATTTAAAACTTTCCACGTAATATACATTTATTTCTTTGTAAGGACTTGTCAGTTCTATCAACTTGTTTTTATATTCTTCTGGTAAATATTCGCTTGTATATATATTCCAAATATAACTTTTATTTGTTTGATTTAAAATAGACGGCAAGGTTGTCTTTTCAAAAAAATTAAACTTATAATTTAATCTTTTCGGCGAAAATAACAAATCATAATATTCTTCTTTACTATTATTTCGTGTTATTTCATATCCTTTGAAATTATAATCAAATATACTAAATCGTGTTAATATATATGATAACATTTATTAATATATATATTTATATTGTCTATAAATATATTTATTTTTGTTGTTCTATTTTCTCTCATAATATGACAACTCTTTCTTTGTAATAATCTTATCACCCTTTTGTGCTAACCTAACTGGCGCCCATTTTTTAAACTTATTATTCCAAACACAAACCATGTTATATGTCTTATTTAAAAATACAAACTTATCAGGTCTATCATCTTCAAATTCAGCTTCATCATCGCTTTCTTCCAATGCATCTAAATTTGCATTCTCTTTAATATTTCTAAAAAGCTTATTCATCATAACACTTGTTTTATAGTCTGGAATATATGCAACGTCAAATATGTTGTTTTCTGTGCTATCTTCCTCGGTGTTAATATTTGGCTGCTTGTCATAATAATGCAAATGATAAATATCATTTTGAATATCTGGTGTAATTTTAAAAACTATTTCTCTCTTCAAATCATTCCTAGGCCCCTTTGATATTAAATTAGACGGTTGACATTGTATACCTCCAAACTGGTTCTGCTTAGTGTAAACCATGTTGTATACCCCAGAACCAGCAGCAGCATTCCTGAATTGAATATACTTTATTTTATATGGCAACAACTCAATAGTTCCTACAACATTTTGAAACAAGTTACTAATTAACGGCAAGCCAAAAATAACACAATGTTCAAAAAAATACTTTTGTTTTATTTCACTGGAATAAATAGTCTTAAAAATATCTAGCTTTTCAGAAAAAGCCTTTTTAGAGATATCTATGCCTTTATAATAATAAATGTCTTCTGTGCAAAAGTATCTGGCATTTTTATATTTGAAAGTAGTTCCATAAAATATGGTTCCATAAGACAATTCACCGTGAAAACAAGTATTTACTATTTCAATGTTACATATTTGTTTGTTTTCTGTAATTTCAAGCAAAACACAAACATTCTGCGTTTTAAATGTAGTAAACCATGAAAAATATCTGCGGCCTTCAGGAATAGCCAATACAAAATCTGAACTATAAACTTTCTTATGCACCAATGTTTCATAAGAAAGTTCTACATTTGGAAAATGCTTTAAAAGCATTGATTGTTCTGTTTCTGTTAATCTCATTTTTATTAATACACATAATAGCTTTATATCTATTTTATACACTTATTAGATTAAAACTAGTAACTAGTAACTAGAAAAATTTGGAGATGAAAATGAGTCTAACATAGCTATATTTGTTGCACCAACATCTTCATTGCTTGCCTTACTCTTTAAAAAGTTTTTCAATTCCTCTTTCATAGATTTTACTTCTGGAATTGCTGTCAATCCATTTGAAACTAATGGAATGGTCGGCAATAAACTATCCGTATAATCCCTTGAAGAAATAGTATTATAAATATTCTCATACTTTTGTGCTGGAGCATTCACTAAATCTTTCACTTTTGGAACTGTAAGAGTAGTTTTAAAAAATAATATTAAATGATGGACAAGAAATATCAATATAATTGAAATGATAGTAATTTGAAGTGTCCAAAATAACATATAATATTACGATATTACTTTAACATGGATAAAAACACATTAAGTTCTTTTTTTACCAAAACATTATCAAAACTTTCACTTGCTAAAAAATAAAAATTGGTTGGAGTAAAATTAAAATACTTGTCGCTATTTGCGTTTGTCTCTCCAATTTTGCTTCTAGCATTATCTTGTTCATAAAGTCCCTCTACAACTAATCTTAAAAATGACTTTTTTCCAAGACTCTCCTGTCCATAATACATTTTTACAACATCTATATTTACATGGTCGTATGGTATGTGAGATAATATAAGCTCTCGTTCAAAATAACTTGAGTCAAATAACAATTCAAAACCTTCAAATTTGTGTGTTACTATTTCATTATCAACGGGTTTCAACTTAAATACCTTGTGATTTTCTATAACATACAACCCGTCTGGTGAAACTAGTTCAACCGTTATTTCTTTATTCCTAAAATAGTTATCTAGCTTTACAAACTTCTTTTTAAGAAGCAATGGGTCATAATCCTTTATAAATATTTTAGTGGTAGCCATTATTATTCCTAAATATTTATAAAATAAACTATTTAAACCCATTCAATATCATTTATTATACTTGGTATGTCGCAAAATATATCGGTCGTGATTGTTGAAAAAGTTGGTTCTTTGAAATCTCTAACAATTAAAGATTACAAAGAAGAGGAATTATATAAGAAATGTGGGTTCAAGAAACCCGACGGTTTCTCAAAACAGACAGAATGGGGAATTAAATTGGATGGAAAAAAGTATCTAGTTGCAGTGTTTGCAAAAACTGAGGGAAAAGCTAATACAGAAAATAAATACGATTTTCCGCCACCAGTTGATACAACTTTGTTTTTTGGAAATTGTGTCCTTGTATCCACCATTAAAAAGGATGATGGTACATTTGGTCTTGTATCGCTGTCGTTGGAACAATGGGACAAAATGTATGAAAAATTATTTGGAGGTTTTGAAGATTTGGCTGCAACTTGTGCTGAGGATGAAGCCGAAGAAGACGAACTTGATAATATTCCGGATTCTAAGAAGACCAAGCAAGGTTATTTGAAAGACGGGTTTGTTGTTGATAGCGACAGTGATGAAAAGGATAATTATGGGTCAGATGACTCAGATGGAGATGAGGATGAAACAGAAGATTCCGAGGAACAAGAAGAAGTATTGGAGCTTGAGGACATTGGCTCAGAGTTAAGTGAGGAGGAATATGACTCAAGCAGCGATGATGAACAAGATAAGTAAATTGTGAAAGGTGGTTTAAATAAAAATTGATTAAGATATAAACATAATAATTGTTAATATCTTATACTATGGCAATGCGAAAGATTGAAAACCCCGACAATTTTAGGAATAACATTCGCGTAAAGCTTCAAGACATACTTGATAGCGAAAAGAAGGCAATTAATCTTGAGAAAGGCATTTATAATTACGCATTGAAGGAAGCAACAAACCGCAAAGTTGTCAAAAAGTGGGATAATCCATATTATACGCAAATTTACTTGGATAGGTTGCGCAGCATTTATATTAACCTAGGAAATGAATTACTTCTCAGTCATGTAAAGGATGGAACAGTTCCTGTAAAGGCGCTTGCGTTTATGACGCATCAAGAAATGCAACCAGAAAAGTGGGAACCTCTAATTCAAGCCAAGATTAAAAAGGACAAGTCCAAGTATGACACGCAACAGGAAGCAATGACTGATACATTCAAGTGTCGCAAGTGTCATTCAAATAAGTGTTCTTACTATCAGATGCAGACTAGGTCGGCGGATGAGCCCATGACAACTTTTGTAACTTGTCTTGAGTGCGCCAATAGGTGGAAGTGTTAAAATAAGAAACGATATAAAAATAAAGTGTTGTTATAAAATATAATGAATCTTGTGAAAGCATTATATTTTTTGTTTGCCACTGTATCAGCATTTGGGCCTGTAACTGTTCCTGAATTAGACGTTGAGAAATACACTGGTCGTTGGTATCAAGTTTTGGGTGCTCCAACTAATGAAATTTTCCAAGGCTATGGAACATGTTTAACTGCGGATTATGCTGTATTGTCAAATGGAAGTGTAAGTGTTGTTAATTCTCAATTAGATAAGAATGGAAATTTAGAAAAAATTGAGGGCCATGCCTATTACAAGAATGCCAGCGAACCTGGTAAACTTACAGTATATTTACAAGGAACGCCATTTGATGGGCCATATTGGGTTGTCAAGTTGGGTGAAGTAAAAAATGACCAATATCAATACAGCATAATTACAGTACCTTCACAGATTTCGCTCTGGGTCATTGCCAGAAATGTTCAGGATTTTTATAATGAATATGCGAAATCAGTTACTAGTTACTTGGATTCACAAAAATACCATTATGAAACAATTATTCAAGATGCCAATTGCAAATATGCACCAATTGTATAATAAATTAAAATATAACATAAAAATTTATTATACTTTTTCTCATTTGTCTTTATTATTTTTTTATGATTTTCACCAAAAAAATTGAAAAGCTTTTTCAAAGTGATTAAAAAGGAAAACTAACGAGTTCCAAGATGGCAGAAGCAAGAATGTCTTTGGGTAGGGTTTCATTCAGGTCGCCAACAATTCAACGACTTTGTTTGAATCTTATTTCCTTTCAAGAGAGAAACGGTTCAATTAAAGATGTAATTACAAATGAAAAAATAGACTTTTCTGCGATTTTGCATCCACAGGTTGACGGAGTCATGGCGGAACTGCCGACAAGAGACCTCAATCTATTGGCAACTACGCTTTTGAAAATTGTTCGTTGTTACAAATATGCACCAGAGATTCATTCCAAAATTTCCATGCTCTGGGCAATGTGTGAGGTTGGTGCTATAATTATGCCTGGGTCTGAGATGGCTGGCGCAAATTCACGAGCAAAAGAGATTAAAGAATTGGACAAGGCACTTTATGAAATTAGTGAGAAGATAACTGGAATGGATGTTGTTGCGAGTGCAAGATTTACAGAAGTTAATGAGCCAAAACCCGGTCAATCTATAATGTTTGAGGTTAATGTTGTGTAAAATTTTACTTACAAGCAGCTACAGTATACGTTGATTCATCAATACACAAATTCAAATTATTTAAACGATTCAACCAACCTTTTAAAAAAATACTCTGGGATGGATTATTTTTTACTATATCATTGTAAAATTGTCTTTGAACGTCAATAAATGTGTTATAATCGTCATTGCTTTTAGAATAAAACTTTTGAGCATTTCCTGGACCATTGTTTACAGCTGCGTTAAAATAAACCCAATTCATAGGATAGGATAAAGTTGCCGCAACAGGATTCCAATATTTTGTAATATATATTTCTTCAGCTTGGTCTTGAGTAAGACGTTCTATTTCAGGACCAGAGTTAATACCAATTGCGTTTAATGAAGCTTTGTTGTTAATATAAGTAATCCCATATTTGGTACAACCGCCAGTGTCTTTGGGGTTATTTACATATGTTTTACCTTCCCATTTAAGTATCCATGGGAAAATTTTATTTGAAAAATCATTTTCATCTATTTTTTTAGTTTTTTCTGCTACAGGTTCAAGAGGTTTTGATTTGGATTCTATTTTGGGTTTATTATGTTTAATAATTGATTTATCATTTTCACAGTTTTTCGTGCAGTAAAATTTGCCATGTTTATAATAACCTTTTTCTACAGTCCAGTATCCCCAATACCCCCAATATCCTTTGTGTTTTACAAATCTTTTTAAAATACGGTTGCTTGATTGTTCGTCTTGTTCCCTAAGATTTGACCCCGACACAAGTGTTAAAAAACTTAATAAGCCAATTATAATTTTGCTGAAGTGCATTTATATAAATATATAAAATTGTTTTATATATTTATTTTTTATCAATTGTTACTTCTTTGGCAACATTTCTGATGATTTTATTATAATGCTGTTCATCTTCTTCCTTTGTTGAGCCGCCCATAGAATGAATAACGATTTGATGATAATCCATGTGTTTTTGACTATCATAATCATCTGATTCTGGGTTTTTTTCTCTCCACTCATTGATTTGTTTAAAGTTTTTGGCTGCAATATATTTAATTGCTGTTTTCATTTTATTCTTTTCATCGCTGTCTTTTTCCCAAGAGTCTTTATCTTTCACATAAAGCACTTCTCTCTTTAAATCGCTGCAATGAACTGGTCTTTTAAATACATCAAGCTCTTTGAGGCCTCTAATAAAAAGTTTTGAAATGCCCTCAGAATATCCTACGCGACCAACCATATCCAAGTCGGTT
>Ga0114962_10004044_pt1 | contig 11754 bp, 15 predicted proteins | sample C_130820_MF_Meta_FD_87017 | JGI IMG/M metagenome (GOLD analysis project Ga0114962, IMG submission 87017) | Freshwater microbial communities from Lake Croche, Canada to study carbon cycling - C_130820_MF_MetaG | ecosystem: Environmental > Aquatic > Freshwater > Lake | place: Lake Croche, Canada... | reverse complement strand
TCTTCCTGCATTTCTGCCTTTTCAGTGCTGTTCATGGGTCAATCCTCAAATATGGGCTTTGATCTGGAGCGGATCCTCGACATCGCCGATGACGTTCAGGTCATCAAAGATGGCAAATTGGACCTTATCTCCATACTCATCAGTGCCTGAGCAGGGCTTTTCCCAGCGCAGGCCGCCGTATTTGGGGACGAACACGAAATCGCCAACGTCGCACCAGCGCCCCTCGGTCCACGGCTGCATCGTATTGCGATTTTTGTAAGCGAGAGGCCCGACTGCGATGACTTTGGCAACGCAAGTATTGTCGAGTTCGGTGTCCTTGGTCTGGTCCGCGTAAATAATGCCGCCCTTGCTCTTAGTGCGGGCTCTGCGGATCTGAACTAACACGCGGGATCCGAAAGGCCGGATGCCGGGGTCTACGCTGGGGAAAAGATTATCCCCAGATGGGCCGCTGACGGCGGCGTTTGGCATGCTCATCGTCTTCTCCTTCTGCCAAGGTCTCCTCAATGATCGCAATAGCGCGACCCAGACCGGCGTAAGTCCCCGCCCGGCGCCCGTACTCAAAGATTGAGCCGTCGCCGGGCTTCTGCATAGTCTCATGGGCTACAAGACTTTGTTCCTCTAGTAGCCTCTTAATGATGATGTCGATCATCAACCAATCCTGTCAATGGTTATTTCTTCCCATCGAAGGATTTAAGTCCACTTTTAGCCGGGGAGTCGTCCTTCCCGGAAAGATTCTTGTGGATACCGAAGGACTTGTGGGGCTTGATCATGTCATTGACCATGTTCTTGCCCTCGGGCGTGTTGTTCACGGCCATGCCCATGGCGAGCCGCTTATGCTGAGGAAGAAGAGAATTATCCATTTTACGCTCCAGGGTTGATCCCGTGGCCAGTGGAAACATTAGTCCTGACACCATGTTCGGCCTCAAACACGGCAAGTTCCTTCGCGGTGCGGTTGTCCGCATCGTTCATCTCTTGCTTTGCAGCAAGATCCATCTGACGCTCCTGCATCTTGATCTGATCAAGCTGCGCGTCACGAGCCAGGCGCTGCTGATCAAGTTGCAGTTTTGCCTGGTCGTACTGCGCCTTGCGCTGCGTCTCAGCCATCAGCACCTGCGTCGGATCTTGGGGCTTCGGCGGCTGGAATTGCTGCAAGAACTGTTGAGCGGCCTGAAGGATGGGCGGCACGCCCTCAAGGCTCTGCTGGATCTCTGGCATGTAGCGCTGCGACGCCATCGCCAGCAGGCGATCCAGCTCAGCAGACACTTCCTGATCCTTGCCCTCAAGGAATACGTCTAGAGGCACGCCAGCAGCGTTGCTGGTCATCTCGTAGATGTGGAGCGAATACCAGTAGGCCATGTGCTCCTTGATGTGCTGTAGCACACCGGGGATGTACACAGGCCCCATCAACTGGCTCATGCCGAACACCGGGCTCTTCAAATAGTCCAGATGGACCTGAAGGTGGGCCAGGTGATCCTGCATCGGGAAGGCGGCCACCGGGCGCCCGAGCGTCAGAGCCAGGTTCTCGTTCACCGCGTTCAGTTCAATCGGCTCGGGCTTCTTCGCCAGCAGCGGCTTGAAGTCGGGGATCTTCATCCCCTCAAGGAACCGCTCCTCAACTGCACGCTGATCGTAAAGCGCAGGCATCGCCGCCGCGCGCTGAACAATGGCCTGCATCTGCGCCGCACGCTGAACGTCAGAGAAGATGTTCGGGTCAGACACCGGCACGACGTCCATCGGGCCTTGGAAGTCCTTCGCCTTGCACATCTCCTCGCCGGTCACACGCAGGATGTACTCGTCATCAATGTGCTTGGAGTTCAGGCGATGCAGAACCTTCAGCGTCATGCCCATTGCGTAATGCAAGCGGGCATGAATGGCCGAGAACACCGTCATGCCCTGCTCAATCATGGCGAGCGTGGTGCCCACCGGCACGTTCGGGTTCTGGTCTTGAAGCTTCTCGTAAGTTGTACGGACAACGCCTCGAGCCGCCTCGGTGACGAAGCCCAGAAGCTGGAACAGCACAGGGTTCGGCGGGTTGAACGGAACAGCCATGGCGATCTTGCGCACGTCATCGACGCCAACGCCGCCCTCAATCTCCGTCACCTGCGTAGGCTCAATGCGGTCAGACTGACCGCCGCGCGAACCGCCCTTCAGCTTCAACATGCCGGGGAAGTTGTTGATGTGGGCAGAGTCCAGCAAGGCGCGCAGAGCGCCAGTAGCCGCCGCAGACAGGCTGCCGATCATGTGGGGTAGGCCGATGGGATAGGCGCCGCGCCAAGGCACGAAGGGCCACTCCACCATGTGGACAAGTTCTTCCTGCTGCTGGTCGTCGGGATCCCAGTTACGGTAGATCGACAGCACTTCCTTCGACGTGTGGTCGATCGTCACCAGATACGGGGCCAGGCCGAAGTTGTCCTCAAAGTCGAGGTAGCATGCCACCTCGAAGACGGTGCGAAGACCGTCCTCGTTGTAGCTGTTCTGCTCCCTGCCTTCGATCTTGTTGTTCGCCTTGGCTGGCGCCGTCAGTTCTGGCTCTTGCGGTGCGATCAGGTTGATTTCGCGATACATGCCGCTGCCAACACGCTTCTCAAACTCAAGGCGCGTGATATATTGGACATGGGTTTTGCGCTCGGCAGTGTAGAAGCTGCTGGCGCTGTAGGGCAAGTAAACGTCGTCAATCGGCACGAACATCGACATGGCGCGGTTGCGCTGCTCGTCCCAGACCAGCTTCATGTACTGGGCGCCACCGAGCGGGATCTGCGTCGTGGTCTGCTCCAACTCGGGCCTGAACTCGACCATCTGCTGCGTGAGCTGCCAGTTCATGAACCGCTGCTTGCGCTTGGCCTTCTCAAGCTTCGCCTGCGTCACCTCGCCGGGGATGAACTCCTTCACCGGGCCGTTCGAGGGGAACAGCTCCTTGATGACGCGGGACGAGAAGTCAACGCACGCCTCGGTCAGCATCGGATGCACGACCTTCGACGCACCTTGGAAGTCGGCGCCACCGGGGGCGTCGTCGCCCAGACCAGTGCGGCGCAGGCCCTCCTCATACTGCTTGTCGCGGAGAGACCTGGCTTCCTTGTCGCGCTCAATAAACTCCAGCAACTGGCTGGAGATCATATTCATATCGGTACGATTCATTTCCTCTGCGAGGTTCACATAGAACTCGGCGTTTTGCGCCTGATCCGGCTCGTCGAGCGTTACGGTTGCGGATCCGTCTTCATGCTCTTCGACATCGCTGTCAGCATCAGGCTCCATTTCAACCTCGGTGCCCTTGATTTCTTCTTCCATGGTGGAACCTTACAGTTGAGACAGCGGAGAGAGGCCGAAAGAATAGCCCACATTTGGATTCTGCGATATCGGGGACGGGGCAGGTGAGGCATTGGTGTTCCGTGACGCCAGCGTCTGCAAGGCAGGCTGGACCGTCGGCACCGAGGCTGCGATAGATGGCGCCATGGGCGATGCGTGAGGCGCGTCAGAGCCGAAGGCGTCGCTCGCCACCAACCCTGGAGGCTGCGCAATGCTGCCCACAGCCCCGCCACCGTCCGTGAACGCCATCGTCGGATACGGTGGCGCGGTCGAGGTGGCGGGCGGCTGGGCGGGCGCTACAAGGCCACCGTCAGCGAAGTATTTGTCAGCGTCGAACATGCCGCCTTCAGCGGAGTAGTAGGTGCGCTCGGCTCCGGCGCCGTAGGCGTAGGGATTCGAGGCGGCGCCAAGATACTTGCGCAGCGCGGCAATCTGGGCGGGCGTGATAGTTGTGGCTGCGGGCGTGGTTGCAGCAGGGGCAATCGCGGCGGCGGATGCAGGCGTGTAAGCCGCAGGCGCAACGGTAGGGATATAGACCGGCTCAGAACCGCCACCGCCATTGTCAGCGCCGCTGGAGTCTGGCGTGCCGCCCGGCTCCGCACCCTTCAGCCCCCCTACAAGGCCGCTTACAAGAGATCCAGTATTAGGCCCGCCGAGCGCAGCAGAAATTGAATTTGCCACACCGAATGGACCACCAAACAACGCCGTGCCTGTATTAACAGCCGTCTGCACCGGGTTGTTGACCATGCTGTTGATCTTGGAATCAATCAGGTCAATGCCGGTGTAGGAAGGCGCCTTGCCGGTGGACGTGGCAGACATTGCTGTGGGCTGGGCTGGGGTAGCAGGCGTAGAAGGGGCCGCAACGCTAGGGGCGCTGGTCGATGCAGGCGTAGATGGGGCGGCAGCGCTCGGGGCACTGGTTGCGGGAGCATTTGATGGAAGTCCAGCAGCAATGCTGTCGAGTAGCACGTTTAGCTGATCTTGCTGGTTCTTTTGCGCGTCGTACAGGTTAGCCATTTGAAATTGATGATTGGCCAAAGCAGCCCGCGCAGCGTCTGTGAGCGGGGACACGTTCTCATCTTCCAAAGGCCCGAGGGTTGACACAGGCAGCGTAGGCGCCTCTGTAACCGGGGAAATCGGCGTTGTGGTTACAACATGCGTTGGGACGTAGGATTCTTCTTCTGGAGCAGCAGGGCCGACAGGAGTCATGCCTGCATATGAATTGCCCGCTGTTCGGCTGGCCATAGGGCCGTCCGTGGTAAATATGCCGAGAAATGTTAGGAACGCCCATACTTGCCAGCTTCCAGGCACAGTAGATGTTGTTATCTGGGCTGGTGTTGCAGCAGGAAGGTCAAAGGCCTCTTGTGCCGCCCGCTCGGTAGCTGTTGGAGGAGAAGACATATCAAGTCTAGATTGATTCTGCGCTTCAGGCGTGTTCCCACCGGCTCGAGAAGCCGTGTAATTGGACATGGGGCCAAATGTGCCGGGGGCAGTCTCGGTGAACCCAATAGGCGAACCAGCTGGCGCTATGCCGCGAGACCCAAGCGTATAGTCAACGTCTGGGTTATAGTTAAATGTATTCGGCGTAAGTGAGGGCGCAGAGGTGACGGGCGAAGTAGACGGTGGCGCTGCAATTTGCGCATTTGGTGCAAGCGCTCCAGTGGAGTTAAGCGTAAAGTCCGGCATGTCGCGATTGAGCAACATGTTTGATGGCGCATTTGTTATCGTGCTGATCTGATTCGGCCCCCAATAGGACGGCGGAGAATAATACTGCGGCTGCTGGGGTGCCTTGTTCGCATCGTAAAGATTTGAGTAATCAGGCACAAAATTGGGGTTTGGAGTCTGAGGCGCTGCATAGGCAGGGCCAATCCCGAACAGTTCACCAAGCCCGCGACCGATGGAGCCGAGCACGTCAGAAGTCGGGGCTTCAGGTGCGGCCTCTGGCGCAGCCGGTGCTGTTTCAGGCGCCGTTTCGGGCGCGTTATTTAGAGCGTCAAGCGCGGCTTGCATCTCAGAAGAAAGCTGGCCGGGTTCAGATACGCTAACAGATGTTTGCGCGGGGGCTTCAGTATTTGTAGGCGCGCTCCACCCCATGGATTCGTTGAAAGCATCGGCGGGGTCGCCGCCAAGCGCAGCACCACCTTGTAGGCTACCTTCTGGCCCACCTTCTGGACCGCCATCAGGCGCATCACCACCTTCAGGCCCACCTTCAGCGGGGCCACCCTCAGCACCACTGCCGCCACCATCATCATCGTCACCAGCAGAACACCCACCGCAACCCTGCGCAATCAGCGCAACAGCCTTGCCCTCATGGACATCAGCCCAGCCACCGCCGAGCAGGTTCAGCAACTCGCGCTGCTCCTTGGTGATCAAAGGCACAACCTTCGCCGGGGCTCGATCAAGCGGGCGAGAAGCAATAATTTCCTCAACCGCAGGATCTTGATCCGCAGCGTAATGCTTCAGCAGCTTGACGGCCAAGGCCCGAAGATCGGCATCAGTCATGGTTGAGCGCCTCATGAATCCGCTGGAGGTTCGGATACTTCGACAGTTTTACACCATTATCTAGCAGATTGGCTACCTCTATAAGCTTGAGCGCCTCAATGTCTTCCTCAAACACTAGTATTGGCTCGCCGGTCTCATGGTCTCTGATGTCGCCGCTCTCGAGCCCCTTGGGCCGGTTTATCCGGGAAAACAGCCACGCCAGGCGCTCGGGGCGCTCCCCGAACAGGCCACGGATGATATGCCGCTGGTCAGGCGCCACCGTCACTTGCTTAAAGGCGTTTGTCCCATAGATCGAATGCAGGCCGCCACCCAGAGCCACGTCCTCGTCAACGCCCATTCGTAGAAGATCATCATAGGTGTTCACCAGATGTTCGCCGAGCGTGCGCCCAACATGCGAGTTGTGCATCTTGCGGAACGCGCCCAGGCGCTTGAGCGCAACAAATAGCAGGTGGCGCCTACTCACGCGGCTTGCCCTTCAGGACCAGCACCCGGCGGATCGTCGGGCAGATCCTCGACACGCCACGACCGACGTGCTTCACGTTGCCGGGGAAGATGGTAAACCTTCCATAGCGTGGAAGGATTGCCTTGATCACGTCCTCGTCCTCGTCGAAGAACACCGTCTCACCGGCCCACTCGGGCTTCCAGTCCTTCTCGACGTAGATGATGCAGGTCTGGTCGGTGGCGAACTTGGAATCGCGGTGGATGTAGCCTTCGACACCGTAGGTGTGGGCATTGGAGTAGGCCCGAACGAGCACAGGCGTCGTCGGCATGAACCTGGGCTGGATGTAGTCCCACAGATCGCGGATGCACTGGGGCACCTCGTGGTAGACTTCCTCGCGCTCGATCTTGCTGTCAGACAGGACGATGTTCCAATGGCCAAAGCCCAGCATCTTGCTGGACTTCCACCCATAGCGCCAGTTGCGCCCGTCGATCTCGTCAATCGCAGCGTCAAGCAGACCCTGCGGAATTTGGTTGTCGTAAGACCGGATCGTGTCCGCTTCGGTCAGTTCTTTTGCCTTCGCCAGCAGGCTGTTATCCTGCCGGAGCTTCTCCATCAATGCCTCAACGGGGTCCATCTCAGATCCTTTTGTTGAACGCCTCAAGCGCCTTCTTCATTGCCGGGCGAGACTTGACGACATCGCTGTCCATCATGCTCTCGGCCTGCTCCTTGGTCTTCATCAGGGCTTCCTCGCCCTTCATACGCATCATGGCGCCGCCCATGTGGTCGCCGCTCATGAACTTGTGCTTTCCGCCCATCATCTGGTTCAGGCGGGCGAAGGTGCGGATCGACGGGCGATAGGTCTTGAACCGGCTGATCAGCCCCTCAGCATCACCTAACATGATTTGCCCGGCGAACTCCATGGCCCGCTCGGGAGGCATGTACATGCCGCTCGCTACCTTCAACAGGTAAGCGAGGTGACGCTGGTCCAGGTTGTCCTTGCGGGCGATGTTGGCGAGGTCTAAGGCGACCGCCGTTACCTGCTCTTCGATGGTGTTGAAGGCGGGCTTGGACTTCTTGGGCGCGGCCTCCACCTCGCCACCTTCGGCAAGAGCTATGGGCTCTTGAGGTTCAACCATAGGCTCAACTACGGGTTCCGCCTCTCCACCATCTGCATTTGCCAATACTTCGCTCACGCTCTTGGGTTGCACTAGATCAGCCCTTGGTTCAGCAGGCATAGGCGGGCTCTCAGCAAAATATTGCTCATGGTCAAACCTTGGCGAACTTAGATCGGTCTCGATCTGACGCATAAGCGAGGCGAGGGGACTAGACGGCATATGGGTTCACCTTCGGTCTATCGTCGCGGGTGCGGGGCTCGGGAGGCTCGGGCCGGGTGACGCGGATCATATCACGATCAGCGAGATAGCGCAGCCCCTGCACCCCGGCGTCCATCATGTCGTCGTGCGGGATCGACCCCTCGCCGCTGAACGTGCAGAGCTGCTCGATCAAGGGCTGCGCCCAGCTCTTCGGCTGCCCGAGCATCTTGTCGCTCTCGACCACCCAGACGCGACCGGCTGCGAACAGGGGGGAGACGGCGTGCAGGCGGTCGAGCTTGCGAGCCCGGCCAGGGTTGTAGGGCGCCGAGATGATGCCCTCCCGAGCCAGCGTCTGGCGCAGGCTGATCCCCGAGCCCTTGTCTTCGATCAGGAGCACGTCGGGGGTGCGGCCCGAGTTCTCCATGTGGCTCGGCCCGAACATGGGCTTCATGAGCGACTTCTCTCGAGGCGCGTACTCGGCCTTGAACTCGGTCTTCACCCGGCGAATCAGGTCGGGGAAGCCCAGCCGGTCCTGCCAACAGTCGAGCAGGATGATGTCGCGGCGCTCCTTCCCCCGGCTGTAGACGCCCCAGACGGCGCAGGCCGAGTAGTCTGGATCACCCCGCGTCGTCGAGCCCGTCTCCTCCGTGAATGCCGTGTCGAGGCTCATCACGATGAACTCGAGCTCCGGCAGGGGCTTGTCGTGCGGCCAGAGCTTGATCCACGACCGCTTGATCACGCCCATCTCTTCGGGGTTGATCACCTCGGCATAGATCTCTTGGCGCCCGATGGTGGTGCCCTCATAGCGCAGGATCTGATCGCGGAACGTCGGCGCCAAATTCGCGAGGTTCTCATAAGTCGAGGCGCGCGTGATTCGCACGTCCTTGCCCTCACGGGCGAGCAAGTTGCGGATGATCGTGTTGGGCTTCGGGGTGGTGGTGCAGATCAACCTGGGGCGCTCACCGAGGCGCATGCCGAACATCAGCAGGTCGAAGGCCTCGTCGGCCCGCTGCCACGCAGCCAGCTCGTCCAGCCACCCGCCATGGAACTGTGGGCCACGGAAACGCTCAGGCTTCTCGGCGGTGATCCCCTTGATCGTGCTGCCGTTGATCATCTTGATCTCGACCTCAGACCTGTTGTACGTCTCGATCAGGCTTGGCGGGATGCAGTTGATCAGGCCCGACTCGCCCTCGAAGCAGACGCCGGTCAGATCCCCGTAGGTGGGCGCCGAGACGAGCCATCGGGTGCCTGGCTGCAAGGCCGCCCACTCCCCGAGCACCTCAGCCGCCGCGCGGGTCTTGCCCGCGCCACGGCCAGCGAGGAGCAGCCAGATCGTCCAGTCCAGCTCTTCGGGGGGCACCTGGTGCGGCAGCCGCTTCATCATCCATCCCAGACGCCAGTCCGCAATGGTGCGCTCGGTCGGCGACAGTCTTAGCCAGGCCTGCTGGAGGTCATCCATTCTTCGCCTGTTCAGCCATCTTTAGAAAGTTAAACAGATTGTCGGTCGGTTCATGCTTGATCTCAATATCTGCTTTAATTGTTTCACGCCAACCCGCGCGAGTCTTCATCCAGAAGATTGCGGCTGCTACGCTGCCTGTCCCCTTGCTGGTGGCAATAGAGAAAAGGTTTTGAGCCACCTGCGCGTTCATTAACGACTCGGCGGTTTCCAGCTCTTGACTATAATACTTGCGCAGCGTCTCGTCAGATATGCCAACGACCTTGGCTATTTGATCATGCGTCAGGCCAATACCGGCCATGACGGTAATTTGCTTGCGGTCCTTTTCGGTCGGCTCATGCGGTTTGCGGGGCATTTTTCATCTCATCAAAGGTTTTGCCAGTGGCTTCGTGGACAGCCTTCTGGCCGGTGAAGTCTTGCCAGCGGGTGATAATAACATCGCAGTACTTAGGGTCCAACTCCATAAGGCGGGAGTAGCGCCCGTTCTTTTCGGCGGCAATCATAGTGGTGCCGGAGCCGCCGAAGCTATCGAGGACAATATCGCCGCCCTTGGTGTTGTTGAGGAGTTGATATTCGAACAGCGCGACCGGCTTCATGGTTGGGTGTTCGCCGTTGCGGGACGGCTTGTCGAACTCGAGGATGGTGGTCTGCTTGCGGTCGGTGGCCCAGAGGTGGCCTGCGCCTTCCTTCCAGCCGTACAGGCACGGCTCGTGCTTCCAATGGTAGTCCTGCCGCCCCATGACCAGCGAAGACTTCTTCCAAATCAAACACTGGCGGACAACCCAACCCGCGTCCTTTGCCGCGCCCCGAAAGTTGTAGCCCTCCGAGTCGGCATGCCAGATGTAAAAGACGGCGCCCGGCTTCATGACTGCGTCTGCGGCGACATATGAGTCGCGAAGGAACTGGCGAAACTGATCGTCGCCCATGCTATCGTTTTGGATCGTCAGCTTTTCTTTGGTTCCGCCTTCATACGCCACGTTATAAGGCGGATCGGTCAGCCACATATCAACACGCTGCCCGGCGGCCAGCTTCTCAAGCTCTGCAATGCTGGTTGAATCGCCGCACATCAGTCGATGGTTCCCCATCACCCAAACGTCGCCAAGCACAGTCACGGGCTCGGCAGGCGGCTCAGGCACGGCGTCCGGATCGGATAATCCATCGGTAGGGTCGGCCAGCAGATCGCCCAGCAGCTTGTCGTCAAACCCAATCAGACTCAGGTCAAACCCCTCCAGGTTGAGGTCACCCACCTCGACCTTGAGCAAGTCCATATCCCAACCGGCGTTGAGCGCCAGTTGGTTGTCTGCCAGCACGTAAGCCTTCTTCTGCGCCTCGGACCAGCCGGTCGCCACCATGACGGGCACGTCGGACAGGCCGAGCTTCCGGGCCGCCATGACGCGCCCGTGGCCAGCAATGATGCTTCCGGCCTCGTCGATCAGGATCGGCGTCGTCCAGCCCCACTCTTTCACTGAAGCGGCGATCTGCGCGACCTGCGCATCCGAGTGGGTGCGAGCGTTGCGTGCATATGGAATGAGGTCAGCGACTGCGCGCCGCTCGACCTTATCGGCAGGCCAGCTCTTTATACTGCCAACTTTCGCCATCACAGCGCCGCCATGTAGGTTGCGACGAGCAGCTCAAGGCGTTCGCGCTCGTCATGCGGCATCTTACGCAATGCAAGGACTTTTTTCAATATCTTGGGCTCGAACCCCTCGCCTTTGGCCTCTTTCATGATTTCCTTGATGTCATCAACAATGGCCTGCTTTTCCTCTTCCATGCGCTCGAGGCGCTCGACGATGGTCTTGAGCCTGTTGTTTGTCATGTCCATGTGCCTGGTCTCCGTTGGTTAGGCGCCGCACCCTAGCACATAAAATAATTCAGAAAAGACGAAAAAAGTGCTTGTGTTTGTCTGGGAAGGGAGTAGGATACCTACATCAACCAACGGAGACCAAGCCAATGACTAAGCAGATGGACGCCACCGCAGTCGCCCAGATCCGCAGCGAGATGGACAAGGCGAAGACCGCTAAGGGCGCCCGCAAGGCGATGGCGAAGCTGGCTCTGACCCGCAACAACCTGACCGACTGCGGTCGTGCAGAATGGCAAAAAGAACTCGTCTGATCATCAACCAACGGAGACCAACATGTTCATCGAAATCCACGACTACCTCGCCCAGAAGCGCCAAGACGCCCGCGACGCTTACGACTACGCCCGCAGCATCGGCACCCCTGAGCCCACTAAGGCTGACATCGACATGTTCCTTGAGCTGACCAACGGCAACGTGTTCAGCATCACGCAGGAAGAGCGCGACCAGATCGTCTTCGACATCATCAACGCCAAGTAAGGAACCCAAACCATGTATTACCTGATCGACAACGATTCCGACCTTTCCTTTGCCCAGCAGATCGCTATCGCCGACACATTCTGCTGGCTGTCTCAAGCCAAGCAGCAGGCTGAGCGCCGCACCGACAACACCGGCCATAGCTGGGCGGTAGTCAAGATCGACGAGGTTTACACCACCCAGACCCTCGACGAGGCAATGGGCGACGATAAATAACACGAAAAAAGTGCTTGCATCCCCCACCAACGTCTGTATGGTGGGGGTGTCAAACAAACCAAACGGAGCTAACCAAATGACCAGCAACATCAACTCCCTCGCCGACCGCTACGCCGCCATCAAGGCCGAGATCGACGGCATGAACCGCCTCCTCGACGAGGTGAAGGCCGAGATCAAGGCGACCGGCATG
>Ga0114962_10004043_pt1 | contig 11755 bp, 12 predicted proteins | sample C_130820_MF_Meta_FD_87017 | JGI IMG/M metagenome (GOLD analysis project Ga0114962, IMG submission 87017) | Freshwater microbial communities from Lake Croche, Canada to study carbon cycling - C_130820_MF_MetaG | ecosystem: Environmental > Aquatic > Freshwater > Lake | place: Lake Croche, Canada... | reverse complement strand
TTGCTTATCTTGGGCATTTGTTTAAAAAGCCTTATCAGTGACTATTATTTTTTTTATAGCAAAACCTTGATGCTATACTTGCTACATGAATCTAAAAATTAGGAATAATTTCGATGTAGCCTATATATACGCTGAAGTAAAAAAGATGGTTCTGGCTCTTATAGTGATAAAATGAAAAAATTATAACCCTTTGTTAAAGGGGAATTGTGAATGTTATTTTTTGAATCTCCCAACATCTATTGCACCTGCCCTAGTTGTAACTTCCAGTTTTTTGTATATATTTTCAATATGCCATTCAACCGTTCTAGGTTGTAAACCTAATTCTTGGCCAATTTCTTTAAATGTTTTGGATGTTTGTAATAACTTTAAAATAGATTCCTCTTTTTTTGTAATGCTAAACAAGCCTCTATCAGGTAACTTAGGTTTTCTTCCTTTAGCAGCATTCCATATTTCTTTTGTTATAATAACATTAGTATAATAGCCAAATTTATATATATGTGTTATTGCTTCTTCCATAAATCCTGGTACTATATCCTTTTTATATAAAAAACCACCTGCTCCAAAAGTTATAGCTAAAATTATAGTATCTATGTCATCTTCCAAGCTATGAACCAAAATCTTATAAGAAGGATGTTTTTGCTTCACCCACTTAATAAGTGTAAGGCTATTGGTAAAAGGCAAATGAATATCCAGAATAATTAAATCTGCTTCAATTTTCTTTTGAAGTACCTGAAGCAACTGACTATTACTGTTTGCTGTTGCCGCAATTTCTACAGAAGGACAACTATGAAGTAGCTCTCGGGTAAACTGAATCCCATTTTCAGACGCATCACACAACACAACATTTATCATTCAGGTTCAAATTGTATCGATAGAGATAATAAAACAACAAAGGTTTTTATTACTCTTTTTCGGGCTCACTTCTATTTGTTTTAATCAAATGTAATTGCTACGATAATACAAAATACTGATTTTTCAAAAACCCCGTAGAAATACGGGGTTTTTGAAGGAGCATTGTAGTACAATGTTGGTTGGTTTTGTAGTAGATTGATTGAGTTATTGAAAATTTAGAAAAAAAGGTAGTGGAGATAAAAAATAGAGGTTAAACCTACTTAATCTCATTGGTTATTCAGGAGAAAGAAAAAACGAAGCATTCAGTAATTCAATGCAAGAGGGCAGCTAAAATAGCTGCCCTCTTGCATTGAATGTTATTTATTTTATTGTTAAAGACCGAAGGCCTTCTTAACAGCAGGAACAAATTCTAGTTTCTCCCAAGTAAACAGTTCTACTTCTTTGGTAGTAACTACCCCTTGAGGATCTTTAAACTCTTTGGTAACCACTTCATTTTTGCGTCCCATGTGGCCATAGGCAGCAGTTTCGCTGTAAATTGGGTTACGTAGTTTTAAGCGTTGTTCGATAAAATAAGGTCGCATGTCGAAGATAGATTCTACAATTGTTGCAATTTCTCCGTCTGTTTTACCAACTTTGGCTGTACCATAAGTATTTATATAAATACCCATTGGTTTTGCAACTCCAATAGCGTAAGAAACTTGTACCAAAACTTCTTCAGCAACACCAGCTGCAACTAAGTTCTTAGCGATATGCCTTGTTGCATAAGCAGCGCTTCTGTCAACTTTACTGGGGTCTTTTCCGCTAAAAGCACCACCACCATGTGCACCTTTACCCCCATAAGTATCAACGATAATCTTTCGACCAGTCAAACCAGTATCTCCATGTGGGCCACCAATTACAAACTTTCCTGTAGGGTTAATATGGTATTTGATATCATCGTTAAATAGTGCTGCATACTTGTTATATTTGGACTTTACTCTAGGAATCAATATCTTAATAATGTCTTCTTTTATTTTTGCAAGCATTGTTTCTTCCGAATCAAAGTCATCATGTTGAGTTGATACAACAATAGCATCAATCCTTACAGGCTTGTTATTGTCATCATATTCCAAAGTAACTTGACTTTTAGCATCGGGACGCAAGTATTTAATTTCAATATTTTCTCTACGTAATGCAGCTAATTCTATCAAAACCTTGTGTGCCAAGTCAAGTGCCAAAGGCATATAATCATCTGTTTCGTTGGTAGCATAACCAAACATCATACCTTGGTCACCAGCACCTTGGTCTTCTTTATTGGCCTTATCAACCCCTTGATTGATGTCTGCACTTTGTTCGTGTATAGCAGATAAAATACCACAGCTATTAGCTTCAAACATATACTCACTTTTGGTGTAACCTATTTTACGGATTACCCCACGTGCAATTTCTTGAACGTCTAAGTATGATTTACTCTTTACCTCTCCGGCTAATATTACCTGTCCTGTTGTTACCAAAGTTTCGCAAGCTACCTTCGACTCGGGGTCGAAAGCTAAGAAGTTGTCTATTAAAGCATCTGATATCTGATCAGCAACTTTGTCTGGGTGACCCTCGGATACACTCTCCGATGTAAATAAATAAGGCATGTGTTATCTTTTTTTGTTCGCAAATATAATAGCTTGTTTAGAATGTAAGCTTAAAATGAAATGCTATTAATCTTATAAAGTTAGATGGCAAGTTCGTTATACAACTCAAGGTATTCGGATAAATCAGTATCCCAACCTTTGAAGTTTACGATTCTTTTCCCTTTGGCTTTTGCAAATTCGGATACCAATATGCTGTTTGGTTCCTCTGCACCAAACGTTATGGCATCTGCATAAGTTGCGCCGCCTCTGTAAAGGGCTGTATTTGTAAGTTCTTTGAAGGGCTCTAAATCCTTTTCTTTGATATTGGCATTAATTAATGCTTTCTTAATAAAATCTGCGGGTAATTTGTCGTCGAAAGTGTTCTCTCCAATTGTGAAAACTATCTTACTATTTCCAAATACTGGTTCTCTTTTGTAGGCGGTTCTGATATATAAAGGAGCTAGACTACTCATCCATCCACTACAATGTATTACATCGGGAGCCCATCCAAATTTCTTTACTGTTTCCAAAGCCCCTTTACAAAAAAAGATTGCCCTCAAACCATTATCATCAAACCACTTTTCTTCATCATCATGAAAAATTTGTTTTCTTTTAAAGAAATCTTCATTCTCTAAAAAATAAACTTGTAATCTTGCATTCGGTAAAGAAGCTACTTTTATTTGTAAGGGGTAATCATCGTTGTCTACAGATATATTTATACCAGAGAGTCTTACAACTTCGTGCAGCCTGTGCCTTCGCTCATTGATAACTCCAAAACGTGGCATAATGCAGCGAACCTCCAATCCGGTCTCATTGCTTTTGATAGCCAATTTGTTTACAATTTCAGAGAACTCCGTTAGCTCTAAATAAGGCGACATTTCTGTGGCTATGAATAAAATTCTTTTCTTTGACATCTATTTAAGTCGTACTTTTTTTATGTGTAGCCTGAAAACAAGTCGGCAAAGTTACATAAAAACAATTTAATAAGTTAGCAGTGATTTAATAATACAAAACATATGTAATGATTATATATAAAACGGTAACTGATTTATCTTCCTTTCTTGAAAAAAAAAGAAGGATTAATATTAAAATTGGGTTCGTCCCAACTATGGGAGCTTTACATAAAGGGCATCTACATTTGTTAGCGGAAAGTAAAAAAGAAAATGGACTGTCTGTATGTAGCATATTTGTAAATCCTACCCAATTTACTGATAAAAGTGACTTTGAAAAATATCCTATCACTATAGAAGCTGATATTGCTTTGCTTGAAAGTATTGCCTGTGATGTTTTATTTCTCCCAACAGTAGAAGAAATATATCCCAAATACCAAACAGAACTTTATAACCTAGGGATGATAGAGAATATTTTAGAAGGGAAATACCGTCCTGGGCACTTTCAAGGGGTTTGCCAAGTAGTAAACAGGTTATTGGATATTATAAGACCTACTACTGTTTTCTTAGGTCAGAAAGATTACCAGCAATGTATGGTAATAAAGAAGTTAATAGAATTAAAAGATATTGGTACTCGTATTGTTATTTGCCCAACGGAAAGAGAAACTACCGGACTTGCTATGAGTAGCAGGAATACAAGATTGACTTTACATGGAAAGATTGCAGCAACAACTATTTACAAATCGCTTTTATATGTAAAGGATAATATTGGCTATTTACCCATTAAAGATATTAAAGAAGGAATAGAGATAGACTTACATAAGAATGGTTTCAGCAAAATTGATTATTTAGAGATATGTGAATCTAAAACACTAAAGACAGTTACTGCTTTCGATCCAAATATACAAACTGTCGTATTAATTGCAGCAACCATTGAAGGTGTTCGACTTATTGATAACATTGTTATTTCCTGACAAAGGCAATCCTTAACACATTCTCTCCTTATTTTTGTGGCGTATGCAAATAGAAATACTGAAATCGAAGATACACAGAGCAGTAATTACAGAAGCTAATTTAAATTACGTTGGTAGTCTCACCATTGATGAGGGGCTGATGGAAGCTGCTAATTTTATTGAGAATGAAAAAATTCAAGTGGTAAATGTTAATAATGGTGAACGAATTGAAACCTACATTATTAAAGGAAAGCGGGGTAGTGGCGTAATTTGTTTGAATGGCCCTGCTGCCCGAAAAGGAGCAGTAGGCGATGTAGTAGTAATTATCTCTTATGCTCAAATGGATTTCGAGGCAGCTAAATCATTTAAGCCCACCATTGTATTTCCCAAAGAAGGGAATAAATTATAAATACGATAGCTTTGTTAATTCCCGCCTTCAACAACTAAATTGTCATAATGAACAAGAAAATAGCCAATAGTATAAAGTATGTCCTCTTTTTGGGGATAGGTGTTTTCTTGGTATGGTGGAGTTTGCATCAGATTCCAAACAATAAGTGGTCTGAGTTTAAGCAAGCGTTAATAACGTCTAATTTCTGGTTATTGATTCCTGTTTTCTTTATTCTTTCTTCTAGTCATTTGCTTAGAGCTATCCGATGGAACACATTGATGTTGCCAATGGGGTATAAACCAAGGCTTGCAAATACTTTCTTTGCAGTTATGATTGGTTATTTAGCCAACTTAGCTGTTCCTCGTTTAGGTGAGGTTTTAAAATGTACACTTCTTGCTAAATATGAGAACGTGCCTGCAGAAAAATTAGTAGGTACTATTGTAGTTGAGCGTGCTGTTGATGTGGTATGCTTATTTTTTTTATTTGTCTTGGCTTTTGTTTCTCAGTATGAAGTGATTGGAGAATACGGCAAGCAATTAGTTCATGAATTATTTGCCAATAAGAATGGAAAGTTTTCTTGGACAAAGGTTGGTATCATTCTTACAATTTTGGTTATTATCCTACTATTTATCAAAGCGTTCTTTAAACAATTCGCTCATCTTAAACTTGTTATTGCAATAGAAAAAATTATTAAAGGTATTTTGGAGGGATTGTCTTCTATCAGGTATTTGCAGCAAAAAACTAGGTTCATTGCTTGTACTTTTGGCATTTGGGGTTTGTATATTGCGGGTACTTGGGTAGGATTATATGCTACACAGGGTACATCTGGTTTGGGCTTGGGGGCTGCTGTGTCTGCATTAGCATTTGCTAGTATTGGTATGATCATAACGCCCGGAGGTATTCGCGCTTATGCCTTTTTTCTTGCCAAAGTATTGGAAAAGAATGATATACCTTTCGAAATAGGTTATGCAAATGGAACCTTACAATGGTTTGCCCAGTTTTTGATTGTAATATTAGTAGGATCAATTTGTTTAGGTCTACTACCCTGGTTTAATAAAAAAAGAATCAATGAAACAAATTAATGGAATAGCCAATAAAATTTTTACCCTTCCTAGTTTGATGGCTGCTGTAAGTGGTTGGCGCTTAAAAGGACAAACTATTTCCTTTTCCAACGGATGTTTCGACATACTGCACGAAGGCCACATTTTTTCTTTGTCACAAGCCGCTAGTGAAGCTGACTTCTTGATTGTAGGTGTAAATAGTGATGCAAGTACGAAGCGTTTAAAGGGTGAGGAACGCCCGATTAACAATGAACAAAGCAGGGCATTGTTATTAGCTAGTCTTGCTATAGTAGACGCTGTAGTAATATTTGAAGAAAATACTCCCTTGAACCTAATATCTAGCATACTGCCGGATGTGTTGGTAAAAGGAGGCGATTATTCTATTGAACAAATTGTGGGTTCCAAAGAAGTAATTGCCAATGGTGGGAGAGTGGTTATTAATCCAATTGTTCAAGGTTTCTCTACTACCGGGATAATTGAAAAAATAAGAAAACTTGGATAAGATTATACATTAAATAATTGTACTGCCAAACTGCATTGTTGATTTTATAATAATTATCAATGTTTTTGGAATATACCCACACCTATTAATGATTCTGTTAGAAACTAAGGAAATGTATCTATCTATCATCATTGTTTCTAGTGAAGTAATTTGTTCCTATTTTCATTTTAAGTTTCATATCAAAACTATTGTTTTTTTTCTCAGCGTATTGGGTATCAGTATTTAATCTTCGTATTATAATTATCGTCTTTTATATCTTCATCAAAAAAAATAATGCGTGAAAAGAGTTATCTGTATTATTTGTTTGCTTTTTACTTCCTCGGGAACGATTGCCTTTTCTCAACCAAAAAATACCTTCGATACAATCATGAATCAGATTTGTGAGGGGTATCGAAAAAATTTCAATGCTGAAAAAGAAGATGTTTACATATCTAAACTAATAAACGACCTGCAACCGGAGGGTTCGTGGACGGACATAGGTTATTCTAAAACAGATATTGCAGAATGGGAGCCTATTACCCATCTTGATCGCCTAAGAACGATGGCTTTGGCGTTTACTGGTAAAAGTAAATGGCATAATGATCCCGATTTGCTAACAGCCAATATCAACGCCTTACAATTATGGTATACCAAAGACCCGCACAGTAAAAACTGGTGGCATAACTAAATTAGTGTGCCGCAGCATCTTGGGGAAGTACTTATTACTCTACGTCAGAATAACAACAGTCTGCCTCCTGCGCTCGAATCCTCTTTAATTGATCGGATGAAAAGGGGTGATATCTACAGACAGACGGGTGCTAATAAGTTGGATGTTGCGACGCATTATATTTATAGAGCTGCTTTAACTGCCGATGAAGGATTGATGGACTTGGCAGTGAAGGAAGTGTTTCAGCCCATATCTTTTACCAACCAAGAGGGGGTACAGTATGATTATTCTTTTATGCAGCATGGCAAACAGTTACAAATTTCCAGCTATGGCTCTGTGTTTTTGCATGGGGAATTAAAGGTTGCCATTATGCTGAGAGGGACAAAATATGCACTGGGTGGTGAGAAGCTGAAGATGCTTAGAAATTACTGTATCAATACCTATTTAAAGGCTATCAGGGGAGGTTACTCAGATTTTAATATTGAGGGTAGGGGCATCAGCAGGGTAAATTGCTTGAATAAAACCAAAGAAGGAAGATTACTGCTCGAACTTGCTGCTTTAGACCCTTTCAATGCTACTATTTCACAAACTGTCGGAGATATTAATGGGGGAGGCAAGTCGCTATCAATGACAAGTGCACCGTCGCATACACACTTTTACTGTGCCGATTTTACCCTGCATACTAAACCTGATTATTCTTTCAACGTTCGGATGGTTTCTAAAAGAACAAAGCGGACGGAATGTGGAAATGGAGAGAATCTTGCAGGTAATTTTTTACCAGATGGCGCTACCAATATTCAAGTAAAGGGAGACGAATACTATAATATAATGCCTGTTTGGGAATGGGACAAAATTCCTGGAACAACTGCTAGAGACTATGCCGAAGATCAGGCAATGACCGTGTTTTGGGGTGAAGACGGTAGTACTGATTTTGTTGGGGGCGTATCTGATAGTAGCTATGGAGCGAGTGCATATACTATGAAATACAATGGGGTGACCGCCAAGAAGTCGTGGTTCTTTTTTGAAAAGGAAGTAGTTTGTTTAGGCGCTGGCATCAATTGTAAAGAAGCAGAAAATTTAACCACAACTCTCAACCAATGCTGGCTGAAAGGGGCCGTTTCTGTGGATGGAAACAAAGCAAACGGGAAGGCTATTTCCAATTATGAAAGTCCTTCATGGATTGTTCACGATGGCGTTGGGTATTATCTGCCTGAACCAGCAAAAGTTGTCGCAAGCATTACAGAACAAAAGGGAGATTGGTATCACATCAACAACAGTACGCCTAAGAAAGTGGTGTCGGGAGATGTTTTTAAGTTGTGGATTGACCATGGAGCAAACCCTGTGAATGCTCATTATGCCTACGTAGTAGTGCCGGATGTAACCAAGAATACCTTAAGTACTATCAAAGAAAAGTTGAAGATAATTGCTAACACTGACACTGTTCAGATGGTTCGCAATGAAGCGTTGGATATTACAGAAGCCGTATTGTACCAACCTGCAACGATTTCTGTTGGAGAGGAGGTGATTGCAGTGGATAAACCTTGCCTGCTGATGCTACGGGATTCGCAAAAAGCAACCAAGAAACTGTATATTGCTGATCCTACTCAACAGGAAACGGAGGGAACAATTAACATTACTAATCAAAAAACAAAGGAAAGCAAACGGTACACCATTCATTTTCCAATGGGTAACAGGGCGGGTGCATCGGTGCTTCTGGAAGTTGAATAGTTGGGGATTGTTTTATTCATTAAAAGTTATTAACCGTTAGTTATGACAACAACAGGCATGTCAATATTTTCTCATATAGACGCAGATATCGAAAAGATAGTAGAGGCTTTCACCCAAACAAAAGAAAAGTAGAATGCTGATTAGTACAAGGTAGAATTGATATCCGATATGGCTGGATAATTAATAAAAATAATCAATACAAAAAAGTCAATAGGTTATCTACAAACAGGCTGTTGACTTTTCTCTGTTACAAACTGTCCATAACAACCTTTTGTACCCCATGCTCGTTATCATAACTAATTCAAAGGGTTATGCTTTTCAAAAAATCAATTTTAATTACAGTCTTCATCGTGATAGTCAGTGTGTTACTTGCTTTTGTAGGCGACGAAAAGGGGATCCATCCCGATAAACCACTGCCCATTCCTCCCAGCCTACAAAGAGAAGGTAACCCAGCAAAAGGGTACGACTACCTCACCACAGGTGACTACCTCAAGAGTGGTATTCCCTATAGTTACTACACTGTTTTTGCTAAGAAAGACCGCAACAATTACCTCAATAGAACTGGTAAGAATGCGACAGTTCCCTACGATTTCAATGTCGTTCAATCCCCCAATAAAGTAGAGGTAGTGGTGCCAACTTGTCTGCAATGTCATGGGCAGGTATTTGATGGCAAACTGGTGGTTGGCTTGGGAAATACCTTTCAGGATTTTAGTAACATCGCCAAAGCCAACAACCCCGTGAGTGATATGGGAACAGCAATAATGCAGACTTTTTCTCCTAAGCAATATAAAGCTGCACTGCCGCTGTTCACCTCTTTCGATGCAATACTGCAGGATATGCAAACAGAGGTACGCGGTGTGAACAGTGCGGACAGGTTAGCGACTCTGCTTGTTGCACACCGCAATCCACAGACGTTGGAATGGCAAAGCAAACCGATACTCGACATCCCCAAAGGGGTTATCCCAACAGATGTGCCGGCATGGTGGTTATTGAAAAAGAAGAATGCAATGTTCTACAATGGTTTTGGCAGGGGCGATTTCGGTAAGTTCCTGATGCTGAGTAATATCCTCACTGTAAAAGACAGCAGCGAAGCTAGAGAGGTAAATAGTCATTTTGGGGATGTGTTGGCCTACATAAAATCGATTGAGCCGCCTAAGTATCCAAAACAAATTGATGGCGTATTGGCAACAGAAGGGGAGGAGGTGTTTGTAAATAATTGTAGCAATTGTCATGGCACCTATGGTGCCAAGGGGCATTACCCCAATCTGTTGATACCTGCTTCTATCATTCAAACAGATTCGCTGTTGTATAAAGGCAATCAGCAGAATCCACAGTTTATAGAATGGTTCAATAATAGTTGGTTTGCAAAAGGGGATTATCCTGCTAAGCTTGTTCCTTACAATGGATACATAGCGCCACCGTTGGATGGCGTGTGGATTACGGCTCCCTATCTCCACAATGGTTCTGTGCCTACTTTACAGGCTTTGTTGAATAGTAAAGAGCGGCCAACCTATTGGAAAAGGAACTTCACCAAGCCCCAATATGATTACGACAAAGTAGGCTGGGTATATGAAACTACCGATAAACCTAAACGAAGTACCGTGTACAACACCACTTTACCAGGTTACAGTAATGGCGGACATACTTTTGGCGACAAACTAACCGAAAAAGAGCGTCGTGCAGTCATCGAATACCTGAAAACTTTATAATGATTAATGATTAATGATTAGTGATTAGTGGTTAGTGATTAGTGGTTAGTGATTAGTGATAAGTGATTAGTGGTTAATGGTTAGTGGTTAGTGATTAATGATTAATGATTAATGATTAATGATTAATGATTAATGATTAATATGTAGACATAACTACTAACTGCCAACTATTCTCTATTTTCGATGAAACTTGCCTATTTGTAGGCAAACTTAGTTGCTAATAGCAACAAAAAAAGCCTTTGAGACTATAAGCCTCGAAGAGCGGGGGTTAGTGATTAGTGGTTAGTGATTAATGATTAATGATTAATATGTTGACATAACTACTAACTACCATCTATTCTCTATGAAATTTGCAGTTTTGTAGGCATACATAGTTGCTAATAGCAACAAAGTAAGCCTTTGAGGCTACATGACTTGAAGAGCGTGAACATGCTGGTTAAGCCCGGTTTAAACCAAATATCATACATTTACTAAATGATAATCGAAAATAAAATAGTAGACTACATTAACAGATATGTTAGTTTAACTGAAGTAGAAGCGGAACTGTTTTGTTCAGCCTTCAGGGAAGTGAAGATCAGAAAAAGACAATTTATTGTTCAACCTAACTTTACCGTGAAACATAGGCACTTTGTATTGAATGGTGCTTTCAGGGCTTATGTAGTTGGTGAGGAGGGACAAGACCATACTATTGCATTTGCCATTGAGGATTGGTGGATTACAGACTATAACAGCTACATATTGCAGAAACCCGCCACTATGTTTGTTGTTGCTCTTGAGGATAGTTCCATTCTGGAAATTGCTTATGAAAAAGAACAAGAACTAAAGCTAGCCAATCATAAGTTTGAAACCTTTTTCAGGATTCGAGCAGAGCGGACAGCGGCTTTTATGCAACAAAGAATTATATCGAACCTTACCCAGACTGCGGAAGAGCGTTATGAAGGTTTTGTTGAGAAATACCCGTTGATTGTACAAAGAATACCTCAATATGCCTTAGCTTCTTATTTAGGGATGACAACCGAATTTTTATCAAGAATAATAAACAAGCGTACCAACAAAAAAAGTTGAACTACATCAACCAAATTTCTTAAACTACATCATTTTCCACCTTGGTAGGTCGTCGCATTTTTGCACTGTCAATAATGACAATGAAAAGATTAAATTAAATTAAAATGACAACGACACAAGAAAGGACTTTTACAGTTCCTACAAGGGCAGAGGTTTCAGAAACCAATCAAGGTATGTTTGATAACCTTCAAAAAGGGTTAGGATTTGTTCCGAATCTGTATGCCTACTTTGCTAAAAGTGACACTGCATTAGGTGATTACCTGGCATTACAAAATCGCAAAAGTTCTTTGAAAGCAAAAGAAAGGGAGGTAATTAATTTGGTGACCAGTCAAATTAATGGTTGTCGCTATTGCCAGTCTG
>Ga0114962_10004042_pt1 | contig 11755 bp, 18 predicted proteins | sample C_130820_MF_Meta_FD_87017 | JGI IMG/M metagenome (GOLD analysis project Ga0114962, IMG submission 87017) | Freshwater microbial communities from Lake Croche, Canada to study carbon cycling - C_130820_MF_MetaG | ecosystem: Environmental > Aquatic > Freshwater > Lake | place: Lake Croche, Canada... | reverse complement strand
CCGCTCAATATCTTTTATTGTCAGCTCATCACGCTCAACTCGCTCTATATGAAACTTCTCATCATCTTTGCAGATAACGACGTATAGGGCTCGCTTCAACCCAGCCAACCACATACCGGACTGCATCTGGTAGTAGTGCTCAGGTTTGGCGACCTTTACACCACGGCTCGAGAGCTCTTTGTACCCGTTCGCATTTGTCGTTTTAATTTCCAACAAATGAGGAGTTTTCTCAGCTCCAGGCACGCCACGAACCACACCGTCAGGCTTGCACACGAAGTGCCCGCTTGCAGCAGTGTAAACCCATTGTTGTCCGGTGTCTGCATCAACCTCCCAGACCTCAAGACCCGCGTCTTTAAGATCTTGCACAATCCGCGCCTCCTGGAGATGACCGGTCTGAAACAGCCGCAATATACGCCCTTTAAAGGAGTCATTGTAGAAGCCTCGCCAGTCATACCAGATAGACCGGACACACTCATCACCGATACCTGAAGCGCCAACTCGGCTAAGTCGCAGGGTTTTACTTTGCTTCTTTTCATAAGCGGCGTAGATCAAGTCTTCGAGAGCGGAGTGATGTCGCGGTATAGCAGCCATTAGACAGCCTTGGTTACTGCTCTGACCGCCCACATACTAGCGGTTTCGGCATGAGTGATTGCAATATTGAGAGCGCGTTGCGTCTCACCGGCGTGATACGAGTCACGAAGAGTTTCCAGATACTTAACTGCATCATCAAAATTCGTCTTGATCGTATTTACTCGACGTACCTGATCATCGTTAAGTACGGTGTATCCTATCGGGTCTGTGGGCACGGGAGCTTGTATAGACTCAAACTCCAGAGTTATAGGAACTGCGTAGGGCACAGGAGTGCTATCAGCAGCGTCTTCAACCGGCGGCGGTGGGGGTTTCTTTGCTTGAGTTACCATGATCAATCGTCCCAAGGAGCTTTCTTACCTGCAGGAGCCGGAGGCTTAGAGGTAGTAGATGGAGCAGGGGTAGATGCAGCCGCAACAGGGGTAGGCTTTGCAGCTGGAGCTGGTGATGCCTTTGGGGCAGCGGAAGCGGCAACTTTGTAACCATTAATGCGGTTCTGCGGACCGTACTGACCACTTCCTGGCTCAGTCGCAACATCAGCGTAGAAAGGAAGATTGATCAGCTCATCAGTGTCAGCCGCATTAGGTTTACCGCAAGCAGCAGCCCAACCAGACACTTGACGACGTCCAATTTCCTCAGCTTTGGCGCTGGGGTTCTGGATGTTGAAGTTCATGAAGATCAAACGATCAATATGCGTAGGACCGAGAACGCGGAACTTGGCTTTGATGTACACACCAGTACCAGCGGAAGTTTTCTTGTCCTCAGCTTCCTCACACATCAGCTGATACTCGCCATCAGGTATAGGCTCATAAGAACCGCCACCGCCTGTGTCGGGTTCATAGTCACCCGCATTGAATCCAAATCTTGCCATATTAAATACTCCTCTTACTGTTTGACAGGGATAGTCTCAGCCAGCTTCTCGAAAACCATAGGGATGGTGTCCGGGCAGTTGTACCGATTCTTTGCGACGTATGCAGGGTTCTCAACGACATGGAGAAGACGTTCTCCAGTGGTGATACCGCGCGATACTTGGTTACCGAAGCCCGCATCGGACTTCTTGACAATCACTCGAAAACTTGCGAAAGCCAGCACATCGACCCACTCTTGCAATATAGCATTGCAGCGATTGGACAGCTTGGGCTGGAAACGATCGTAAGGCTCAGAGCGAGGGTCTTCGTACTTCACTGTAGCCGAATGAGCCAGAATGACGATGTTCATGTCACGCTTTTTGCGCAACACATCAAAGCCAGTCAGCAGCTCACGAAACGACTCAGCGATCATCATGGCACCCTTGCCGTATGATAGATCTTTAGCGTCATGCTTGGACTCGATATCAGCCGTGATCAAAGGCTCAATCAACCAGTCGGCTGTGTCCAGCACCACGGTCTTGAACTCATGTTCTTCTTTGATCAGCGAGCGAATACTTTGCGCAATGTCATCAACGGTCTCAGCGCGAGGAAATGATGTGATGTCCAAAGACGCCAAACCATCCTCAGTTGAGATAAAGATAGGAGCAGGGAAGGTGCTAGCCAATGTGCTCTTACCGATGCCGTGCCCGCCATAAATACAAATTCGTGGGGGCAGGGCTTGCTTACCTACAATTAAATTTTCTTTCCAATCACTCACGTTTTCCTCCTGTTAAAATTACACCGCTCCGTTATTATAACCTCAAACATTAACGTAAGGGGTTAAAGTTTAAAATTATTTTGTCATACTTTAACTTATTCTTGTCCCAGCGCAAAACTTGGCAGACATCTGAAAGCTCAATCACTACAGTTATACAGATAGCGCAGAGCGTAGGGTCACCAGACATGACGATATAGTCATCGTCTTGGTACTCACGCATTACGCGCCTTGCATGCTCTATAGCCGCATCAGGATCAAAATCCCTACCTATAGACGAGAACACCTCTCGAACGTTTCCGTGCTCACTAGCAGCAGAGTAGTCGCGCCTCTTGTCAACATGAACCAACCACACATTACTCATTTGATATCTCCATAAACTTTACCCCATTTGACCTCGGCTTTCACCGGAAGGTCAGGCCACCACGTAGGTGGAGTTGACATTACTTGCTCTATGTAGTCCCTAGCAGCAGGACCCTCGTGCTCATCAACCACCCCTATAATCTCATCATGCACCGTCAGAGCCACAGGATAGGTTTCATTGACGATAAGCAACTGCTCCATTACGATGTGTCGCGCTACAGACTGAATTATATTCTCAACGACCAACCCGCCATAGATACTAGATAAACCATCGCCTCTTGACATGTACGCCCACCTACGCTTTCTAGACTCATAATGTAGCCCAGGATAGAACAGAGGCAAACCCACGGGCAAATGGATAGTGTTTTTATCTGTAGAGCAAGATAAGCTCTTGCTGAGAACAACGATATCGCCGTCATGTATGAGCTGCAGAGCTTTGTCGCAGGTGTTCCAAAACCGTACGATAGCGTCGTTCTTCTGACGATAAGTCTGTATGGCCTTCTCACACATCGCGAAAGAAAGAGGTTTACCTTGTGCACGGAGGAACTCGACGAAGGTTGGAGCAGACATTCCGTAACCGGCTCCTAGCACAGTTGTCTTGCCCAGCCAACGTTCCTCCTCGTCAGCCTTTGTGATCGTGCGTCCGTAGATAAACGAAGCCATGTGGCAGTAAGGATCTAAACCCTGCCTGAAAACTTCTACAAGGTCAGTTTGACCAGCAGCCAGAGCTAGAGCCCGAGCTTCGATCTGTGAGCTATCACCCACGACTAAGACCTTGCCTGGAGGGGCAATGATACCTTTGCGGAGCTTTGACCCACGAGGTAGATTTTGTAGATTGATACCACCGCCTCCGCTGAAACGACCTGTATGCGCCCCGTAGTAGAGCAGAGGAACTGGAAGCAGTCCTGATTTGCCAATGGAGCTGAGACGATTAGCGCGAGTTTCCTCAATGGTCGATTTAAGTTTAAGACGGGTGGCGACGAGGGTCTGCACACGAACATCAGGATGCTCGAGCAGGTCTGTGATTCCTTGATCATCTTTGGCAAAGGCATAGGTAGGTTTTTTAGTCCTCTCACTGATTTTCATCGGCGGTTCTACGCCTAGAGTTCTAAGAGCGTCAGCCATCTTATGGTTTGACATGATAACTTCACGAGTGATACCGGCATCTTCCAGCATCTTGTCACGGCTCATCATAAGATCAACAACGTACTTGTCTAGCATCTCGTGATTGACCGCCAACTTAGGGTTTGTAACAGCTTTAATAGACCAATCTAGTAGCATCAGCTCAAAACGAGGGAAACCCGTAATAAGAGCATCGTAAATCCCATAGCATAGCTCATCGTCACGCACGCAATACTCACCTAAAATCGTTTTCTCATAGCTTTCAAGCTGCTCAAGACGCTTTCCTTTAGAAATGCTGAGCGCGTCAAGTTTAGGGTCAAGACCTAGGTATTGAGCAACAGAGCGCAAGCTATAAGACTTGAGCCGAAGCCTACCGCGAGCCAACCCAACAGTGTCTACCCACTCTTTAGGATCCCACTTATAGTGATGAGCCGCTATACCGCCATCAAACTGCGCATTGTGAGCAATCGCCCGCACTTTGTTTCCGTAGAACTTGAAAGCCTTACCTACATCACCACCCCAAGCCATAACTGTAGGCTCTTTGTTCATCTTGAAACCGCAGCACAGCGTCTGGTACCTAGGGTCACGGATATACTCAGTTGCCGTCATGGATGTCAGCGAGTATTTCTCTTTAGGATCATAGAAGGTCTCAAAATCAATCGTCAGGGTATCAAGCATCGCCTGCCTTAATCAACTTGTCAGCAAGGCGATAGGCTTCTTCACAATCCTCATTGAAATCAGTATCACCGTTTTTCATCAGCTCTTTGAATATTTCGATGGCAAAATACTGACGAATCGTCATGCCTGGCTCTATGATGTACCCGTGCTGGTTAACTGGAAACGCTGATTTTTTCACCGCACTCATGTTTTTCTCCTGCCTGTTTAGTTAAAAATACCATCTTACACTCTTTACAAACCCACGCTGAGCCTTGCTCAACTACGGTTCTTTTGTCGCCATGAATCCCACGTACCCTGCCGAAAAATGTTCTTATCTTTTCTAGCATTATGCCTCCTTTTCTTTGAGCCAAATCTCGCACGCCTTACGCCAGTCAGTAGCTTTAATACTATCGAGGTAGCGCAACCCATGACGAGTTTTCTTATGCTCCCACCAAACCAAACTGATCGGCTGAACGACCTCTTGGAAGTAGGGAGTGCGGAACAGCTGATCGGTTTGAGGATCAACCATGAAGTCAAGCAAGTCAGCTTCCCAGTCAGAAGTCTCACAGTCTTTGAACATCCCATAGGGCTGCACGATAAGCTCAGCGTAGTCGGTAGAATAGTAGTCCTCGGGTACGTACGAGGTATCCTTGACCTTGTCCCAGACTGGGATATTAACGTACACGTGAAGCGAGTCAGACATCTGCGTGTACGGACCAACCTTGTATCCCGCGCGGTGAGCAACGTACTCTTGGAGCATGCTGAAGTGCACCACGTTCGCACCCAGTTTGCCGTACAACAGATCGTTAGACCGGCAGCAAACCGTCATATACAGGGCTCCGTCACGAACCTTCCAATAGATGTGAGTATTGCAGGGGTGGTCTTTTTTGCTTTGACCTAGGTCAAGCTCAGCGTCCCACATCGTAGTCACCACGCGACGGTCTTCAGGGTTACGCTTTAAGATCGCTATGGCTTTCTCGATCTGATCAAAACCCTTGTTACCGCGAAGGCGCCAGCCGTACGCACCCCAGAACGTATCGCCATCGTCGCTGTACTGCTTCATCTGTGCGTTAAAGTAATCAAGGAACTCCACATCGCGGTAACCGCCTATGACCCAAAGCCCTTCCATACTGTGAAAGAACGGATTACACATACGTTTCTTGTCAAACAATACGCGCTGCATCGAGTCTCGATACGTCGTTGCAACCGGCTCACTGAACTCTATGACTGGGCCATTACGCGAGTTACGTTCTACGCCCTCCAAGCGAATTGCATTGATTTCTAACGAGAAAGCCTCGTTGACGTTTTTAACATTGAAAGCTCTCATCATTGCTCCTTAAAAAGCTGTTTCTGGTTTGTAAGTCGAGCGGGGACGACCTGTGCCGTTCTCAGTGCGGATATACTTGTCAAACTCACACATGCAGTTCTGCCAGTCGTGCAGCGTCAGCTTTGGCTCACCTAGGTCTACGTAAGCTGATACCTTTTCAGCAATGTATTGCAGCTCGTCGTTGAACTGATCCTGGATTATGCGCTTGTCTAGCCCTCTACCAAATAGCCGGTTGAGTCCACGAGTCGAGCCAGGACCGATTGGAGCGTAGCTGTAAAGATCAGGAGCGTTACACAGCACAGGGCTATACGTCAGATCGGCGACGACTTGACCAGTCATGAAAGTGCCAAAGCCGTACGCGCCTTTGAAAGCCTCGATAGACTTTTCAACAGTGATGTCATTTTGAAGAAAGAAGTCCTCAAACCATACGTACTTTTGAGTGAGGGGCTCTAGCATAGACTTGGAGACCCAGCGACCTTTACCCATGCCGGCAGGAAGCTGTCGAGCCGTGACCAAGTACGCCCCAGTCCAGCTCTTCACACCGGACTCAACTCGGCGGTCTATATAGTCGCCAAAGGCTTCAGCGTCAAAGTGCTCAACCGGCCATAGCCCTTCATCCATCAACCCTTGCAGTGTAGGTGGCCAGTTGATCCAACGAGCGCAGCAAAGCATGAACCACAGGTGTGAGTTGTCTTTGTAAGGCTCTATGATGTGATTGATAATCCAAGCTGATACACGATCATCACGGCGACGTACGTTGCAGAACCGGTACCGGTCTAAGATCATATCCTCAGTCCAAGGTCTAGGAGCCCCAGCGTCACGTTCACGCCTCACATGCTCACGCTCATCAACAAAGTAAGCGAGTTTTGTCAGCATGAGCGGGTTAGGTAAACCAGCCAGATTGTCAAACATTGTCAAGCCCCAGCTCTTTACAGATAACTTCAACGGCTTCCTCAGCACTTACCCAGTGAGGTTCTAGGCCAGCGTTGTGTAGTTTCCGAGCTGATGAAATATTTTTCTTGTCATTTGTTAAGATGTTATCAGTTTTCTCGATAGGAGGCTTGCCCTCCACCGCGCGGCGAGCGTTCACATTAGCGACGCACTGATCGAAGGGAGTGCTGAGGCAGATAGGAACAAGCCGTGCGTCTATCTCTTTAAGCCGTTGGTGCAGTACGATCGTAGGCTCATATACGTTGCCCACAATTACGCCTTCATAAATTACGTTTGAAAACTGCGCGCATTCAACTACAGCATCCCAGACCATTTGAGGAGTCTTGACCGTATCGCACCCTCCACATACACGGTCATAAGACCCCAGGATGACAAAGTCTTTGTATACGTTGACCAAGACGCCATTGGTGGCGTTGACCTTTTTCTTGAACGTACCCTCAGCTCTATCCATCACTTTACGGGCTACCCACGTCTTGCCCGCACCGTTAGAACCTCGTATAGAAATAACCACGTTTGACATACTCGCTCCGTTAACTTAAGATTAAATTATAACGCTCTGAGGGTTAACGACAACCCCTAGAAACCCTAATGCAAGCGTCACCGCGTCACGCTGCGACACCAACCTAGAATCCATACCCCATGACTGCAACTTCAAGTGAGCTAGCTCAACTGCGCGGTATTTTGGAAGCAGCGATTTTGCTGGATCAAAAGGCTTCTCATTGCCTGCAAGAGCGCGTCTGTTCATCGTCTGAGCGATACATTGATTGCTGGGAGTATCAAGGGTGAGAGCGTGCAAGACCCCATAACCTTCACACGCATCAGCGATGTCTTTGGTCAGTTGCTGGAGTCCAGACATCAGCAAGCCTTCCATGACGATGTGTCCGTAAGGGATGATTTCAGCGCAGGCAGGTACAACGTCACGAACATGACGCACACGATCAACACCGCCAGTGACCGCACCTTCGTACTTGCCGACGAAAGCAACGCACTCGCCAAGCGGGTTGTGGTAGATGTGCAGGAAGACCCCATTGGATGTTTCAGCATCTTTGTAGTATGTCAAGTGGTTCATGATCGCACGTACAGCCGTAGTCTTACCGGAGCCATTAGTGCCGCGTATGTTGATAATGTGATGCATTATGTGTTCTTCTCCCTGCTAGGCCACTCAGCCCAAAATATTGGTTTACCAATCAGATGTTCTTTTTCCATAACCATCTCAACAAACTCAAGCGGCGAAACCTGCACAGGTTCTTGGCTTTCCAACTCTGCCATCACCTTATGCGCGGCGCGAACCAATGCATCTTCAGCGGTTGCTTTCATGTCGCGTGTAATTGATGCCAATTGCTTCTCAGCAAGTGCATCCCAGTCTTGCTCTGTGCGTTGTATTTTTGCTTGGCATATCGCATCTAGTTCGTCTTTATATGACAAGTAATTATCGTCACTGAGGTTTTTCCGCAAAAAGCGATCAATCCTGTCGTAGGCTGTTGTCATGATACGATCTCCGCATCAAAAGGCTCTTCAGGCATATGTGATAGGATAAGATCAGCGATGTCGCCGTAGCCTTGCAGGTCAGTACGCTTCTCGATGATGTCTTTACCTATCGGCTTCTTGTTCTTGTAGTACGACTTAGCCATACAGCATACGGTTTCAGCCTCAGCTATTCCACAGCTACGTACTCCGCGAGGTGGGGCATTCAGGTATTTGATCTCGTCGGCTACGCGATGTAGGGCAGCAGCGTAGTCGGGTTTGGCTTGTTCAGCCAGCTCTGGAAAGATAACCTGCATACCCTGCGTAGGTAGCGTTACCAAGTGATGCTCAGCGTTTGTCCAGTCAACATGATAGCCGAACACCGCCTCACGCAAGTCCATGCACTTCCAGCTAAAGTATGTACCAATCTGAGGGATACCTTTATTCAGCAGCTTCATAAAGGAAGGCTGCATACAGGCGGCAAAGAACGCCTCAGGAGTCTTGTACTCAACCGCCCAGCGACGAATCGCCTTACGTCCAGCCTCACCACGGAAATGCCTACGCTCAGAAGCTCGCGGTGCCGTATCATAGATCATCCACAGTTTATGCCAGAAGTCGCTGCCCTCAAGCGTACACAGCTCACAAGCAGTTCCCATATGGTAGTATGTAACAAACGCAGCACACCAACGCATGAGCTGAGCTTCAGGCATATTGGAGCGGTACAAGGCAACGTATACGGGGTCAAGATCATCAGTCATGATTGTCTTTAGCGCAAATCGCTGCCACGGTAAGTCAGGGTCATACTTCAACATCGATGTATCCTAGGTCTTTGAAAAATTTGAGGTTAACGATCTCACGAGTGTCAACGATATCGAAAGAATCACCGGGAGCAGTACTAGCTTCCAGAAGCATCGTGTAGTTGATACCGTCATGAGCGCATGATTTGATGTGATAGCCATAGGTAGCGCGAAAGTAACGATCAACTGCGCGCAAGTACTCGGCTGAGTTGCTGATAGACCTACCGAAAAACTTGGAGTACGTCTGGTAGTGCAGATGCTCTTTCACTTTTGCGCTATCCACAAAGACAACATAGCGAGCGCGGGACTTGAACACCGCATCCATCATCGCTTTCTCTTGCGGCTCACGCATTGCCTTGTACGTCGTCATTGCATTGTACTCAAGCAGGACGTAATCAAACTGCTGGAACTCGATAACCAGCGGAGTCATGTAATACGAGTCGCCCTCAAACACTTTAGCATCGGGGCGTAAATACTTGAACGCAGTGGTGCATCCTGGATCGATATCAAAAGCTACATGCTCAAGGATACGGTAGGAGTCTATGTTAGCTGTGCTCATACCGAACCCGCAGAAAACCTCCAACACGCGCAGCAGGTTGTCTTCTACGCTACGGTTGACCCACCATACCTGCTCAGCGTAAGTCAAGGTGGACTTTAACGAGTCGTTGAACCAGTGCTGCATACCCACGTCAGCTGCGTTTACGTTCTCAGTCGTTTCTTCCTCTGGTACATAGAACTGAACGCCTTTGTAGCTGACGTGGCGAAGCCTCATGATGTTAGCTCAGCGTGAGGGTTGTAGGCTATCGTCATGAACGCAGGCACAGCACCCAGTTTCCACTTGGCGAAACTAGACTTGTACTTACGGTAATAGTTACGGTAAGCCGTGATGGAATCACCCTCAACTTTGCAATCATCAGGCATAGCCTGCGGAGGCTCAGCCCATATAAACTGACGCTGAGCGAGCAGGGCAGGTGGAGGAGCACTGAGAACGCCTTTGATGTGAACCTCACAAGCATGACGGCGAGGACCGTAGCGCAGGGCGTATTCATTGCAAAGAAACACGCCAAGCTGTTGCAACCAGTCATACTGAACTTTGGAGGCAGCAGCCCAGCGGGTGGACGGGTGATTTTGATGCGTAGGTTTGTACGGCACAGCCTCACCGTTACCATGTATATGGTGTACAGTGCAGAGCATTTGAGCAGTTTCTAGAATCATCTTGACGACGTGCACATCGCAGTGCATTCTAGCGGCAAGAGGGGCAGCGTGATGAAGGTAGAAGATGTTCACTTTTTACCTGTGCGTGCAGTGACACGAGTCGTAATAGATTCAGTGACTTTAGTGTGAGCGCGAATGAACTGAGGAGACAGGTGATTGCGCACAGCTACCATGTCTAAAGTTTCACGTTTTTGAGAGGTGATAGATGCACGGAACATAGAGCCTTCATGAGCGCCAAGGCCAGCATCCTCAATCACAAGAGCTTTGAGCTCTTCGTACCTAGACTCAAGGTCAGCCATCTGAGCTTTGAGGTCGCCCATGAGGTCGATGCGTTCTTCGAGAGTAAATTGTTTGTAGTCAGACATTGCAGTTCTCCAGTTAGAAAGTTATGAGGGTAACGCCGGTTTAGCAGCGTTGAGGTTATTATAACGCGAAATCTAAGCAAACCGTCATTGTATTTTTATATCGGTTTCTCTTTGTCGATAGCTTTTTGCCTAAGCTTCAGCACATGCTGATTCCAGTTCAAGCCGTTCATATGCCTCCATTTATCTAGCTTGTCAGCGATAAACCGCTCGTTGCCTTTGAACAGGCGGTTCTCCATCGCCATGTTCGCCACAACCTCCATGTCAACTGCATGTGCACGCACTTCTTCAGCGTGAAGTTTTACGCCAGAAATTGCAGCCATGATAATGCTTTGCATCATAGCAGGCTTTTTTGACCGTGTCGCTACTTCAAGCAAAAACTTTTCTTCTTCAAGTGTCATACTATCCTCAGCAGTCAGGGTTAAAGTCATGCCACTCTTGAGCTTCATCAGGTTGCCCGTCATAATCAGGAGTGTTGTGCGCTTCAAAGTGTTTTTGTATCTCAGCCTCAACCTGCTTTTGGTTAAGTGAGTTTAGCTGGTCAGTAATGTCAGTGTCTCTTAACATCACGACGTATGGAAAATCGTCATCTAAACCGCTATCAGGATCGCCTTCTTCAAAGTCGTATTGGACGATGAAGGGAGCGGTCTCGTCGGGGTTCCACTCGTCTTGCCAGTAGTCAGGAATAAATTCAAATTCATAAGACATGCAGTTCTCCAGTTGAAAGTTATGACTAAATTTTAATAGATATCTAAGCAAGTTATATAGGGTTAAACCCTTAAACCTTGAGTTTTAGGATTAACTTTTAAAATTAAACCTTGAGTTTTAGGATTTGAGACGCTTCCATAGAGAAGCAATCTGCCTTGTGTTAACCCGTTAGCCACCGTAGAAAAAGAGCCCCCAGAGCGCATTCCGAGGGCAAAAATAACAGCATATGAGGACGTCTGGCAACTGCAAAATTCCCCGAACCCCATCGCTGTATCAAGACGTACTAATTGACGATGCGCCGTCACGTCTTAAACCTTCCACACGTCTTGTAAAGACTTTGACGCGTAGCCTTTTTGAAATTCTTTCTCTTGAGCAACTGACATCCTATTTTTTCTGACCTGAGGTATGCTGCCGGTGAAGATGTCCTCTTTTGTCTTGAAACGATGGAAGCACAGTTTGCAGTAGCGCCAGCGGTACACCGACCCCTCGTGCTTGGTCGTTTCCACCACCGCCAACTGATCACCCTTGCAACTTTCGCATTTCACGCTTCTCTCGCTTTCAACATTGCGTCTGCATAT
>Ga0114962_10004041_pt1 | contig 11761 bp, 11 predicted proteins | sample C_130820_MF_Meta_FD_87017 | JGI IMG/M metagenome (GOLD analysis project Ga0114962, IMG submission 87017) | Freshwater microbial communities from Lake Croche, Canada to study carbon cycling - C_130820_MF_MetaG | ecosystem: Environmental > Aquatic > Freshwater > Lake | place: Lake Croche, Canada... | reverse complement strand
TTTATGGATCACGGGCCTGTTCCTGCTGATGAGACTGTTGTGGCGGATCGGGGTCAAGCGTTACGGAGCGATGGGGGCCTGATGGGTAACCCCCTGGGCCGCTACCTATTGACGCTGCGCCGACTGTGGGGCACGGCGCTGGCGATGCAGTTCGAATACCAGGCCAACCTGTTACTGGAAGTGGCAGCGGCAGTCACCAACTTGCTCGGTAGCCTGCTGCTGCTGTCCTTGTTCTATGGAGGCGGGCGAGCGCTGGGTGGTTGGAGCTGGCCCCAAGCTCTTGTCGTTCTGGGGATTTACACCCTGCTTGAAGGGATCACCAGCACCTGGCTGCGCCCCAACCTGAGCACGATTGTGGGCCATGTGCAGCAGGGGACCCTGGACTTTGTGTTGCTGAAACCCATTGACAGCCAGTTCTGGCTCTCCACCAACCGGATTTCACTCATGGGCCTGCCCGAAATCTTCACAGGCCTTGGCCTGATGGTCTGGGCCGCTGGACGCGCCGGCATCAGGACCACCCCCTGGCTGTTGATCCAAACCCTGTTGATGCTGTTGGCCAGCGGGCTGATTTTGTACAGCCTTTGGTTTCTCGTGGCGACCACCAGCATTTGGTTTGTGAAAACCTGGAATGCCACCGAAGTCCTGCGCGCCGCCCTGAGCTCAGGCCGCTATCCCATCAGCGCCTTCCCCGCTCCCGTAAGGAGACTGTTCACCATGGTGCTTCCGGTGGCCTTTCTCACCACCGTGCCCGCTGAAGCCCTATTGGGCCGCCTGACCCTGCCCTGGCTGCTGCTTTCCTTGGCGGTGGCCTTCCTCTGCTTGGCCCTCAGCCGTGCCTTCTGGCAATTCGCCCTACGGTTTTATACCTCTGCCTCCAGTTAGATCCCCAGCCTTTCCCAGGCTCTAGCAGACGCGATCCCAGCGGGCACCCATGACTATCTGCCTGGGAAAAGAAAGGGAGAAAGCCGGTGAGCCAACAAAAAGCCGGTCATGAAGACCGGCCATTAACTTGCAATGGATTCGTGAGAATCAAACCGTGCCTGAACCGGCAACCACCTCAAGAATCTCCTGGGTAATCGCGGCTTGGCGAGCCTTGTTGTAATCCAGAGTCAACGTCTTGGCCAAGGCCTTGGCGTTATCGCTGGCATTGTTCATTGCCGTCATCCGATTGGCCAGTTCACTGGCAGCAGCCTCTTGCAGGGCACGCAATAGCTGATTGTTTAGATAGAGGGGCAACAAGGCATTGAGCAGTTGTTCGGGGCCCTGTTCAAACACGAAGTCGGAAGGGAGGGTGGGCTGGGCATTTGCCACATCCACGGTTTCCACGGTGAGACGTCCATCCTTCGTCACCAACCGGAACAGCTCGTCTTCAGGGTCTGCGATATCCTGGGGATCCAAGGGAAGCAGGGTCTGACAAACGGGCGACGAACTCACAAGGTTGATGAATTTGGTGTAGATAATCTCAACACGATCACAGGAACCGGAGAGAAAATCTGCCAAGACTTGTGATGCCACCTTATTGGCATCTGCGGCAGTGGGAACTTGCTCTAGACCAGTAAAAGTAGCTTGAATGGGATAGCTACGATTCTGGAAATAGGTGATGGCCTTGCGACCAAGCAGCACCAAGTCAACGTCGTATCCCTGGCGCTTGAGCTCAGCGAAACGCAGCTCAGTTTTCTTGATCACCTGGGAGTTGTAGCCACCACAAAGACCCCGATCCCCAGTCACCGATAGCAGGGTGATCTTACGAACCTCCCGACTCGCCAATAAGGGCGAATCAGTGGTCTCCAAGGCCAAGCGTGATTCAAGATTCTGGAGAACCCGAGCTAAACGATCGGCAAAGGGTCGGCTGCGCAGCACCTGCTCTTGGGCCCGGCGCACCTTGGCGGCGGCCACCAAGCGCATGGCTTCGGTGATCTTGCGTGTGTTTTTAACGGAGCTGATCCGATCCCGGATCTCCTTAAGGTTCGCCATGGCTGGATCCTCAGGCCGCCGCCAGGAGAGAAGCCTTGACTTCGGAAATGGCTTCCTTCAGGGTGGCTTCGGCTTCGTCGCCCAATTGCTTGTCCGTCATCACCTTGCTGATGAACTCAGGCTTGTTATTCCGCAGGTAATCACGAAGTTCGCGGGCGAACTGGGTGACTTGGTCGACGGGTAAATCATCAATCAAACCCTTGACGCCGGCGTAGACCACTGCAACCTGTTCGGCCAGGTTCAGGGGGCTGAACTGGGGCTGCTTCAGCAGTTCGCGCAGACGCTTACCGCGGCCCAACTGGGCCTGGGTGGCAGCATCCAGATCGGATGCGAACTGGGAGAAGGCGGCCAATTCGTCAAACTGGGCCAGTTCCAGCTTCAAGGTACCAGCGATTTTCTTGATGGCCTTGGTCTGGGCCGCACCACCCACCCGGCTCACGGAAATGCCCACATTGATGGCAGGACGCAGACCGGAGTTAAAGAGGTCAGAACTGAGGAACACCTGACCATCCGTGATGGAAATCACGTTGGTGGGGATATAAGCAGAAACGTCACCCGCCTGGGTTTCAATAATTGGCAGGGCGGTCATACTGCCCTTGCCCATGGCGTCGGAAAGCTTGGCGGCCCGCTCCAGCAGGCGGCTGTGGCAATAAAAAACGTCGCCGGGATAGGCCTCACGCCCGGGAGGACGGCGCAGAAGCAAGGACATCTGGCGATAGGCCTGGGCTTGTTTCGTGAGATCGTCGTACACAACAAGGGTCGCTTTGCCCTTGTACATAAACGACTCAGCAATGGCAGCGCCTGTATATGGAGCCAGGTATTGCATCGCCGCGGCCTCCGAAGCACTGGCGGCAACCACCACGGTGTACTCGAGGGCACCTCGCTCGCGCAGGACCTCCACCACATTCGCCACGGATGCGGACTTTTGACCAATCGCCACGTAGACGCAAACGACATCCTCACCCTTCTGGTTGAGGATCGTATCGATGGCAATCGCGGTTTTGCCGGTCTGACGGTCGCCGATAATCAGTTCCCGCTGGCCCCGTCCAATGGGGATCATGGCGTCAATGGCGGTGATCCCTGTTTGCATGGGCTCATGCACCGACTTGCGCTGGATGATGCCAGGCGCCATCGATTCGATCAGACGGGTTTCGGTGGTGGCGATGGGGCCTTTGCCGTCAATCGGTTGACCCAAGGAATTCACCACCCGACCCAACATGGCATCACCCACCGGAACGGCGGCGATTTTGCCCGTTGCCTTGACCGTGCTGCCCTCCTGAATTCCCAGACCTTCGCCCATCAACACCGCGCCTACGTTGTCGTCCTCAAGGTTGAGGGCGATGCCTTCGGTGCCATCCTCAAACTGGACCAACTCCCCGGCCATGACCTGCTCAAGGCCATAAATGCGGGCGATGCCGTCACCCACCTGCAGAACACTACCGACGTTGCTGACGGAAACCGACTTGTCGTAGTCGGCAATCTGCTGCTTGAGAATCGCGCTGATCTCGTCGGGCCGGATGGAAACCATGGGTGGGAAGTCCCCGGAGGGGAGGAGATGAAGGGGTAAGGGGAGAAAGGAGAGGGATGAACCTCAGCTGGCCGAAGCCAGTTCGAGGGCCAGACGACGCACCTGGCCAGCCAAGGAGCTGTCGATGACCTTGGAGCCAACACGCAGCACGAAACCACCAATGAGGTTGGGATCCACCTGCATGACGGTCTCCACCTTGTCGGTGCCGGCAACAGCTTTCACCTTCTCGACCAACTGGGCCTGTTGATCTTCACTCAGGGGTGTGGCCGAAGTGATGGTCGCCAGGGATATGCCGTTTTGGTCGCGATGAAGCTCTAGGAGGCGATCAAGAACCGCATCAAGAAAACCGATGCGCTGACGATCGGAGAGAAGCTTGAGCAGGTTGAGGAAATTGGGAGAAATCTCGGAGCCGAAGATTTTCTCCAATGCCGCCTTCTTGGCGTCGGGCTCAAGCACTGGCGAGGCCATCGCCTCCCTGAGCTCGGAGGATCCGTTCCAAAGCTCAAGCACTTGACGGGCCTGGGGAATCACGGATTCCGTATCGCCCGTCGCGTCGCAGAGCTGGAGAAAAGCCTCTGCATAAGGGGTCGTAATGGTGTTGAGGAGTGGCATCTCAGAAGTTCCCCAGCGATTGGATGGACTGGTCGATGAGACTGGCGTGGGCCTTGTCATCGAGCTTGCCTGTCAGCCCTGCTAGGGCCTGCTCCACGGCCTGCCGGGCGGTTTCGCGCCGCAGCTGGGCACTCACCCGGGAGGCCTCATTGGCCAGATCAGAAGTGGCGGACTCCTTGATCCGAGCGATCTCATCGATGCTCCGCCGCTCGCTTTCCTGACGAATGGCCGCTGCTCGGGCGGTGCCATCCACCACAATCTTTTCAGCCCGTTGCTGGGCCTCGGTCAACCCCTGTTGGGCTTCCGCCAAAGCAGTGGCAGCCTTGGAAAGTCGCTCTTCCGCCTCTTTGAGATCGGCAAGAATAGTGGTGCGGCGACGCTCAAGCATGCCTCCTAGAAAACCCTTCAAAAACCAGACCAAACCAGCGATCACAACCGCCAAGTTGATGATGTTGGTCTCAAAAGGATTGAGATTCAGACCAAAGCCAGCGTGACTGGCCAACAGAGGCAAAATAAGAAAGGTTGTCATCAGGCTGGCAGCAGGCGATCAACAATCATCTGACCCAGGCTTTTAGCTTCTGGGCCCAGTTGACCCAAGGCCTTCTCGCGTTCTGCATCGATCTCGCGACGGGCAGTTTCGCGTGAAGCGTTGGCTTCGGCGGTGGCTTCGGCAAGCGCCGCCCGGTGCAGTTGCTCCATCTCCTGTTCGGCATCAAGAATCACCTGCTGGGATTGCAGGCGGGCTTCCTTGAGGCGATCCTTAAGATCTGCTTCCAAGCGTTCCGCTTGGGCCAGCTTTTCCTTGGCGGAGGCACGGCTTGTATTGACGTATCCCTCGCGTTCCTCGACGGCTTTGCCGACGGGACGGAAAAACAGGGCATTGAGAATGAAGGTGAGGAGCACCACCTGCAACGCCATCAGCGGCAGGGTGGCGTCCAGGTCAAAAAGACCTCCTTCGGGGGCACCGGCCTCGGCGGCGAACAGTAGCCAACTGGTCATGGAGCGGGGAAGCGGGCGAACGGGGTGGTGGCTGGGTCAACGGAGGTTGCTAAGCCAGGGGCTAGGGGGCTGGGGTGCGGATCAGCCTCCGCCCCCTAGAAGCCCCCCTCAAGCTCAGCCGGCGAACGGGTTGGCAAACAGCAGCACCAGGGCCACCACCAAGCCGTAGATGGTGAGAGCTTCCATGAAGGCGAGGGAGAGCAGCAGGGTGCCGCGAATCTTGCCTTCAGCCTCGGGTTGACGGGCAATACCTTCCACGGCGCCGCCAGCAGCGGTGCCCTGGCCGATGCCAGGACCGATGGCGCCGAGACCAACAGCAAGACCGGCGGCCACAACAGAAGCGGCGGAAGTCAGGGAATCCATGGGGGAACGGAGAATGGGAAGTCGCTGGAGAGCCTGCGCCTGGGACATCTCGGGGGAAATGGGCCCGAAAGAATCGGACCTGCGCGCAGAGAGTTTGACAGAACGGCGTCCCTAAGCGACGCAGTTATGGAAGTGGATCAGTGGTGCTCTTCGTGCACCGCCTCACCGATGTAGTAAGCCGCCAAAGTGGCGAAGATCAGGGCCTGAATGGCGCTGGTGAACAGACCCAGGAACATGGCCGGCAGGGGCACGACCAAGGGAACCAGGAAAGCCAGCACAGCCACGACAAGTTCGTCAGCCAGAATGTTTCCAAACAGACGAAAGGATAAGGAAAGGGGCTTGGTGAAATCTTCGACGATCTTAAAGGGCAACATAATGGGAGTTGGTTCTACATAATATTCAAAATAACGCAACCCTTTGCGACTAAGACCGGCATAGAAGTAGGCAAGGGATACAAGCAAGGCCAAGGCAATAGTTGTATTGATATCGGCGGTTGGCGCACCCAACTCACCACTGGGAAGATGAATCAACTTCCAGGGAATCAAGGCCCCGCCCCAATTGCTGACAAAAATGAAGAGGAAAAGCGTGCCAATGAAAGGCAGCCAGTCGCGGTAAGCCTTCTCCCCAATCTGCTCACGGGCGAGATCGCGGATATAGGTCCACAGAAACTCAAGCAGGTTCTGGACGCCGGAGGGCTCTCGCTGCATCCGTCGGGTGCCATAGACGACCAGAGCAAGCAAGGCACCGATCACCACCCAAGAACTAAGAAAAACCTGGCCGTGAATCTTGAGATTGCCAAGTTTCCAGTACAGGTGCTGACCCACCTCGAGTGCAGCGAAGGGAAGACTGAAAGTCATCGGAACCATCGGAGTCGGTGTCCTGAAGAAAGGGCCGAAAAGAAAGTGAGGGGTCTTGGAGCGGAATTAACGATCCAGGGCGGCCTGGACAAGCAAGGCAGGTTTATAAAGAAGAAAACCCACCAGGGCAGGAACCAGTTGGAGTTGGGGGATACGGGCGCTGGCAAGGACCAGAACGACCGGAACCAATAACTGCACTTTGCTGAGGGAGCGGCTGGCCTCGCCTAGTCGAGCCACACTTCGGGCTAGGAGTCTCAGATAGAGAAGACCGGCCAAGGCACCGATCATGAGGCTCAGGGCCACAGTCCATCCAAAAGCGAAGGCCGCAATTGGGACAGAAACAGCTGCCGCAACGGTAGTGGCCAGCAACATGCGCTGCTGTAGCCGCTGAAAATCCCCCATGCCATTGGCGTGATTGTCCCCTAAGGGCTCCTTGGCAAGAGGTAAAGGGACCTCAGGATTGGGAGTCGGGGCAATCGCGACCGGCAACCGTATGAAGCGAATTGGCGAGCAGAACTTATCACGCAGGCTTACGGCAGCGGCGTCTTCCGCCTCATCCGACCAGGGGTTGAAGCAGCCGTAGCGCGATCAACCGCCGAGCCCGCCGCACGCGCTCCGGCTTTTCCATGGCCAATGGCAAGCTGCCCAAGGGCATCCCCTCTGGAGCCTCCTCCAGGGATTGGAGCAAGGCCAGGTCTCCAGGCTCGATGTCCAAGGGCTCTAGATCGGGGCCCAGCAGCGCCGTCGATGGCCAACCCCAAAGGCAACGGTTGCGTTCCCCACCGGTGGCCATCAAGGCTGCGTCGTTGCCCCATCGGTTCGGGTTGATGGGCTCCCGACTCAGGAAAAACTCAAAATGGCTGATATCAGGATCCAAGGTCTCCACCAGTTCCCATTGCTGTCGCTCTGGAAGGGCCTGGGCCCTTGCCAACAACTCTCCATGCAGCAAGCGAGCCGGATCCCACTGGGAAGGATTGGAAAACCCACAAAAGTGCAGCCCACATTGCTGCACAAAGGCAAAGAGTCGAGCCAGGTCATAGCTAGTTTCCTGGGGATGCAGATACATATCAGCAAAGTTTGAATCCGCCGCCGTATCTAGAGCCCAACGGTTCTCATGGTGACGACGGAGACGATTATGGGCCGGGAGATCCGTGAACAAAGACCGCCCCAGCCGCAAACCTTCGCCAGAGGTACCTGCCTGCAAAAGACCTAGGGCCTTTTGCACCCTATGAATCTCCCAGCGTCCCCCGTCGGCATAAAGGAAAAGATGCAAAAGCCCCTGAGGCTTAAGCCGCTCGGCCAGGGCTTGCAACCCAAGTTCTGGACGATCAAGGTGATGCAGAACACCCACGGAATTAATGTAATCAAAATGTCCTGTGCCCTCAAGATTTAAGAGACTGCATTGCCTCACCTCCAGGGAACGAACTTGGCCCGCCGCACCAGAACGCCTTAATCGCTCCCTGGCCACATCAAGGGCCCCAGCACTGATATCCACAGCCACCACATCGGCCCCTGGGTTGAGGTGGCAGAGGTAGTCCGTACTGACCCCCGTGCCGCAGCCGGCATCCAGAACGCGCCAGGGCCTGGGCCGCCCCTCCAGGCGAGGCGGCAAGCCGCCCCAGACGGCCGCCACGACACTGTCGACGCACCAACGCCAGTTGTATCCAGGTGGTGGCCCGTCCTGCAGGGGATCACCGGGATAGGGGAAACGGTCATAGAAGGCGCTGACGGCCGGCGTTGCGGCATCGCGGGCAGCATGCCCAATCTCTGGAGGGGCCTGGTCCTGGTCCATGGTCTTTGCGGTTCTAGGCAGGGAATGGGTGGGGGAGGGGAGGCCCGAACGCTGGGAGCACGGAGGGTCTACGGCAGCAATCGGGACGAAGCTGCAAACATTTGTTCATGGCCGGCCGGAGGCCCTCGGGGGGAGCCGTAACCTTCCCAAGCCCGGCTCACTCCCGTGACATGACAGTGACCGCCAGCAGCGGCAGCACCAGGGTCACCCCTCAGCTCTACGACACTCTGCCGCTCTCGAGTGTCCGGAAAGCCGAGCAGCAGGATCGTTTCCCCGATGGGAGCGAGCTGCAGACCCTCATCACCTTCTTCCAGAGCGGACAGACCCGGGTGGCTGCCGCCCAAAGGATCTCCGAAAATGCGGCTGAGATCGTCGCCAAAGCGGCGAATCGCATCTTTGCCGGGGGCACACCCCTCTCCTATCTGGAGTCGCCGCTGCCCTCTGCTGGTGTCTCCCCAAGCAGCAACGAGCCCTTGGCCGCCGACCAATCGGCCTTCCAGCAATCGGTGCGCACCTTTGTCGGGGCCAAGGCCGGACGGGGGGGGAACCTGCTTGGACGCATCCTGGAAGGCGCTTCCGGAGACGCGGACGTGCGGGTCGTATTGCCCGCAGGCTTCAGCCCGATTTCCGTTGGCCGCTACGGCACCGAACGGATGAAAAAATCCATCCGCGACCTGGCCTGGTTCCTGCGGTACGTCGGTTACGCCGTCGTTGCGGGCGATCCGAGCATTCTGGCCGTCAATACGCGCGGGCTCAAGGATGTGCTCGAGAAAGCCTGCTCCTTAGCCGCCACCAACGTGGCGCTCCAGGAAATGCGTGCAGCCGCTGCCTCCCTTTTCCAAGGAGAGCCGGCCGCCCGCCAGTTAGTCATCGATTGCTTCAACGTTCTCCTCAGAGAGCTTGAGGTTCCAACCCCCTCGGCCCGTCAGCGACTCGGCAGCCCCGTCAACCAAGGGTTACAGCTGCCGGCGATCTACGCCCTCTCCGCCCAAGGGTCCCCTCGCTTTGTCATGAAGCCTGGTCTGACGGGGGGCCAAAAAGCGGAAGTCGTTCGAGCCGCCTATCGGCAAGTCTTTGAAAGAGACATTGTCAAGGGTTATTCCCAGGTGGTCTGTCCTGTCGAAGCCACCCAGCTGCGTCAGGGCCAGATATCCATGCGGGAATTCATCCGTGCCCTAGGTCGTAGCAAGGAATATCGGCAACAATTCTACGGTCGCTTTTCCAATAGTCGAGTCGTGGAACTGGCCTTCCGCCATTTCCTTGGTCGCGGTGTGAGTTCCATCGAAGAATTCCGCCAGTATTTTGCCATTGTCAGCAGCAAAGGTCTCGATGGCCTAGTGGATGCGCTGGTCAACAGCATGGAATATGCCCGTAGTTTTGGAGAGGAAACGGTTCCTTTCCTTCGAGACCTGGGAGAAGAAGCCCAGGAAAGTGCGGGTTGGGGTTCCAATCGCAAATTGTTCCGTTTCAGTGCCCCCTTTGAAGGAGCACCCCAATACATCACCCTTTACGCCTCCTACCGGCAACCCTTCCCCGATCAACACCCCTATGGCGGTGGGAATGATCCATTGGCCCTCAATTACGGCGCCATTTTCCCCTCGGGAACGGCCTCAGTGGCCACCCGACCCGCCTCGTTCAGTTACGACACCCGACGCATTCTTATCGGTAACGGATTGAGCCAGCCTGGCCAAATGAACAGCGGACAATTCCGCAAGGCTACTCCCCGCCGCGTGGGCCCCAAGGTCGTGAGACTCCAGCAGATCGCCACCGGCGGCAACTCCGTACCCCGCCGCGGTGGACAGCCCAGCATTCGTGGGACTGAATCTTCTACCCAAGCCGTGATCCGGGCGGTCTATGCCCAAATTCTGGGCAATGCCGGCTATGCAGGTGAACGCAACACCGTCGAGGAAATCAAACTCGAAAACGGCGATATCAACCTGCGTGAATTCATCCGCCAGGTGGCCCGTTCCAACGCCTTCCGTCGCCGTTACTGGAGTGGCCTCTACATCTGCAAAGCGATTGAGGTCATGCACAGGCGCCTGCTAGGGCGTCCCACATTTGGGCGCTGGGAGATCAATGACTATTTCGACACCGCCGCTCGAAAAGGGTTCTACGGCGTCGTAGACGCCATGATCAACAGCCCTGAATACAACGAAACCTTCGGTGAGGACACCGTTCCCTACGAACGCTTCCTGACTGCAGCCGATCGCAATGCCCGCAAGGTCCCAGCCCTGCGACGGGCCTTCGACCCCTCCAAGTCTGTTGATCTCAGCCCCGCCAGTCGCCCTGACGTTGCTCCGACCAGTGCGATGCGCACGGTTGCAGACACCGTTCCCCGCAACTTGCCCCAGCGACGGCCAACTGTGGTCGGCCCATGGAGCGCCCAGATTGTTGGTGGCGAATCCATGGCGCCTCCCCTTCCGGCATCGTCGGGTCCCGAGAGCCTTAGGCAACCTCCCTCCCCAACGCGATACTGGCGTCCCACGCCAAGCACCGGCACAGCCGTGGCGTGGAGTAGTGGAGTCGCCCCCAGCACCCTCGCCTCCCCACCGCGCACCTTGGCTCCAGCACGGGCCCGTGTCACAGGCACCTGGACGGCGAACGTAGGCAAAGGGTCCGCCAGCGGCATCGCCCAAGCACCAGGGGCGGCCATGGACAAAGCGTTCCGCCCCGAATCACCCCAAGGATTCCGCCGACGCCAAAGCCTCAGCCGACCCGTTCGCCTCTTGGCAGCCCCCGGACGGGATCAGGTCGCCGAAGTCATCAGTTCCACCTATCGGCAACTTCTGAATCGGGATGTCTATGTGGCAGAACGATTGAGTGATGCTGAATCCCAATTAAACGATGGCCAAATCGATGTGGCTGGTTTCGTTTCCCTTGTGGCCAGCAACGACCTTTTCCTGAATCGCCTCAACCAGCTTGCCCCCCTGCGAGCCGCTTCAGGAGCCTATTTGGCCCTATTAGGTCGGGCCCCCCAGCCCAGCGAAGCCAGTCGCTTTTTAGCGACCCGCGTCCGATCCGGGCTTCCTGCCGCGATCACGGAAATCCTTGACAGCCCTGACTATGCATCTGCTTTTGCCCGAGACACTGTTCCTTACTGGCGCGGCCTCGAGACAAGCAATGGCATCCCCTTGGCAACAGTTAATAAGACAGCGTCACTTTATGGCGGCAACGCAGCTCTCAACCCAAACCCAAAATCAGCTACCTGAATTAAATTCACATTCAGAGAATTAGCTAACAGCTAAATTTTCCTACCAAAAGCCCCTACTTTTTCAAGTAGGGGCTTTTTGTTGATCTTCAAGCAAACGATACAAAAGAACATTTTTTGCTGGGTGGGACCCAACCAACCCAGCCATCACGCACACCAACAATTGCCGCCGGGGGACAATGAGACAAAACTATGGCAAAAGCATTGCGCCCCAACGGTTCTCAAGAAGCGACAGGCCGTGAAGAACTGTTACCGCAGCTCCAGCTTGCGCACGCCTTTAGCGCAGAATGACTCGGCAGTCGGAAATCCGTCTGCACCCTTACCCACCGGATACCGGTCTCCTTAACGGTGACCGCTTGTTTCGAGGCAGAACTGCATGAGCATCGTCTCCAACTCGATCATCAACGCGGACGCCGAAGCCCGCTACC
>Ga0114962_10004038_pt1 | contig 11763 bp, 10 predicted proteins | sample C_130820_MF_Meta_FD_87017 | JGI IMG/M metagenome (GOLD analysis project Ga0114962, IMG submission 87017) | Freshwater microbial communities from Lake Croche, Canada to study carbon cycling - C_130820_MF_MetaG | ecosystem: Environmental > Aquatic > Freshwater > Lake | place: Lake Croche, Canada... | reverse complement strand
TGACCAGCTTAGCGCCTTGGTTGCAAACTTCCTTGCAAGCGTTGCTGCCACGCGCCGGTCATGCGTGGTTGATTCAGGGTTCCTCCGGTTTGGGGCAGTATGAACTGGCCTTGGCGTTGGCACAAAGCTGGCTTTGCCACTCGCCCACCCCACAAGGCGCTTGCGGCACTTGTCCGAGTTGCCACGGTATCGAGGTGCGGGTGCACGCTGATTTTCGGGTGCTGATGCCCGAGACCGAGTTGATCGAACGTGCTTGGCCGCTGAGTGAAAAGGCTGAAAAAGACATCGACGATAAAAAGCGCAAACCCAGCCGCGAGATTCGGGTTGATGCCATGCGCGAGATGCTGGACTTTTGCCACATGACTCGCTCGGGGGAACGCGGCAAAGTGGTGCTGATTTACCCTGCCGAGCAAATGAACACGGTGACAGCCAACACCTTGCTCAAAACCTTGGAAGAGCCGCCGCCCGACACCCGTTTCATCCTCGCCACCTCGGCCGCCCATGCTTTGCTGGCCACCATCCGCAGCCGTTGTTTGGTCTACACCTTGAAGTGGCCCGAGCCCAGTGCCTCACAGGCTTGGCTCATGGCGCAGGGGCTTGTCAGCGCCGAAGCCCAGGCTTTGCTGCGTGCTGCAGGTGGCAGACCACATGACGCCTGGGTTTATTTCAACGATGGTCTGAAAGCAAAAGACTGGGCCAGCTTGCCCAAGTTGCTGGTGCGCGGCGAAGCCGGCATGCTTGCTGATGCAAGCCCTGCCATGGTCTTGTCGGTGTTGCAAAAGCTTTGCCTCGATATGCAGGCCTTGGCCTGCGGTGCAGCCCCGCGCTATTTCGACCCCCAAGACCTGCCTGCACCCAAAGGCTTGAACGCTTTGACACTGTGGTCGCGGGAATTGATGGACAGCGCCCGCAGCGTGGACCACCCCTTCAACACCGGCTTGCTGCTGCAAGCTTGGGTTAGCCGCGCCCAACGCGCCTTGAATGCCATTTAAACCATGTACACCGATTCGCATTGCCACTTGAACTTTCCTGAACTGCAAGCCAATTTGGGCGACATACGCCAGGCCATGCAAGAAGCGCAGGTGTCCCGGGCGTTGCTCATCAGCACCCAGATGGAAACCTTTGCCAACGTCAACGCCATGGCATTGGCCCATGACAATTTCTGGTGTACCGCGGGTGTGCACCCCGATGAAGAGGGCGTTCAAGAACCTACGTTGGATGATTTGTTGGCCATGGGCAGACATGCCAAAGTGGTGGGCATAGGCGAGACGGGCTTGGACTATTACCGCTTGGGCGAGCGCAGTGTGGCCGACATGGAATGGCAACGTGAACGCTTTCGCCGCCACATTCGTTGCGCCCAAACCCTTCGCTTGCCTTTGGTGATTCACACCCGCCATGCCAGTGCTGACACCTTGGCGATATTGAAAGAAGAGGGTGAGGACGCCAGCGCCCAAGCCGTGGGCGGCGTGTTTCACTGTTTCACCGAAACCGCCGAGGTGGCCCGCGCTGCACTGGATTTGGGGTTTTACATTTCTTTTTCGGGCATTTTGACTTTCAAAAACGCCCAAGATTTGCGCGACATCGCCGCTTGGATGCCTTTGGACCGTATCTTGATCGAGACCGACAGCCCCTACTTAGCACCTGTGCCACACCGGGGTAAGACCAACAACCCTTCGTATGTGCCATGGGTGGCCAAGCAAATCGCCACCTTGCGCGGCCTGCCGCCTGAGGAGGTCGCCGGCCACACTTCCGCCAATTTCGACCGCCTTTTCACAGGGGTTTTAAATTGATTAATTACTTTAAGTACTCTTTATTACTTGTTGTTTTAAATGGATTTATTCCAGTTTTTGCGGGTTCTTACGACGATTTTTTTAAAGCCATTGAATTGGACCAAGCCGAGGTGGTGCAAAGCCTGCTCGAGCGTGGATTTGACCCCAACAGCCCCCATCCGCAAGGCCAACCCGCGCTGATGCTGGCCATGCAAAAGTCTTCCGCCAAAGTGGCCGAACTGCTCATGGGCTGGAAAACCACGAACCTGAGCATCCACAACCCCCAAAACGAGACACCGCTGATGTTGGCGGCCATCACCAACCGGCTTGATTGGTCGAAAAAACTGATCGAGGGCGGGGCCGATGTGAACCAGCCAGGCTGGACACCGCTGCATTACGCATCCACCAAGGGCAACATCGAGATCATGCGCTTGCTGATTGAAAACCATGCCTACCTTGACGCTGAGTCGCCCAATGGCACCACGCCGCTGATGATGGCGGCTTCTTACGGTACGCCCATGGCGACCAAGTTATTGCTGGAAGAGGGCGCTGATCCGCGTTTGAAAAACCAATTGGGGCTCAACGCGATGGCTTTTGCCCGTCAGGCCAACAAAACCGACTCCGCACTCTATATCGAGGCTTTTGAGGCGGCTTGGCTTGCCAAGTACCCCCCCAAACCTTGATTTTCAGGGTGCGCTTCGGCTGAGAACCACCGCGCCACGCAACTGACCTGCTTGGTAGTTCACGGCCTGATCGTTGGGATACAACTCACTGAGTTTGGCTTTGACTTGCGGGCTGATTTGCTCAGGCCCACCATGGCAAGCCACGCACATGGGTTGCAACACAATGGGCTTGGCAAAATGAAATTCTTTGCCCTGAGCCATGTCCACGGTTTCTGAAAACTCCATATCCGCAGGTTGATCGCCCCGCGCCAAAGCCGCTTCAAATTGCGCCAAAGCCTTGGCTTGCCAATCGTTGGGGACGCCCATCACAGAATTGCGTGCCCGTGTGCCCACACGGCTGACCTTGACTTGGTGTTGTGCTGAGACTGTGTTGGCGACCTCGGGTGCTTGCAAGTTGCACACGCCCATGGCATTGACAGGTCCGCCATCGGCCAACGCTGATTGCAGCTTTTGTCCCAAGGTTTTGAGCATGGATTGGGTGATGCTGCGGCTTTGTTTTAACAACTCATCGTCTTGTGCATGGGCACACAAAACAGTGAAACTGAGCAAAAACAATGAAAAAAGTCGGTTGGCATGACGCATAACGATATCTCCTTAACTTAACATAATATACATCGTATTAAATCAAACACCTGGTCAAGGCTTCAAGGTCAACAAGCTGGACTGGGTGCTGGGCGTCATCTGCAAAGGTCTGTAATGCCCGCTGGCCCATTCATGCGACATGTCGCTGTAGCGATCTGAACCGATGACGCCGCTTTGGCCCGTTTGAAAAATGAACAAGGAGTTTTGCAAATCGCTCAAGTCATAAATGACCCGCAGGGACGGCGCATGGCGGCTGGCAAAAGGCTCTACCGATTCATTCAACCAATACGTACCCACGTTGACGGTAAAAGGATCGCCCGAACTGGGGGCGACCACATCAAACCATTTGGCAAGAAATGCCGATTTACCCAAAGGTCTGTGGCCGCTGATGGCCATGTGCGCCTTACCCCACGTCCAATGCGACACATCCTTACCTTGTTCTTTGGACAAACGCTGCAAAGCCCTGGTCAATGCGTCACTGGACTGCTGGCTACAGCTTTGGGGAGCGCACCACCACGCATCTTGCTTGGCCATGGTCGCCTCTAAAAAACTGCGGAAATGCCGTTTGCCATACTGCGCGTCAAACAGCGTGTTGCCCAATTTAGGCTGCACCAAGCCACGGGTAAGCTCATCTGCCCAGTAAGCAAAAATCAAAGGCGCAGCAGCCTCCGCTTTCATCTCGCCGTTAAAACCCTGCAGCGCTTTTTGCGCAGATGCGGCCAGTGGATGCGTTGATTGGGCGGCTTGCAAATAGGGCAACAAGCGCTGTGTGGACAAAGACAGCACGTCGTTTTGCATGGTTTTCATGCTTTCTAGGTCGTGTTTGGGCTTGGCCTCTATCATCTGCGTGATGCGCTCCATGCGGTGCGGCGCCACCCAATCTTGCCCCAAAAAATGCGGGTAACCCTCGGGGGTGATGCGCTGGTTGGCCGTGGCAATCCAACCTTTTTGACCTTGATCCTCGGGTGTTTGCGCCATGGGCAACCAGCCTGCCCAGTCGTATTTGGCGTCCCAGCCAGGCGCGGGCGCCATGCCCATCAAATCGTTCTCGGGTTTGCGCAGGGGAACTTTACCGATGGCTTTGTAGGCAATATGCCCTTGGTCATCTGCCAACACCACATTTTGCATGGGCGAGTGATAGTCTTGAAACGCCTCAATAAAGTCTTTGACGTTGTCGACTTGGCTGCCACGCAAACCTGCCACCAAGGAATGGTTATCTTTGTCCAAAGCGGACCAACGCAGGGCCAACACAAATTTGCTGGTGTCAATGATGTCAGCGTGAGCGCTTTGTGCGTCACTCAACACGGGGCCATGGCGGGTGCTGCGAACGGTGTGGACCACATCGGGCTTGCCTTTGACGCGGATGGTTTCTTGCCGTGCCTCGAAAGCTTGCCAACCCTCAGGGGTTTGGTACTGTGTCGGGTTGGCAGGGTTGATTTTTTCCAAATACAGGTCTTGCACATCGGGGCCGGTGTTGGTGAAACCCCAAGCCACATGGCTGTTGTGACCCAACACCACCAAGGGGATGCCGGGCAAGGTTGCCCCAATGACATTTTGCTCGGGGGACTGCATGTGCGCGTAAAACCAAATCGCTGGGGTTCCCAGGCCCAAGTGCGGGTCGTTAGCCAGCAGGGGCTTGCCTGACGCTGTGCGTTCGCCGGCAATCGCCCAGTTGTTGCTGCCCTTGCCTTCTACCAACCCCGGCTCGCCCAAAAATGGCAGGGACAAACTCGCCACCTGACTGGCCGGGGGTTGTCCTGCGCTGTGTGTGTTGTCGCTGTAGACACCTAAGGCTTTGTAAAACTTGGCCAAATCCACTTTTGTCGCTGGCGCCTCACCGGGGTAGCCTGGGTACAGCTCCCACAGATGTGCGGTGTCCAGCACCTTGGCCACGCTGAGGCGAGCTATTTCTTGGCCCCAGTTACCACCTAAATCGAGCGCCATCATCAGCGCCCAACCCACGCTGTCGGCGGGTTCCCAAGCCACACCAGAGCGGCCGCCGGGTTTGGTGCCCAGCAACAAAAACTCAGGTGACAAGGTTTGGCTGCCTGAAGCATAAAACGCTTGGATACCTTTGCTGTAGGCTTGCAAAGTGGCTTTCACATCCTCGGGGTAGCCAGCGTATTGTTGTTGCGCCATTTGGTAAATGCCCAACGTGCGCAGCAATTTGTCAACGGGCAAGGCGGCCTCGCCCAAAATTTCTGCCAACTCGCCGTGCATGATGCGGCGGTTGAACTCAAGCTGCCAACCACGCTCTTGCGCATGGGTGAATCCCAGCGCAAACGCGGTGTCGGCCATGGACTCGCCCTCAATATGCACCACGCCTGCGCCATCGCGAGAGACTTTGACGATGGACTTCAGACCAGCCAAACGCAAAGAGCCTTCGTGTTGAGGTTGCGCCTGCATCAGGTAAGCGCCGACCGCACCCAGCACCACCAGCACCAAGGCCAACAAGCCCCCTGCTCCCCATAACAAGCGCGTCTTCATGCTTTGGCTGCCACGGGAAGTTGCAAGGCTTTGAACTCCAAGAATTCCTCCAAGCCATAGCGACCGTTTTCACGGCCATTGCCCGACTGTTTATAGCCGCCAAAAGGCGCATTGCCATTAAAGGGTGCGCCATTGATATCGACTTGGCCTGTGCGAATGCGCCGCGCCACGGCGATGGCGTGGTCTGTGTCCACACTCCACACGCCGCCACCCAAACCATAAATGGTGTCGTTGGCAATGCGAATCGCCTCTTCCTCGTCTTCGTAGGTCAGAATGACCAAGACGGGACCGAAAATTTCTTCGCGCGCCAAGGTGTCATGGGGCTGTACCCGCAACACGGTGGGTTGCACAAAATAACCGGTGTCAAACGCGGGTTTGTCGGGGCCACCGGCCACCAGTTCGGCGCCCTCCTCCAAGCCTTGACGTATAAAGCCCAGCACCCGATCGCGCTGGGCGGCGCTGACCAATGGACCCAAGCGGGTGTTTTCATCCAAACTGGCCCCCAAAGTGAATTTGGCGATAGCCGCTTGCGCCAAAGCTTTGACTTCGTTGTAACGTTTGGCAGGCACCAACATGCGGGTGTGCGCCGAGCAGGTTTGGCCGCTGTTGAGCAAACAAGCGCCTATCGTGCCTTTGACGGCGGCAGCCAAATCGGCGTCGGGCAGGATGACGCTGGCGGATTTGCCACCCAACTCCAGCGTGACGCGCTTGACCGAGGCGGCCGCCAACTCGGCGACGCGTTTGCCTGCACGGGTAGAACCGGTGAAGCTGACCATGTCCACCTCGGGGTGGCTGGCCAAGACCTCGCCCACCACCGGGCCCAAGCCATTGACCAAATTGAACACGCCTGCAGGCAGTCCTGCTGCGTGGATGATTTCAGTCAAGATCATGGCGTTGACAGGGGCAATTTCACTGGGTTTCAACACCACGGTGCAACCTGCGGCCAATGCAGGCGCGACTTTCAAAGTGATTTGGTTGAGGGGGAAATTCCACGGCGTGATACACCCCACCACACCGATGGGCTCACGAACCACCAGCGAATGGCCCACCTGTTCTTCCCAATGAAAGGCGCGCGCTACTTTGGCGGCATTGCCCCAGTTGAAGATGGGGCCACCGACTTGAATCATCTTGGCCAGTTTGATGGGCATGCCCACCTCGCGAGCGATGGCTGTGCCCATCTCATCGGTGCGCGCCTTGAGCCCCGCAACGATTTTGTCAATAAAAACACAGCGTTCTTCAACGCTCAAAGCCGACCAAGCGGGAAACGCCGCCCGGGCAGCCAACACCGCTTGCGCAGCTTCTTCAGCCGTGCCTTGGGGCACGCTCGCCATGACTTCTTCGGTGGTCGAGTCATGCACCTCAAGTACCGCTGGGCTGTGGGCTTTGTGCCAAGCACCGTTGATGTAATGGCTGTCGTAAGCGGTCATGCAGACTCCGTATCGTCAATGAGGAAAAGAGGATTGTAGGCAAGCACTAAGACAAAGCCCGCACCACTTCTTCGCCCAGCGCCAAACAGCTGGTCAAACCTGGCGACTCTATGCCAAAGAGGTTCACCAAGCCAGGCAACCCATGCACCGAAGGGCCTTGCACCACAAAGTCGGCGGCAGGTGAATCGGGCCCCACAATTTTGGGGCGAATACCGGCATAAGCAGGCTGCAAAACATTGTCGGGTAAATCGGGCCAATAGCGGCGAATGTCGTCGGCTAAAGGCAGCACACGTTCGGGATGCACCGTGTAGTCGTCGGGCGCATCTACCCATTCCACGTCGGGGCCGAACTTGGCTTGTTTGCCCATGTCCAAGGTCAGATGAACGCCCAAACCCGCTTCGCTGGGCAAGGGGTAAATCAAATGTGAAAAAGGCGATTTGCACGCCAAAGAAAAATAATTACCCTTGGCATAAAAAGCTTTGGGGATGTGCTCTGGCGCAAGCCCTTCAATATGCTGCGCCAGAAAGGGTGCATCCAAACCCGCACTGTTGACCAGCACCGAGGTCTGCAAACACGTGCCATCCTCGGTCAGCACTTCCCAGCCCTCGGATGTTGGATGGGCGCTTTGCACCCGGGTGTGCAAGACCACCATGCCAGCGGCGTTTTCCACATCGGCTTGCAAACTCAGCATCAGCGCGTGGCTGTCGACCAAGCCGGTGCGAGGCGAATACAGCGCTGCCACGCACGACAAAGCCGGTTCCATGGCCAAGGCCTCAGCGGCTGGCAGCCATGTCAACGCGACCCCGTTGGCCATAGCCTTGGCTTGCAAATCTTTAAGCGCTGGCAACTGGTCGACAGACGTGGCGACAATCAATTTGCCACATAACCAAAACGGCAGACCGCGTTCTTTTAAATAGGCGGTAAGCAAGCCATGGCCCTTGACGCACAGCTTGGCCTTTAACGATCCCGCAGGGTAATAAATGCCAGCATGCAACACCTCGCTGTTGCGAGAACTGGTGCCCGTGCCGATAGCTGCAGCGGCTTCTAAAACCCACACGCTTTTCCCCGGCGATGCCAAGGCCAAGGCTCTCGCCACGGCCAAACCGACCACCCCCGCACCGATGACGATGGCGTCAGTGTCCTTGGCCATGGCCATGGTCATGCGCAGGATGCGCCCACAACACAAAAGCCTCGCGACCTTCGCGCAGCAAGGTGATGGGTTTACCCACGGGCAAACACAACTTGGTGGGCACATGGCCAAACGGCAAACCAGTCAGCACGGGTGTTTTGACTTGTGTGCGCAACCAGTCGACCACGGTTTGCAGCTTGAAGCCTTTGTCATGGGGCGTGAGTTTGTAGTCGGTGAATGCACCCAGCACAATGGCTTTTTGCTGGGCCAATACCCCAGCGTGTAACAGTTGGGTCAACATGCGCTCTATGCGGTAAGGGTGTTCGGCCACGTCTTCCAAAAACAGCACACCGCCTTGAACACTGGGCAAGTAAGCGGTACCCACCAAACTACACAACACGCTTAAATTGCCACCCCACAGCGTGGCGTTTTCGGCCAGCAAGGTTTTCTTGGGTAAATGCAGCAAGTCGCTGGCAGCAAGCTTCCACCCCGCGCCCTCGCCTCGCCCTTGGGTCATGTCCTCAAAGCAAGCCAAAGTGATGTCGTCCAGGGTGCTTTGGCCAAAATCGGCACAGACGTGGGGCCCTGCCCAGGTAGATGCACCGGTCTTGGCCAGCAAAGCCATCTGCAAAGCCGTGAAGTCGCTGTGGCCCACCCACTGGGTGCCCCTTTTGACTGAGGCGGCAATGGCTTTGTAGGGCAAGCGCTTCAAGATTCGGGTCAGGCCATAGCCTCCCCGCGAGAGCATGACCCAATCTGCGCCACTGGCGGCAGCACGCGACACCGCCAACAAGCGTGCATCGTCGTCGCCCGCAAAGCGTTGCTCGGTGCTGAGCGCATCAGGGTCAAGTTGCACCTCATGGCCAAGTTGCTCTAGCCGTTTCACGCCCAAACGCCAAGCGGCTTTGTCGCGGACTGCGCCAGAGGGGGACATCAAGTAGATATGCATAAGGTGTTCAATGATCAAAAGCCATGGCTGCCAAGCCGCATAGTCTAGAGGGTGTCTGCCCCCAAGGCCTTCAGAGCCGCCAGCGCAATGGCCTCGCCATGCTCTTGCACAAAATGCCCAGCATCAGGCAACAGCATGGCTTCGGGGCAGTGGCTTATTTGTTGGCGCAAAGCCTGCATGACAGGTTCACCCAGCACAGGGTCTTGTGCGCCTATGGCCATGAAGCTTTTGCCCTGCCATTCGTGCTGCCAAAAGGCTTGGGCATGTCGGGACACCTCAGCGCCTGGACTGTGTGCAAACTCGGGGACCATGGGAGGGAAAGCCCGCAAGGCAGCACGGTGGCCGGCGTCGGGAAAAGGTGCGTTGTAAGCGGCGCATTCGGCCTGAGACATGTGTGGATTGCCCCGGCCCAACAAACGCCCCACATCAAACAGGGGTTTGTCAGCGCACATCTGACGCCATGACAAAAACCCAGCGCTCAAAGGCTGCTGGGCAGTCGCCAAGGTGGTGTTCATCACCAGCAAGCCTTGGTAACGCTCGGGTGTCGCCATGGGCAAGGTGAGGCCCAAGATGCCGCCCCAGTCTTGCACCACCAAGTGGATGCCTTGCAAATCCAATGCGTCGACAAACTCCAGCAACAGTTGGCGATGCCAGCCAAATCTGTGGGCGCTGTCTTTTTTGGGTTTGTCGCTCTTGCCAAAACCCGGCATATCGGGTGCCACCACGCGGTGACCAGCCGCTAAAAACACGGGAATCATTTTGCGGTAAAGGTAGCTCCACGCGGGGTTGCCATGCAGGCACAGCCATGTGACCTCAGCGTCCTTGGGGCCCTCGTCAAGGTAATGCAGTCGCAGCCCATTCAGGCTGGGCAAATCGTTAAGGTAATGGGGTAGCCAAGGGTAGTCGGGAATGTCTGCAAAGCAAGCATCAGGGGTTCGCAGTGCGTCGTCGCGCAAAGGCATGGGCGCATGTTGTTTGTGCAGTGCTCTTTGGGCTTTGAAAAAATCTTGCAGCAATTGGCTGGCCTCGTCAGCCATGACACCGCCTTGGTGGTGGGTGTGGTGGTTCAACTGGGGGTTGGCAAACAAATCCACCACCGAGCCAGCTGCACCTGTCTTGGGTTCTGTAGCGCCCCAGACCACCCGCTTTAGCCGTGAATGCATCATGGCGCCTACGCACATGGCACAAGGCTCCAAGGTCACATACAAGGTGCAGTCCTCAAGGCGGTAATTTCCCAAGGCCGAGGCTGCTGCACGCAGCGCCAACACCTCGGCATGGGCTGTGGGGTCGGTCAATGAGATGGGTGCGTTGTGGGCCGCTGCAATAACCTTGTCTTGGTGGACGACCACTGCACCCACAGGCACTTCACCCAAGTCTTGCGCCAGTTTGGCTTGCGCCAAAGCCTGTTGCATGAAGTGTTCATCATCCATGCGTCACAATGTAACCCATGCGCTTGCCATCTCGCTCTTTGGTTGGGATCTTCACCGTTTTAGGAACGTTGAATTTCACGCTGTCAGCAACACCACCACCCCAACTGCTTTATGTGTCACAGGCCAACTGCAAGCTGATACGCGGTCACAGCCGCAACGACCTGGCCGGTGTGGCCAAAGCGTTTGGTCTACCCGTCAGCAAAGTCAGCTATGTCAAGCCGCTATGGGGCAAAGGCCCCGAAGGTCGCCCCCAGTGCAATTTGGTGTTCAACACACCCAAGGGCAAAACATCTTGCATGGTGTTCAATATATTGAAAACCGATTTTGTGTTCGGCCAAGTTGTTCCTGTCAAAGGCAATCCCGCCATTTGCACTCCTCCCTCCAACTTAAGATCGCCTTGATAACGCTTGGTCCGCGCATTTATTTCACACAATAAAAATTAACCGGTGCAAATTGGACTTCGGTGTGTGAGCGCACAGGCGTGGGGTTTCGTGTATCGGGTGACAACACCTGTTGGTCTGGTAAAGCCCAAAACATATGGTCCAGCGAGACGCCTCCATTCCAGTCACCCAAAACAGACAGGTATTCGTACTCTTTTTCGGTGGGTAATCGGGCTTGCACCATCTGACAGGCTTCTTTGGCGATGCCTGGGTTGGGCGCTTGGTTGATAGAAGAACCAGGTGCGCCCACCAACACCAAGATGCGGTTACCCATGATGACCATGCTGGGGAAACTGGTTTTTTGAAAATGCATCACCATTTGTGCAGCGATTTTTCGCATCACCGTCTCTGGCTTGCCAACGTCTTGGAAACTGACCGACTCGCCTTTAGGCAACACGACATGGATGGTGACCAATACATCACCTTTGCAACCCGGTGAATAACTGTAGGTGCCCCAAACAAAACCTTTCACCTTGCTCAACAAAGCAATATCTTTTGAGTCAAAGCGCTGGTTTTTTCGCAAGCTGTCCAAAATCTCATCGTGGCTTGCAGGATTGGCAAACTCCAAACGGACCTCACCATCGTCAGCATCAGCCAAATGGCGCAAAAGTCCATGCTTGCCGCCAATGAGTTGGCCGAACAAGGCATTCATGCGGAGGTAATTGATTTACGAACCTTGGTTCCCCTAGACACAGAAACGGTTCTGAAGTCGGTTCGCAAGACAGGACGGCTGTTGGTCGCAGATGAGGACTACCTGGGATTTGGCTTAACAGGTGAAATTGCGGGTTTGATTGCCGAGAACCTGGACACTATCAAGCTGAAAGCGCCCATCAAACGCTTGGCTGTCCCCAATGTACCCATTCCCTA
>Ga0114962_10004037_pt1 | contig 11764 bp, 18 predicted proteins | sample C_130820_MF_Meta_FD_87017 | JGI IMG/M metagenome (GOLD analysis project Ga0114962, IMG submission 87017) | Freshwater microbial communities from Lake Croche, Canada to study carbon cycling - C_130820_MF_MetaG | ecosystem: Environmental > Aquatic > Freshwater > Lake | place: Lake Croche, Canada... | reverse complement strand
TACTGGAACATCGGGGCTGTTCAAGAAGACTTCAAAGGCAAGGGCACTGAAGTGACGTTCTATGGATACGCATCCAAAGAAACCCGTGAAGCTGGCAAACAGCCATTGAGCGCAGGCAAGGTGCAAATTGCTGGTGAAGAATATGTTGCGGGTGCAGACCGTGCGGCCTTATACTCGATCATCAAGCAAAAGCCTGAATTTGAAGGCGCAGAGGACGCTTAATGTCCGGGCCGTTCTTTAATGGTAATTTTTTCAGCGGTGGATTTTTTCAGTCCGTTGTAGTGTACGCAGATCAATTGTTGATTAAACTTCGGTCATTCACCGAAAGAAGGAGATTCTAAATGGCGATTAACCTTAAGGCTATTACTTCGGTAATGGGCTACCAGCAGATCACAAGCCTGAGTTCTGCAACCAAATTGACTGTGCCTCAGCGCGATCTGACTGGCTTGGTGGGCACGCCCCGCATTGCTATCATTACCCCCGAAACACAAGGTGTTCGTTGGCGTGATGACAACGTGGCTCCAACTGCTTCTGTTGGCATGCCTTTGGCTGCTGGCGTCACTTTGCAATATGACGGCGACTTGTCGCAAATTCAGTTCATTGAGCAAACTGCAAGCGCCAAGCTCAACATCACCTACTATTCCTAAGAGGTCAAAATGCAAGTCTCCAATGACACCCCCGCATTGAATTACGTTGAGTATTTCACCAAACAATTGCCTGTTGATTTGGCTACTATGGCCGCATTACGCGATGAATTAGCCATTCGCCAGGGCGCTTTGTCTGCCGCCCAAGATGCAATCACTGACCGCACCAAAGCCGCTGAAGAGTTGGCCAAAGCCAAAAGTGATGCAGACGCTATGTTGGCTCAAGCGCGTCAGACCTTGGACGATGCCAAAGCATCGGCTTCTGATTCAAAAACCCAAGCCGCTGATTTGGAAGCTCAAAAAGTTGCCGTGAATGCTGATTTGGTTACGCGTGAAACTAACTTGGCCAAACGCGAAAAAACAGCCGCTGCGCTTGATTTGCACTTGAAAAATTTGCAAGACAGCCTTGATGCCAAAGAAGCCAAATTGTTTGCCGATCAAGCGGCCCTTGATGCAAGAGTTAAAGCATTTCAAGATAAAGTTGCTGCACTAAGCGCGTAAGGATAAAAAAATGGCCGTATTCCTCTCACCCGTGGGCGGCGTTGCGGCCCAGTTTTTTACCAACACCGGAGCCGTTCTGACCGGCGGTAAGTTATACACATATGCCGCTGGTACAACTACTCCACAAGCAAGCTATACCACCAGTGCAGGTAACGTAGCCCGAACCAATCCGATTGTTTTAGATGCTGCTGGTCGTGTACCTAACGGCGGTGAAATTTGGATTACGTCGCAGTCCTACAAGTTTGTTCTCTACACTTCGGTAGATGTGTTAATTGCAACTTGGGACAATGTATCGGCTGGCGGCACTGCTTCATACACGCCGCAAAACTTTACTGGCGACGGGACAACGGTTAACTTTACTTTGTCAACTGCGCCAAACAATGAAAATTCAACATTTGTGTACATCAATGGCGTGTATCAGAATAAAAACACATATACCGTCAGCGGCGTCACCGTTGCATTTTCAGAAGCGCCGCCTACAACTTCAAAAATTGAAGTTCTTTACATCTAAAGGGTAAATCATGGCCGATACCAAAATTTCAGCACTCCCCGCGTCAACTACTCCGCTTGCTGGCACTGAGGTGCTGCCGATTGTTCAAAGTGGAGTAACCAAGCAAGTCAGCGTTGCAAACTTGACCGCTGGCCGCGCAATCAGCGCAACCGAACTTACGTTGTCCACAGGCAACCTAGTCATCGGCACATCTGGCAAAGGCATCGATTTTTCTGCCACCCCAGGCACAGGCACAAGCGAGTTGTTTGCTGATTATGAAGAAGGTACTTGGACACCAGTCGATTCGTCTGGTGCTGGCTTAAGTTTGACAGTTAACTCAGCAACCTATACAAAAATAGGTAGGGTTGTTACTGCATTTGCATATGTTGTTTACCCGTCAACTGTTAGCGCGTCAGCGGCTATATTAGGCGGCTTACCCTTCACTACTCGGGGCAGTAATGGTGGCTTTCAACCGTTTGACGTTGCCACTGATGCAACAGTTGGTATGTATGGCTACACAGCTCAAAACGCAACAACAGCAAGTTTTTGGAGTAACGCTGCCAACGCATCAATTACCAATGCAACTTTAAGTACAAAATTTGTGATAGTTGCTATTACCTACACAACTTAAAGGATAAATATGTCTTTGACAAAAGTTTCGTATTCAATGATTCAAAGCGCACCATTTAACGTGGTGGACTATGGTGCAGTTGGAGACGGTACAACAAACGATACTGCCGCGTTTAACGCAGCAATGTTAGCCGCCGCAAATGCTGGTGGCGGTGTTGTGTTGGCAATGCCTGCAAAAACACATTACATTGCGACTACAATTCTTATCCCTGCTAACGTTATTCTTGACTTACAAGAAGCAACATTAAAAGGCACTGGCAATTCAGTTAGCGCAAATATCCTTGTTCAATCAGCGGTGCTTACAAGTGGTTCATTAGTAGCCAATACAAGCGCAAATGCTTTAACTCATGTTGGTGTTCGCAACGGTAATTTCTTTAACGCAAAACAAGCTATGTCTTTGCAGTCTTGCATTGACGCGTGTGCATTTGAAAACTTGACTATCAATGCTTGCTATAACGGCATCTACGCTAATTTTTGTTTGTATGCAACATTTTCAAACATTATGTTTCGCAATACTACTGTTGGGTATGGATACACATTTACCAACAATTGCAATGCAATAACTTTAAAAAATGTTTACGCTGCTGGCACAAACCCAGGCACTATTGGAACTGGTTTTATATTTAGCGCAAAAACATATTCGGTAAATATGTTAAATTGTTCCGCAGAATTTTGTTCTACGGGTATTCTTACAGAAGAATTAAACAACTTCACTATTGACGGTTGTTATTTTGAATCTGTTGCGCTTGCTATAAATATGCAAAATATCTATAGAAAAACTGGCGTTGAAATTAAAAATTGTTTTTTTTCCGCTTGTCCTATTTTAATAAATGCTAATACAACAGATGGATTTTATTGGGCAGTTTCTAATCAACGATTTAATTGTTCGCCAGGTACATTTAATGTATTTACAGACCCAGCATATGGCGGCGCATCTTATTTAGGCGTGTGTACAGGTCTTGTCGAATATGTAATTTCATCAGTAACACCAACTAGCGTTGGTGTGCCAGCATGGATGACTATTTCTGATGGTCTTGAATTTAGGGGTGTGTCTAATGCTTCTCAATCAGGAAGTGGTTTAAGTACGCCAATTTATGCTAAGTCTTTTATACGAAGCGGCGCTAATAATGGCATTGTTCCTTTTGAATACGGTGGTGGAACATCGGCTGTAACGGGCACAGTTCCATTTTGTGTTGTATCAATTCCGACTGGCGCATCTGTTACTGCGACAATGCAAACAGGAATTACTGGTACTGGTCAATCCATGATTATTTTTTGGATTTCCCTTGTTGATACATCAGGAACTTATGTTTTCCAAGGTCGGGCTTATGGAACCACGGTGTATATGGATTCTGCAATCCCTGCTGGATACACTTGTACAGTTACCAGCGGTGGCTATTTACTTTTAAATATTGGTGCGGTAAAAAATGCAAGTGGTGTTGCCACCGTAACTGGTCAAATTCGTCACATTTAAAGGAAAAATCATGGCATTGAGTAAAGATTTATCTGCAAAATATTTGGGTAAAAATATTACGCTTAATGGCGCGTATATAAAAATATCGCGCATAGAAGGCACAAAAGACAATGTTTTGTTAGTTGTTAGCGCACAAACTGAAAAAGATGGTGAATTAATTTGGGAAAAAGGTTTTGCTTTTAATCCACTTTCCCAAGAAGCAAACATTTTTGCAAGCGGGTACGTTTACATAAAAACATTGCCAGAGTTTGCTGGCGCAACTGACTGTTAAAAAGGAAATATCATGTCTCTTGAAAAAGTCACCTCAGTCGATCTAATTGAAGTCGTTGAAAACGGCTGCATTCAAGTTCGCACCAAGACCGCTATTAAAGAAGATGGCGTAGAAATCAGTAATCAATTTCACCGCCACGTTGTCGTTCCTGGCGCTGACGTAAGCGCTGAAGATGCTAAAGTGCAAGCCATTGCCGCATCTATCCATACGCCTGAAGTGATTGCTGCATACGTTTTTGCACAATCTCAAGAATTTGTTGCATAATAGCGACGCAACTGTATCGGCCCAGTAGACCGAGGAATCCAAGGATTCGTAAATGACTGAAGAAGTCCAAGCCTTAGCGGAAGTTGACTCCGCGCCTACGCCAGAAGTGACGGCCACTTCTGAAGCAATTGAAAATGCGCCGGAAGTCGCTGATGAAAGCAAAGAACAGCCAGAGGAAAAGAAGTACTCACAGGCTGAAATTGATGCAATGATCGGCAAACGCCTCGCAAGAGAGCAACGTAAGTGGGAAAGAGAGCAAGCACAACGGTCTGCGGAAACGCAAATTGTGAAAGCTGCACCGACTGCATCTGTTGATCAGTTTGAAAGCCCTGAAGCCTATGCAGAAGCGTTGGCTTATCAGCGTGCTGAAGAACTAATTGCCAAACGTGAAGCAGCCAAGCAGCAATCGGCTGTTCTTGAAAGTTATCATGATCTTGAGGAAGAAGCACGGTCTAAGTATGACGATTTTGAACAAGTCGCCTACAACCCTAAACTTCCAGTCACGAACGTGATGGCTGAAACGATCCAGTCTTCGGAAATTGGGCCTGAGTTAGCGTACTACCTTGGTTCAAATCCTAAAGAAGCAGATCGCATCTCACGCATGTCGCCCTTAAGTCAGGCGAAAGAGATTGGGAAAATTGAAGCCAAATTGGTTTCAGCGCCCCCAGTTAAAAAAACAACTTCTGCACCAGCGCCAATTTCGCCGGTAACTGCGCGATCCTCTGGATCGCCAGCTTATGACACTACAGATCCACGGTCTACCAAGACTATGACGGACTCGCAGTGGATTGAAGCTGAACGCAGACGCCAGCAAAAGAAGTGGGAAGCGCAGAACCGCTAATTTTTAAAGGACTTTTGAAATGTCAAACAGCATCTTAACCATTGACATGATTACCCGCAAATCGCTGGAAATCTTGGAAAACAATCTTGTTATTACACGTAACGTGAACCGCCAGTACGACGATAGCTTCGCTGTCGAAGGTGCAAAAATCGGTTCAACTTTGCGTATCCGTTTGCCCGACCGCGCTCTGGTAACTGACGGAGCCGCCTTGCAAGTTCAGGACGACAACGAGCAGTACACCACCTTAACCGTTGCCAGCCAAAAGCACATTGGTGTTAACTTCACATCTGCTGAATTGACCATGCAATTGGATGACTTTGCAGAGCGTGTGTTGAAGCCTCGTATCAGCCAGTTGGCATCCAGCATTGACGCTGACGTTGCTAACGCTTATTTGAACATTGGTAACTCGGTTGGTACTCCTGGTACTACCCCCGCTACTTCTTTGGTGCTGTTGCAAGCCCAACAAAAGCTGAACGAAAACGCTGCCGTGATGACCCCACGTTACGCTACCGTTAACCCTGCCGCTAACGCTGGTCTGGTTGAAGGCATGAAAGGTTTGTTCAATCCTACCGACACTATCAGCAAGCAGTTTAAGAACGGCATGATGGGTACTGGCGTGTTGGGTTTTGACGAAATTAACATGTCTCAGTCGATCAAGCAGTTCACCACCGGTTCGCGTACAGCTACCGGCGGTACAACTTCTGCTGCCGTGACTGCCCAAGGCGCAACTACCATTGCCATCACTGGTGCTGGTAACGCTGGCGTGGTTAAGATCGGTGACGTGTTTACTGTGGCTGATTGCTATTCTGTAAACCCCCAGACTCGTGAATCAACCGGTTCGTTGTTCCAGTTTGTTGCTACTGCTGCAACAACTTTGGACAGTTCTGGCGCTGGTAACATCACCGTGGCTCCTATCTACACCTCTGCCAATGCTTTGGCGACTGTCGACAGCTTCCCTGGTTCTAGCAAAGCTGTTGTGTTTGTGGGTGCTGCATCTACTCAGTATGCTCAAAACTTGGTGTACCACAAAGATGCTATTACCTTTGCTACCGCCGACTTGCTGTTGCCACAAGGTGTGGACATGGCTGCCCGCGCAGTGCATAACGGTATCAGCTTGCGTGTTGTGCGCCAGTACGATATTAACAACGATCGTATGCCTTGCCGTATTGACGTGCTGTACGGCTATAGCACGATTCGCCCACAAATGGGCGTTCGTCTCTGGGGTTAATTGATTGGGGCTTTGGCCCCTTTCTTCGTATCAAATTTGAAAGGAAATTATCATGGCTACTCTCCCTAACGGCGCAGGCGGTTACCAACTTGGTGACGGCAACCTGAACGAAGTTCAAATTCGCACCCAAGCTACCCCAGCAACTGCAACTGTCACGGCAACGCTGACAACTGCTCAGTTGTTGAACGGTATCATTTTGGGCACTCCCACCACTACTGCAGCGGCATATACTTTGCCTTTGGCGGCTGATCTGGACGCAGCCGTGTCTAGCGCCAAAGTAAATAGCTGTTTTGACTTTACAGTGGTTAACACCAATGGTTCTGGTTCTGGCGTGATTACAATCACTACCAATACTGGCTGGTCTATTGGTTCATCTGGCTCACAAGGCTTGATGACTGTTACCACCGCTGGTACTGCCCAAACTTACCGTGCAGTAAAAACTGGTGACGGTACTTGGTCTTTGTATCGCGTTGGTTAATCTAAATGGGGGCTTCGGGCCCCATTTTTAAAGGAACAATCATGCCAAATACACAAGCTACGGGCGTTGCATATAGTGACCCGGAATTTACTACCTGTTACGCAAGCCAAGAAATCGGTTATAGCGCAGCAGCACAAGGTACTGTGACTCAATTAACAGACAAGTCTACAGGGGTAACTCTGAACAAATCTGCTGGTCGTATCACAATGAACAATGCTGCTTTGGCCGGAGCCACCGCAGTGTCTTTCACTTTGACCAATAACTTGATTTCCATCAATGACACAATTATTGTGTGTGTTTCTAGCAATACTACTGGTAGTGCTGCTGGGGCTTACACCACTTATGTGTCTTATTTGGCTGCTGGTTCTGCCTTGATTACATTGCGTAACTTGACTGCGGCAACTTCATACTCTGAAGCTGTCATCATCAACTACACCATCATTCACGGCGCAAGCTAATTAAATGGGGGCTACGGCCCCCGTTTTTAGGACATAAATGCCAGTTATCTACATGAAACATGACGTGCACGGCGCTAAAGTGGCAAATATAGAGGCCGAGGCTGTTGCGGACGAAGAGAACGGCTGGGTACGCTACAATCCTGACACGCCTTCTGAACCTGAAGCGGCTCCTGTGAACGTGCTGGAAGTTAAGCGCCGTCGTAAAGTGACCATTGAAGAGGTTTAAACATGGCTACGTACACCGCTGGCGATCAGATCAATCGGGCACTTAGGCTGCTCGGCATTCTCGCCGAAGGTGAAACGCCATCTGCTGCCATGTCGCAAGACGCGTTAATGGCGCTCAATCAAATGATCGACAGTTGGAACACTGAGCGATTAATGATTTTTAACACCATTGATCAAGTGTTTACTTGGCCATCTGGTGAAATTCAGCGTCATCTTGGCCCTAGCGGTGCAAGCATTGGCGGTTTTGATGGCATTCGGCCTATTTTGCTGGATGATGCTACATACTTCAAGGCGCCCAATGGCGTATCGTATGGCATCAAGTTTATTAACCAGCAGCAGTATGATGGCATTGCTGTCAAAACAGTCACTTCCACGTATCCACAAGTCATGTGGATTAACATGGAATACCCCAATATTCAGATGACATTGTATCCTCGTCCTACACAGGACTTGGAATGGCACTTTATTAGCGTACAAGAACTGGATCAGCCTGCTAATTTGTCCACGACCATGTATTACCCACCAGGCTATCTGCGTGCGTTTACATACAACTTGGCAATGGAAATTGCACCCGAGTTTGGCGTTGAGCCAAGCCCACAGGTAACTCGGATTGCCATGACCAGCAAACGCGATTTGAAGCGCATCAATAACCCCGACGATGTAATGGCAATGCCATACGCAATGGTGGCCAACCGTCAACGATTTAACATCTATGCGGGTAACTACTAATGAAGTCACCCATCCTTGGCTCTAGCTACGTTGCTCGCAGCGTCAACGCTGCGGATTCGCGGATGGTCAACTTGTTTCCTGAAGTTGTGCCTGAAGGCGGCATTGAACCTGCGTTCTTAAACCGCGCGCCTGGTTTAAAGTTGTTAAATGCTGTTGGAAGCGGGCCTGTTCGTGGATTGTGGGCATTTTCATCTAACAATACCGACGCGTTTGTTGTATCTGGCACTGAGCTGTACAAAATCAACACGTCGTATGTAGCAACCAAATTAGGCAACGTATCTGGCACTGGCCCTGTCAGTATGGCTGACAATGGTACGCAACTGTTTATCGCCTGTAACGGACCTAGCTACATTTACAACAACACGACTAGCACGTTTGGGCAGATTACTGATCCAGATTTTCCTGGTGCTGTAACTGTGGCTTACATTGATGGTTACTTTGTGTTCAACGAGCCTAATAGCCAAAAAATGTGGGTGACCGTGTTGTTGGATGGCACATCAATTGACCCATTGTCGTTTGCCAGCACCGAAGGCTCACCTGACGGTTTGATTGCTGTGGCGTCTAACTTCCGCGAAGTTTGGGCGTTTGGCACAAACTCAATTGAGGTCTGGTACGACCCTGGCAATCCAGGTTTTCCGTTAGAACGCATCCAAGGCGCGTTCAACGAGTTGGGTTGCGCTGCGTCTTACTCGGTCGCCAAGCTGGACAACAGCATTTTCTGGCTTGGACGTGATCGACGTGGGCAGGGCATTGTTTACCGCGCTGAAGGATATACGGGGAAACGCGTATCAACACACGCTGTTGAATGGCAAATCCAGCAATACGGCGACATGTCGGACGCCATTGGCTATTCATACCAGCAAGACGGCCACACATTCTATGTGTTAATTTTCCCTACTGCTGACACTACATGGGTGTACGACGCTGCTGCTGGCGCTTGGCATGAACGTGCGGGATGGGACAACGGGGCATTTACCCGCCACCGCAGCAACTGCCAAATGGCGTTTAACAACAAAATTGTTGTGGGCGACTATCAAAACGGCAACATCTATGCGTTTGATTTGGAAGATTATTCCGACAACGGTGGGATACAAAAGTGGTTACGTACATGGCGTGCTTTGCCACAAGGCACAAATAATTTAAAGCGCACATCGCAACACAGTTTGCAACTTGAATGCGAATCTGGTGTTGGTTTAAATGGCGTACCTATTAGTGAAACCATTTATTTACAAACTGAAAACGATGAGTACTTGATTACTGAAAACGGAGATTATTTAATTGCAGATCAGCAAGAGATTGCAACTCAAGGCAGCAATCCGCAGGTCATGATGCGATTCTCCGACGACGGCGGTCATACGTGGTCTAACGAACAATTTGCCGGTACGGGCAAGATCGGCGAATACTACCGCCGCGTGTTTTGGCGTCGTCTAGGAATGACTTTAAAGCTGCGTGACCGCGTATATGAGCTATCAGGCACTGACCCCGTAAAAATTGCCATTACTGGCGCTGAATTGATTTTAAGCGGAACTAATGCTTAACACGCCCGTCACGCCCCCACGGGTCCCTATTATTGACCCGCGCACGAATTTGATTGATCGTGCATGGTACATGTTTTTTGTGTCGCTTAGTGCTACCGCTGGCGCGTATCTGAATGACCCCGATGTTGGCCCAAGTCCTGAATCTTTGATTTCCAGCTACGACGCGGCCTTACAAGCCTTGGCGCAAGATGTAAATACGCAACCAACGATAGTGCAAACGCCAGTTGGTGATAACCCTGTGATTGATAACGGGCTGCTGTCTACTGTTGCGGAAATGCAAAAACAAATTGAAGGATTGCAAGTGCAGCCCTTGATTGATACTGCAGCTATTACCGCCGCAATTTCTGGTTCATACAGAGCGCCTGTTACTAAGACCACTGACTTTACGGTGGCCGACAACGAGACTTGGTTGATCAACAACAAGTCAGGTTCGACCTGTACAGTAACGCTGCCCACCGCATCGGCATGGGTAGGACGTGAGCTGACGTTTAAAAATATGCAAGCTCAGTTGTTAGTGTCCGCATCAAGCGACGTAGTACCAATTGACAGTACTACCGCAGGCACTGCAATTCTCTTGGCAGTTGTAGGAAATTGGGCAACAATGGTGTCTGACGGCACAAATTGGGTCATCATGCAACAAGCCGCAAATAACTGCCTTCTTTTGGAGTAAACCATGCTGAACCAAACAAAAATAGTTAAGGCAGCATCTCATGAGTGTTGGGAATGGGTTGGTTTTAAGAGCCGCGACGGGTATGGGGTTGTTCACGAAAAAACCAAACTTATAAAAGCGCATAGGCTTGCTTATTGTGAGGCGAATAATAAGACATTGGCTGACATTTTTGATGTAGTAGTTCGACACACCTGCGACAATAGACTATGTGTAAATCCAGCGCATTTGTTGTTGGGTACGTCTGCGGATAATACCCAAGATAGGCACGTAAGAAATAGGGACGCAAGAGGGTCGGTAAACGGAAACTCTAAACTAACTGAAGAACAAGTTTTAGCTATTCGTAAAAACTATGCCCCGTGGAGTCGCACAAGAGGTCACATTGCTTTAGCCAAAGCGTATGGTGTTTCTTCTAGTTTGATTTCGCAAATCATTAAACGCGACATCTGGACGCATATTTAAGGAGAATTATTTTGACTGTCACTGTAAAAGTTTTAGTTCCTGCTAAGTACGCAGAAGCAACCCAAGTTACGCAGTACACCGCTACTGGCGTGACCACCATTATTGACAAGTTTACCGCTACCAACATTAGCGGTTCTGCTGCCACAATCAGCGTAAACTTGGTGACGACTGCTGGCACTGCTGGCAACACCAATTTGATCACCAAAACCAAAACTTTACAGCCGTCTGAAGTCTATACTTTTCCTGAACTTGTGGGCCAAGTGTTGGGTTCTGGCGACTTCATTAGTACAATTGCTGGAACTGCAAGCGCAATTAACATTCGCGTTAGTGGTCGTGAGGTGACTTAAATGAGTTTTATTGAGCCTAAAGTCAGACACCATTTTGGTGGTGGTGTTTACGCCAAAGAAACTTTTATTCCCGCAGGCAAGTGGTTGGTGCAGCACACGCACAAATTTGACCATTTGTCTGTGTTGGCGCAAGGCTCAATTGAATTGATTGTTGATGGCACAGTATCAATTGTTAACGCGCCTGCATGTTTGACTATTCAAGCAAATAAGCACCACGGCGTTCGTTCATTGACGGATGTCGTCTGGTACTGCATCCATGCGACCGATTGCACCAATGAAAGTGAAGTTGATGAAGTCATTATTTCAAGTGTTAACCCGCAACAATTGCGTGAAATTGCTCATTGTTTGAGCGAAGGAGTTTAATATGTCTTGGATGATTCCAGCAGCAATTATCGGTAGTTCACTGCTTGGTTCAAGCGCAGCTAAAAGCGCTGGCGATACGCAAGCCGCCGCCGCAAACAATGCTGCACAACTTCAAAACGAGCAATTTCAACAAACACGTCAAGACCAAATGCCT
>Ga0114962_10004033_pt1 | contig 11771 bp, 10 predicted proteins | sample C_130820_MF_Meta_FD_87017 | JGI IMG/M metagenome (GOLD analysis project Ga0114962, IMG submission 87017) | Freshwater microbial communities from Lake Croche, Canada to study carbon cycling - C_130820_MF_MetaG | ecosystem: Environmental > Aquatic > Freshwater > Lake | place: Lake Croche, Canada... | reverse complement strand
TCATCGCCCTTCGGGTCACGCTCTGCGTGATCTGACTCGGCCGTTCCCACGGCCTCGGCTCAAACCCTACAGGTTCTCATGTCCTTCGGACTTGCCAACAAAGATGGCCACCCTAACGGGATTGACGATGACTCCTCCTGGATTCATCGCCCTTCGGGTCACGCTCTGCGTGATCTGACTCGGCCGTTCCCACGGCCTCGGCTCAAACCCTACAGGTTCTCATGTCCTTCGGACTTGCCAACAAAGTTGGCCACCCTAACGGGATTCGAACCCGTGTTACTCCCGTGAAAGGGGAGTGTCCTAGGCCACTGGACGATAGGGTGTCATTGTGGGAGGGTAGAAAATGCCCTAAGCTGGCATTATTTCAAGCAAAGTTATGCAAGAATCCATATTCTTTCTCTATCCCAACCGACCTGCGCGGTTACCAATCAGGATGATCACAGAGCGTTCCGTGAGGGTGATGGTGGACTGATCGGGGATGAGCTGCTCGGAGCCGGGTTCATGAAAATCATCGGGCGAGGGTCGGGCCGTGTCGGCCACCAGTCTCCACCTCATTCCGGAAGGAAGTTTCGGCAGTCCGAAGGTAAGAGGCTCGTGCCACATGTTAAAGGCGGCATAGATGAAGTCCGCCTCCGGGCCATACGGTTCATCCATCTTGCCGGCGATCATGAAGGCGATTGATCGGCTATCGGTATTCCAATCAGGCTTACGCGGCTTCACCCCATGCCAGCCGATGTCGGGATAGCCGCATCCCTGGACATCCTTGCCGGTAAAAAATTCCGTCCTGTGAAGCTGGCTGTGTTGGCTCCGAAAATCAGCCATCAGACCAATAAAACGCTTCAGTCCCAAGGCATCTCCTCCCTCGCTCTCGGGAGACCAATCGAGCCAGTTCCAATCCTCGTCGTGACAGTAAGCGTTGTTATTACCGTTTTGAGTTCGCCCGAGTTCATCACCCATGGAAAGCATCGGCACCCCCTGGCTGAGGAAAAGGAGAGCCATCGCATTCCGCTGGAGGCGAGCGCGCAGGGCGTTTACTTCGGGATCGTCGGTTTCCCCCTCGACGCCGCAGTTCCAGCAGTTGTTGTCATTGGCGCCGTCATGATTCTCCTCACCGTTGGCCAGGTTGTGCTTATCGCTATAGGTAAAAAGATCGCGCAGAGTGAAGCCGTCATGGCAGGTCAGAAAATTCACGGATGCCGTGGGCTTCCGACCGGATGGGGCGTAGAGTTCCGGAGATCCAAGAATGCCCTGCACCATTTCGCCGACCACGCCGGAATCCCCTTTTAGGAAACGTCGTGCTGCATCGCGAAAATGCCCATTCCATTCCATCCATCGTCCATAGGAAGGGAAGTTTCCGACTTGGTAGAGTCCACCTGCATCCCAAGCCTCTGCAATAAGATCGCATCCAGCCAGAATCGGATCGAGAGCGAGCGCCTCGAGCAGTGGAGGATTGGCCAAGGGCTGACCGTTGCGATCGCGGCCCAGCACCGAGGCAAGGTCGAAGCGGAACCCATCGATATGGAACTCGGAGACCCAGTAGTGAAGGCAGTCGAGCACGAAAGAGCGGACCACGGGGTGGTTACAATTCAACGTATTGCCGCAGCCAGTATAATTCGCATAGCTACCGTCGGGGTTGAGCATGTAATAGGTCTGATTGTCAATGCCTCGGAAAGAAATCGTCGGCCCGCGCAAATCTCCTTCCGCCGTGTGATTGAAGACCACGTCGAGGATGACCGAGATACCAGCCGCATGGAGTGCCTTGATCATCCCCTTGAACTCGGAGACCTGATTGCCGTGATGACCGGTGGCAGCATATCCACTCTTCGGTGCATAGAACCCTACAGTGCTGTATCCCCAATAGTTGCAGAGACGGTTGCCTGTCTCGGGATTGATTCTCTTGTTCTCGTATTCGTCGAATTCGAAAACAGGCATCAGCTCGATGCAGTTCACGCCGACTGACTGGAGGTAGGGAATCTTCTCGATGATCCCTTCATAGGTTCCGGGATGCCTCACACCGGAAGATGGATGTCGAGTGAACCCCCGCACATGCATCTCGTAGATCACCAGATCCTGAACGGGCAGATTGATGGGGCGGTCATGCCCCCAGTCGAAATCCTCGTAGGGCATTCGTGCCCGGTGCGGGTAGACCTCTTCGTCGGGAGGCTGGGAGAGCCAGACGTCACGTCCGCCGATTTCACGGGCAAAGGGATCGAGCAGGATTCTCTTGGGGTCAAAAAGGTGTCCAGCTTTCGGATCATAGGGTCCCTCCATTCGAAACCCATATTCCGTCTCCTCGTAGTCCAGATCGTAGACGATCATGGTGAAGACATCGCCGATCTTACACTCCGGAGGAAAAGGGATCTCCGCATAGGGAACGGGCTCTCCCTTGCGGAAGAGCACAAGCGTGCAAGAGGTAGCGTGGGAGGAGTAGATCGAGAAATTCACACCTCCAGGCACATGGCTTGCCCCGTAAGGAAGGGCATGTCCGTAACGCAGTCGAAATCCTCCGTACTCGTGAGTGTGATGAAAGGCAGCGCGCATCAGCTTTGAGCAGAGAGTACCATGAATGATCCTTTCAAAGCAGGAATTATTCCAAGGGAGGTATGAGTTCGAAGGCCGGGATCCTTGCCACGACCGCCTCCCCTCCCTCGGTCATCGCCAGATACGATCCCTCGGCAACAGCACGCCCCGCCGTGGTGTGATAGCTGTTATAGGAGAAATGTTCGCCCGGCTCGAGCCGGGGGAAGCACCCGACCACTCCATCTCCCTCGAGGGCCGTGACATGGCCATCCTCTCCACGGACGACCCACTTGCGCCCCTTCACCGTGATGGTGAGATCGCTTCGGTTGTGGATCGTGATGTAGTAGACAAAAGGATGCGGTTGATCCGAAGGAGCTGGAAGCTCGGGGGCATGAATGACCCGGTCGACCGTCGCCTCGAAACCCGGGAGGAGCTGAGGATGCATCGATCTGTGATGCCAGCACCCTTAAGCTGCAGGGGCGGCAGGAGTTCCGGGCACTCCGGCCGGCTTGGGCTTGACCGTCGAGGAGATGTAGAGCTCGCGGAGCTGCTTCATCTCGGCGGGAGCCGGTGATCCGGTGAGAAGTTCGGCACCGCGGTTATTCTTCGGGAAGGCAATCACTTCACGGATGGATTCCTCCCCCGCGATCAAAGCGACAAGGCGGTCCAGACCGAGGGCGATACCACCGTGCGGCGGCGCCCCATGGCGGAAGGCTCGTAGGAGATGGCCGAAGAGTTCCTCTTGCTCCGTTTCATTGATGCCGAGAACGGAGAACGTCTCGGCCTGGAGATCCCCCTCGTGGATACGAATGCTTCCGCCTCCGATCTCAACCCCGTTGAGCACGATGTCGTATGCCTCGGCACGGATCTCGCTGAGTTTCGATGGATCCCTGAGCAGATCACGATCCTCGGCCTTGGGGCGAGTGAAGGGATGGTGAACAGCGTTCCACTTGTTCTCCTCGGCATTGAATGCGAGCATCGGAAAGTCGACAACCCAAAGGAAGTTGAGCTGATTCGGATCGACCGCAAGCTTCTGGACTTCGGCAACACGCAGGCGGACACGCCCGAGCACCGTGCAGGCAGTCTCCCAGGCATCGGCTCCGAAGAGGACAAGATCCCCTTCCTGCATGTCGAGGCGGGCGGAGAGTGATGCTTTCTCCTCCTCGCTGAAGAATTTAACGATTGGCGATTTCCATTCGCCGTTCTCCACCTTGATGAAGGCGAGCCCCTTTGCCCCGGCTGACTTGGCTAGCTCGGTAAGCTCCTCGATCTGACCCGTGGTGATGCAGGCGAATCCCTTGGCATTCATCGCCTTCACGACGCCACCTGAATCAAGGGCACCCCGGAAGACTTTGAACTGGCTCTGGGTGAAGATGTCCCCGGCATCCACAATCTCCATGCCGAAGCGGGTATCCGGCTTGTCACTGCCATAGCGATTCATCGCATCGGCGTAGGTCATCCGGGGGAAAGGCACGGGAATCTCCACCCCACGGGACTCTCGGAAGATCCGCTGAAACATTTTCTCGATGAGATTCTGAAGATCCTGGGCCTTGATGAAAGAGGCCTCGATATCGACCTGGGTGAACTCGGGCTGACGATCGGCACGGAGATCCTCATCACGGAAGCAACGAGCGATCTGGAAATACTTGTCAACGCCACCCACCATCAGGAGTTGCTTGTACTGCTGGGGTGCCTGCGGAAGGGCGTAGAAGGCACCGGGAGTGAGGCGCGAAGGAACAAGGAAGTCGCGGGCTCCTTCGGGAGTACTCTTGGAGAGAATGGGTGTCTCGACCTCCCAGAAGCCCTCGGTGTCCAGCACATCGCGGATCGACTTGGTGATGCGATGCCGAAGACGAAGATTCGCAGCCATCGCGGGACGGCGGAGATCGAGGAAGCGGTGGGTCAGGCGCAAGTCCTCATTGGCGATCCTCTCATCCATCGGGAAGGGAGGAACCTCGGAGCGGTTCAGCACGGTGAGAGTCGAGGCGACCAATTCCACGGCGCCGGTTGGCAGCTTGGGATTCTCAGTGCCAGCCAGACGCGCGGTTACTTGGCCAGTAACCGTGATTACATCCTCGGAGCGGAGGCTATGAGCTGCACTGGCAGCCTCAGCGTGCACCTCGGGGCGGAAGACCACCTGGGTGATTCCATCTCGGTCGCGAAGATCAATAAAGATCACCCCTCCATGATCTCGGCGTGAAGCGACCCAACCGCTCAGGGTAAGATCGCGTCCAATATCGGAAGGGCGCAGGGCGCCGCAGAGGCAGTCACGGTAGTGCATGGGAAAAAAGTGAAGGGTAAAAGGTGGAAATTGAAAGGTAAAGAAAGGCAATCTTACGAAATTGCAGCACCCTGCTCCTCCAGCCAGACACCAAGGGTGGCATGATCGAGCTCCTGCTCCATGCGGTCTGAAAGTCGCTTCACCTTGACCTCGGGCCATTCGGCACCGATCACAACGGCATGAGAGGCCCCCAGTGTCTCGGCTGTGCCAAATTGCTTGCCGACTTTTTCCTGAGCCAAAGGAAAGCCGACACGCCAACCCTCGCCGCGGAGTTGTTGGGCCAGGGCCAGAGCGTGAGAGCGGTGGGCTTCATCGGCGATCACGAGATAGATCTGGACCGGTGCATCGGCTTTGAGTGCCGCGGCTTCCTGCGTCTTCGCCTCAGGGCACTCATCGAGAAGCTCCAGCAGGACAGCATCCCCAACGCCGAATCCCACGGCAGGCAGATCGGCAGATCCATCACTGAGATCCGCAAGGAGGCGGTCATAACGGCCCCCGCCGGCAATGGCCCGTAGCCCGGCCTTTAGCGCGAAGGCCTCAAAGACAACTCCCGTGTAGTAAGCCAGTCCGCGCACCACCCCAAGGTCAGGACGCACATAGTCTCTCAGACCACGGGACTCAAGATCCGCCAGTAGGGGAGCCAAGGCGGGGATCTCAGCCCGGGCAATAAATTCCTGTAAAGCTGCTGACGACATGCCAAAGGGAGCCAGCAACTCCTCGGTCTTCTCGGGAGGCATTTTCTCCATCCGGTCAACGATCGTCAGAAACTCGCTGGCCCTCTCTTTCTCAACTCCATGAAGAGTCATGAAATCATGCCATGCAGTTCGATCGCTCAGGCGGATTGCGAAATCTTCAGGCCCCAGCCCGAAGGAGCGGAGCAGGTCGATCAGTAAGGAAATCACTTCGGCATCAGCCGAGGGCGAGGCATCTCCGACCAGGTCGCAGTTGAACTGAAGGAACTCCCGCAGTCTTCCCCGCTGCTGGCGCTCGTAACGGAAGCAAGTGCCGACATTAAACCACCGCATCGGCTTGGGAAAATCACGGTGCCGCGCAGCGATCATCCGGGCCAGTGTCGGCGTCACCTCGGGGCGAAGGGCCACAGAGCGCTCCCCTTTGTCCATGAACTCATACAGCTGCCCAAGGATCTCGCCTCCACTGTTTTTCTTTCGATAGAGCTCTGCTGACTCAAGGGTGGGACCGTCGAATTCAACGAACCCGTACCGACGAGCCGTCTCACGCCATTGGCCTACCAGATAGTTGCGCCGCGCGAAATCCTCAGGAAAAAGGTCTCGGAAGCCGGGGAGAGGTTTCATATCGGTCAGGTTCTGAATCGCAATCGAGTTAACGGCCAATCAAACTAAATAACTCACACCCTCTCTACAATCCCCGATCAACTAGTTTAAAATTTCCATCACATGATTGATCCCCTCACCCCGCGTACACTTTTGCTAACCCAACTGCTGGCAACAGCCATGATGACAGGGATCATCTGGTTCGTTCAGATCGTTCATTATCCCCTCTTTCTGAAGGTACCTGCGGAGGGATTCGTTGCCTACGAGCAGTCTCACACCATCAGGACTGGCTTCGTCGTGGCGCCGTTGATGCTGGTCGAGTTGGGAACCGCAACGTTGCTTCTGGTGCTCTCCTTGATCTCGGGAGAAAAAATGTCGCTGTCGATAGGACTATCATCCCTCTCTCTCTGGTCGTTCGGCTGTCTTGTGCTTATCTGGGCAAGCACTTTTCTGATTCAGGTACCCCTTCATCATCTCTTGGAGCAACGTCCCGAGGCAAAGGCCATGGAGCTTCTTGTCTCGACAAACTGGATCCGCACGATTCTCTGGACCATCCGACTAGGACTCTTGGCATTCTTGGTTTCAGGGAAGATCATCCTCTAAAAATGGAAGGATGAGATTTTCTTAAAAGGGTTTTTCGGAAGATTTATCTTGCGAGATATCGTGCGGAGCTATAACTAGCCCCTCCCCCATTTTCCCCTCACAATCAACTGACCAACCACTTCGATCCCTTTATGGCATCCAAAAAACCTGTAGCAAAGGCCCCGGCCAAGAAAGCCGCTGCCCCAAAAAAAGCTTCCGTGAAGGCCGCAAAACCTGCAGATAAGGCCGTGAAAGTGCCTCCCAAGACAGTTGCCAAGCAAGGAGCACCGAAGAACACTGCCAAGGTCTCCAAGCCTGCGGTCCATCAAGCTGCTGATAAAAAAGTTGTGAAGTCGGCTTCCAAGACCAAAGGGTCCGTCTCTTCCAATGATCGCGTTCTAGCCCAACAATTTGTCATCAAGCCCAAGGTCAACAAGAACCTCAAGCTCACCCCTTTCCTGGCCAAGCAGCGCCAGCGTCTCCTCGAACTCAAGGACACACTCCTCGATGCCATGAGGGGAGTGGCCCGCGATAACCTGCATGCCGGCTCCGAAACCTCCGCTTTCGGAATGCATCAGGCCGATGCTGGCAGCGATGCCTACGACCGTGACTTCGCTCTCAGCATGCTCTCCAAAGAGCAGGGATCGCTTTACGAGATTGACGAGGCTCTCAAAAGAGTCGAGGATGGGAGTTACGGAGTCTGCGATCTCTGCCAAAAGCCAATCAAACACGAGCGGCTCGAAGCGCTGCCTTTCACTCGCTATACGGTGGATTGCCAGGCAGATCTGGAGAAAAACCAGCACCACAACACTGCTCGTCCCCAGATCACCTCGCTATTCGGACTGACTGAAGAGGAGGCCGAGAGCGAAGAGGAAGACACCATCGAAACCAGCTAAACCGACCTAATCCACAATCCCTGTTTTTATGCCACGCGACATCATCATCCTTGAGTGCACCGAAGCGGTTGCCGAAGGCAAACCCGTCTCCCGTTACATCTCGACCCGCAACAAGAAGAGCCTGAATACCCCGGGCCGCCTCGAGAAGAAGAAGTATAATCCGAATCTCAAGCGCCACACACTCCATCGCGAGACCAAGTAAACGGCCCTTTCAACCCACTCTCCATCATGAGCACACCAAAGACCGAACAGCGCAGCCGCAATTTCCGACGTGCCAACCGCTGCATGCCCCGCCGTCGCCTCGACGTCTCCACGGACGCGATCGACTTCAAGAACCCCGACCTCCTTCGCAAGTTCACGACCGAGGCTGGCAAGATCCTTCCCCGCCGCATGACCGGCCTCGCCGCTCATCTGCACCGCAAGATCACCCGCGAGATCAAGCGCTCACGCGCTGCTCTCCTGATGAAATAACGGAAAGATTTCCTTCCAAAAGCAAGGGTGCTTCCAGCAATTGGAAGCACCCTTTTTTGTACCCACCCACGACTCCTCTAGTGGCGGGGACCACCGACCCGCAACGTTGAGAAAATTCACTCCCAGACCGTTTCTGGAAGGTTTCGTAAATCCAGCGTCGAGATCCTGCAAAAACACAGGTGACTGTTTATCCTCTGATAATGACGTGGGCGGGCAGAGGCCGCAGCTCGTCGAGCTAAGAAACAGAATAGTAGAGACAGGTCTTCAGAGGCCATTGGCCCGCTCATAAAAAGCAACACCGACTCGGTGGATGTGATCAAGGAGTTCAGGATGGGTAATCTGGGAAAGAATGGATAGGTCGATCTGATAGGGAAGCGATCCCCCCTCTAGTTCCGACTGGACATGTCCTAGGATTTCTAACGTTACCTCTGATCCGATGAGAGTCAGATCAATATCCGAACCGGGCTTGAAGGTCCCCTTCGCCCGCGATCCGTAAAGCGTTGCGCGTTCCACCTCCGGATGATGAGCTAAGACAGAGCGGATCTCCGCGACGGCAGCATCGGTCAGGCCCCAGTTCATCGGGTCGATCCCTCTGCCTCCAACTCTGAAAGCCTTCTTTGTAGCTTTGAAAATTCGTCTGCGTAGGTTCCCGTAATGGCGTCAGCGATCTGCTCCACCGTCTCCTCGTTGTAGGTGTGGGTCGTCAGATTGCGACTCTGGATCATCTGCATCCACGCCTCTCCCTCCGCCAACAAACCTGCGGCAAAGGCTCTGCGCGTCGTGTCACGGGAGCCGTAGAGATTAGCAACCCCCTTCGACTCCAGGAAATCCTTCAGCGTGTTCCAAGCCAACTCATGGGTATACTCGAAGGCCTGAATCAGTCCCTGCTTTTCCAGAGGAGAAAGCTCTCTGCTTTTCGAGAGATCCACCGCCTCAGTCAACTGGGCAAGAGCCTTCCGGTAATTCTGAAAACGCTGAATCCAGCGAATGTCTTGGGTCGTCATGAAACAAAGTGTTGATTCCATCTACCTTGCACCGCAAGCCCTCAGGAAATCCATGCTGAAAATTTGAAGGCCAGCAGATTGCGAGTACTTACCTTCCCCTCTTTTCCCAAAAGCTTTTCAAAGATCTGTCTCAAGGTAAACCTTCTCGTCAAGATGTCTCTTAACCGATACCTGTGATCAATTTTATGATGCCAATTGCTTCCCACAGCTCAGCAAGGAGCGTCTTTGAAGCCTTTCAGAGGTAGAGCAGGACCCTGGGTAAATCTCTCTAATTTTCACAATGCCCTCATCCACCTATCCAGACGGGCTGAATGCTCCCGAAAAAGCCTCGGTTATCCGCGAGGGAAACATCGAAGACGCCTTCATTGAGAAGCTCCGCAGCCTGAAATATGAATACCGGCCCGATATTTACGACCGGGCCTCGCTGGAACGGAACTTCCGCGAGAAATTCGAGGCCCTGAATCGCGTCAGCCTTACCGACGCAGAGTTCGTCCGCCTGCTCGACGAGATCATCACGCCGGATGTCTTTGCCGCCTCGAAGACCCTGCGCGAGCGCAACAGCTTCACCCGAGACGATGGCATTCCACTGAACTACACCCTGGTCAACATCCGGGACTGGTGTAAAAACAGCTTCGAGGTCGTTCGCCAGCTCCGTATCAACACGGACAACAGCCACCACCGCTACGATGTTCTTCTCCTCATCAATGGCGTACCCATCGTCCAGATCGAGTTGAAGACCCTCGGCATCAGCCCGCGCCGGGCGATGGAGCAAATCGTCGACTACAAGCACGATCCTGGCAATGGCTACACCAAGACGCTGCTCGGCTTCCTTCAGCTCTTCATCGTCAGTAACCGCACCGAGACTTGGTATTTCGCTAACAACAACGCCCGCCACTTCGCCTTCAACGCCGACGAGCGCTTCCTCCCTATCTATCAGTTCGCCTCAGAGGATAACAAAAAGATCACCCACCTCGACGACTTTGCAGAGCACTTCCTGAAAAAGTGCGACCTCGGCCGCGCCATCAGCCGCTACATGGTGCTCATCGCTAGCGAGCAGAAGCTCATGATCATGCGGCCCTATCAGGTCTATGCCGTGCAGCACCTGGTGAAGTGCATCGACGAGGACAACGGCAACGGCTTTATCTGGCACACCACCGGCAGCGGCAAAACACTCACCTCCTTCAAGGCCGCCACCCTGCTCAAGGAGAACGACCATATCCACAAATGCATCTTCGTTGTGGATCGCAAGGATCTCGACCGCCAGACGCGCGAGGAGTTCAACCGCTTCCAGGAGGGCTGCGTCGAGGAGAATACCAACACCGCCGCCCTCGTCCGCCGTCTCCTCTCCGAGGACTACGCAGACAAGGTGATCGTCACCACCATCCAGAAGCTCGGCCTCGCACTGGATGAAACCAGCAAGCGCAACAAGCAGCGCAAAAAGAACGGCCAGGCCACCTTCAAGGAGCAGCTCTCCTCGCTGAAGGACAAACGCATCGTCTTTATCTTTGACGAATGTCACCGCTCCCAGTTCGGTGACAATCATAAAGCCATCAAAGAGTTCTTCCCCAAGGCCCAGCTCTTCGGCTTCACCGGCACGCCCATCTTTGAGAAGAATGCCACCGTTACGATTGTCGAAAACCAGATCGCGACCTTGCAAACCACGGCGGACCTCTTCCAGAAGCAGCTCCACGCCTACACCATCACCCATGCCATCGAGGACGGGAACGTGCTGCGCTTCCACATCGACTACTTTGCGCCCAAGGAAGAGAAGAAAAAGAAGCCGCCGAAACCCGGCGAAGCCCCTGTCAAGGCAGCAGTCGTCGAGACCATCCTCAACAAGCACGATTCCGCCACCGGGGGACGCCGTTTCAATGCCATCCTCGCCACCTCGTCCATCACTGAGGCCATCGAGTATTACGACCTCGTCAAGACGGCGCAGGAAGAAAAACAGAAAGCAGACCCCGACTTCAAACCGCTGAACATCGCCTGCGTCTTCTCAGCGCCCGCCGAGGGGAATCCGGATGTGAAGCAGATTCAGGAAGACCTCCTTCAGGAGTCATCCGAATACGCCATTCGACCGGATGAGGACGCAGAAAAGAAGAAGAAGGAAATTGAGCGCAAAAAGAAAGCTCTGGAGGCTATCCTCACCGACTACAATACCCGCTACGGCACCAATCACCGCCTCAGCGAGTTTGACCTCTACTATCAGGATGTGCAAAAGCGCATCAAAGACCAGCAGTGGCCGAACTCCGATTTTCCCGCCGCGCAGAAGATCGACATCACCATCGTCGTGGACATGCTACTCACTGGCTTCGATTCCAAGTTCCTGAATACCCTCTACGTGGACAAGACGCTCAAGCACCACGGCTTGATCCAGGCCTTCTCCCGCACCAACCGCGTGCTCAATGGCACCAAGCCCTACGGCAACATCCTCGATTTCCGCCAGCAGCAGGCCGCCGTGGAGGCCGCCATCGCCCTCTTTAGCGGGGAGAAGACCGGCGAGCAGGCACGGGAAATCTGGCTCGTGGAGAAGGCTCCCGTGGTCATCCAGAAGCTGGAGACTGCCGTGCAGAAGCTCGACGCCTTCATGAAGTCCCAGGGACTCGACTGCACGCCCTCCTCCGTTCCCAACCTGAAGGGTGACGCCGCCAAGACCGTCTTCATCGAGCGCTTCAAGGAAGTCCAGCGGCTCAAGACCCAGCTCGACCAATACACCGACCTCACC
>Ga0114962_10004029_pt1 | contig 11776 bp, 9 predicted proteins | sample C_130820_MF_Meta_FD_87017 | JGI IMG/M metagenome (GOLD analysis project Ga0114962, IMG submission 87017) | Freshwater microbial communities from Lake Croche, Canada to study carbon cycling - C_130820_MF_MetaG | ecosystem: Environmental > Aquatic > Freshwater > Lake | place: Lake Croche, Canada... | reverse complement strand
TCGCGAACTTGGCGCAGAGGTAGCCAACATGTTAGTTGCAGCCTTAGGTGGCTCAGAGGTAACCAAGAAGATGCTTCCTGTAAAACTTGTGGCTAGAGAATCGACTGCGAAAAACTAGTCTGCGCTATTTGAAGAAATAATCTCTTTGTATCTTTTAGCACTAGCTTTTGGGGTGCGCTTGAATGTTTGATAATCCACTCTGACTAGACCAAACCGCTTGGCATATCCCTCAGCCCACTCGAAGTTATCAAGAAGTGACCAAGCGAAATATCCTTTGACAGGCACGCCAGCTGCAACGGCTTTTTGAAGTGATTGAAGATGTCGCACAAGATAGGAAGTCCGCTCCTTGTCATTAATGCTTCCATCAGCTTCTTCAACGTCTTCGTATGAAGACCCGTTTTCAGTGATCATCAAATAAGGAATCTCAGGGTAATCACGATGAATTCGAGTCACTAGGTTTCCTAAACCTTCAGGAGTGACCACCCAACCCATCGCAGTGAGTGAATCGGCTAAATGAGCCGGTGCCGCATTATTTCCCTTCTGTGGAAAAGGGAAGATCCCTGGCTCGTTATTGGCCAAGTCCGCAGGAAGCGGATTACGCAAGAATGAATCTGCGTAGTAATTAACTCCCAGATAGTCAGAGCTACATTTTAGAAGATCATTATCGCCCGGCAAAAAAACTTCTCTAAGTGAATCACCATAGTAATCCAAAATATTATCTGGGTACCGACCATAAAGCATGGCTTCAATCCACCAGCGATTAATGTTCGAGTCAAGCAAGCCATTTAATACAACCAAATCCACATTTTCTGGATTTTCTAAGTTGTGATTAGTCATATTAACTGTCAGACCTACCTGAGCTGAAGGTCTAATTTTCTTGATCGCGCGAAGTGCTGCGGAATGTGCAAGCGCCGTGTGGTGTGATGCAGCAATTGCTAATTTGTGATCTTTCTTGCCTGGCGCATGTACGCCGATTGAATAACCTAGCCACGCCACACACCACGGTTCATTTAACGTGATCCAATTATTTACGCGATCACCAAATTCTTTGGCACATGCGCTCGCATACTTAGCGAATGCATCTACCGTATTTCGATTTGCCCAACCACCTTCATCTTCTAATTTCTGCGGCAAATCCCAATGATATAAAGTAACCATTGGTTCAATTCCTGCTTCGATTAAAGAATCAATTAAATTATTGTAAAAATTAAACCCGCGCTCTTCGCGAACTTCATCTCCGTTAGGAAATAATCTTGGCCATGCAATTGAGAGACGGTATGCCTTTACGCCAAGATCTTTCATGATCTCGATATCTTCCGGGTAACGGTGATAGTGATCGCATGCATTGTCACCATTGTCGCCACCAACTACTTTTCCTGGTGTCTTGCTAAACGTATCCCAAATGCTTACACCACGACCATCAAGTTGCGCAGCTCCTTCTATTTGGTAACTGGCGGTTGCAGTTCCCCATAAAAAATCATCGGGAAAAACGTTCGACATAAAAATTGTCTCCACTTCTGGAATATCTGCCCCTATACTTTCGCATCGAAGCCTTATAAACCGCCTCTGAAAGCGGTTTCATATGCTCAGACCCTATCCTATTTGGAGGCAAATGTGAGAAGTTCAAATGAAAAAAATTTGCTCTGGTCTGAAGATTTTCTAGCTACACCCGATAACCGGCCAGATCCGAAGAATTGGACACCTGACCTTGGCGACGGCTCACAGCACGGGTTAACTGGCTGGGGAAACCACGAACGTCAGTTCTACACAACAGAAGCGCTATTTGTTAATAATGGTTTGACCATTACTGCAAAACGTGAAAGCGGTGTTTCGCCCATTGAAACTTACTATGGGCCCGCTGAATGGACCAGCGGAAAAATTCATACTGCCGGTAAGGTCTATTTCAAATACGGATACCTAGAAATATCGGCAAAGATGCCAGCGGGCATTGGGACTTGGCCAGCACTTTGGTTACTTGGTAAAAACATTTCAGAAGGCTCAGCTTGGCCCAGCTGTGGCGAAATTGATCTTTTCGAAGGTAACGGTGCCAAGCCCACAACAATTCAAAGCACACTTCACGCCCAAGGTTACGCTGGAGAATTTGGAATTACTGGCTATTCGCAATCTCCTAAGCCTCTTTCAGAAGAGTTCAATCTTTTCGCAATCGATTGGCGTGAGAACTCAATCGACTGGTTATTCAATGGAGTTTCATATCAACGATTTGAAAGTGGCCAAGGTGACTTTGCTGGCAAAGAATGGCCATTTAATGATTACTTCTACTTAATTCTTAATCAAGCCATAGGTGGCTGGTTCGTTGGCGAAGTAGATCCGCTACTTCAGAGCAGTACTTTACAGATTGCCAATATCAAGCATTACAGAATTGATGGCATTGGCGAAGTAACAACAATCTAATGTTTGATAACTTCGCCAACTCCGTTAATTGAGTAAACGCGAATGTAGTCAAAAGTTAAATTGGCATTGGAAAGCTTGGGATCGATACTTCCACCGAGTAAGCCACCCATAGCCAAATTGATTATTATGTAGAACTCATGGTCGTAAACCCAGTCATTATCAGTCTTATTTACGGTTACAAATGGAACGCCATCTAAGTAATAGCGAATCTGATCTGGCAACCAATCGACTGCGTAAGTATGGAAGTCTGAGTTATGAGATTTGGTCATCTCAATTTGATCACCACGCCCGCCTCCTCCAGAAAGGGGTCCATGGGTGTAGCCAAGATTTGTATTGGGCAAGCGACCAAGAAGTTCTGTTACATCTATTTCACCGCAACCAGGCCAACTACGATCATCAATATTCGCACCCAGTAGCCAGAACGCACCCCAGGTGCCTTCGCCTACCGGACCTTTAATGCGAGCTTCAATGCGCCCATATTTAAAGCCCACTTTGCCTTTGGTAACTAACTTTGTACTTAACCATTCACAAGGCGCTTTGTAGTAACAACTATTTAGTCCAGCACCAGTGGTCGTAGCTTTTATTACGTAATTACCAGAGCCATCGGTTGCTGAAATTTTGTCGTCATACCATTGACGCTCGCTGTTTCCCCATCCGCGATTGCCATAAGCAACACCATCACCATTTTGTGGCGACCAAGTTGCTGAATCAGCTGCGCTACCCGCGGCTCCGTTAAATTCCTCGGACCAAATTTGATCATATTTGCGGTCAATTTTTGCAATTGAAATTGTATTTGAAGTTTGCTTCGCTGACACAAATCCCTTGGCCGCAAACACGACTTGCAGCGAAATATCCGTTCCTAAATCAGAAGTTTTTAAGCTATAAGTACTTTTAGTCGCACCTTTTATTTCAAAGTAGCCCGCGTACCATTGGTAAGAGGGTTTTGCGGATGTTGGAACACTTTGAGGTAAAGCTGAAATCTCGATTACCTTGTCATCACTTGGTCGCACTCGGATAACTAAGGCTTCTGATAAAAGAACGTTTCCAATCGTTACTATGTTTGATTTCACGGTTGCTGAACTACCATCATCGAAAGTGTGCGATTCAAAAAATTGAATTTTTTTAGTGCTATCTCTGCTCGAAAGCTTCAAATTTAAACTAGATGTGGATAGTGATTTTCCATTCAAAACCCATTGGAACGAACTTGGTCCATTATCTGACCACTTAGCCGGGGTGGCTGAAAAGGTGTACCCAGTTGGTCCAACTGTAATTTTTGGCACCGCAATTGGAGATCTTGAATCTGCCGCGCTCGCGCTAACAACCAGTGCCGAAGATGCACTTAGCGCTACGACTGCGATCAAGGCCACAATTTTGCGATACATGTTTCTACCTCCTGATTGTAAAAAGCCGGCGAGGTTATCCCCAACCTCGCCGGCTTGTATTTTTACTTTACGGTAACTGTAGACGAATAAGTCTTTCCAGCGATAACGACTGAAACTGTCTTTACCCCGGTAGTTACTGTGTACTTAAAGGCTTGATTCGAAACTGAAATATTTTCAGTGACTTTCTTTAGCCCAGTGATTGAGATAGCTGCTGATTTGCCAGAAGCATTCGCAATCGCAACAGTAATTGAATAAACGGCTTTGCCTTTTACTGTCGCCTTTGAAGAAGTCGCTTTCACAGTTACGGCAGTTGAAGCAGGAACTACGGCAACAGCTGCATCACCTGTGAAGTGGAACTCCACCATGTCAGCAATATCAGTACCTGCACCTGTGATCTCTGGGAAAATCTGGCTGAACAGCCCATCCTTAGTTGGCGTAGGTGTGGTCAAGGTTGCTGGTACTGGCTCACCTTTTTTATCGGTGTTCTTAAGCGAGAATAGAACGAAGCCAAATCCATCTGTAGTTCCAGTTAGTAACGCTTGGTCATTACCTTGAGAACTATCTTTTGTTGGATCTGTTGAAGTTGTCCCATCTGTCATGCCAGCCTTTGATGCACTATAAGCCTTATTAACATGAAGTTTTACTGTTGCGTTAGCTAGGGCCTTACCATTGTCATCAGTTACCTTGTAAACAAGATTTAGCGCTGAGCCAGTTTGTACATAAGCCTGACGGAATCCAATTCCCTTGGCATACCAGCTGTTATCAACGCTGAAAACCTTCTCGAGGTCAGCACGGTGAATTGAGTTCACATCATCTAGTACCGGTGAAACCAAACGAATTGTTGGGTGTGTTGCTGCTTGAGCAGCTGGGCTCTTTGGATCGTAGTAGTGGAACTCTGTAATTACTGAATGATCTGGTTTTTCACCCGCAATTTCCGGCAAAACCTGGCAATGAAGATCATTCAGACCATCAACACTGATATTTGGCTTGGCAGTCATTGATTCTGGTTCTGGTTCGCCGGTTCCTGGCTTATCAAGATTCTTAAGTACGAAAGTTACGTTTCCATAAGCATCAGTTTTATGAATTACTTGTTGTTGATCCGCAGATTCAGGCTTGTGAACACCAGTTGTGATTTTGTCATCTACTTGAACGATTGAAGAAGAGTTTGAATAACCTTTATTAATGCGCAACTTAACATCTTGGCCAACCAAGATTTTCCCGCTTTTATCAGTTACGTGATAAGTCAAAGTAATAGTTGAGCCCGTAGGAACAAATGCGCGCTGATATACAAGGCCAGTTCCGAACCAACCGTTTGCAACCCAACCATCAGCCATCTTCTGATTTGTTGCTGCTTCACTTGTATTGTCCGCAGTTAAAACTGGACTGATCAATTGAATTACTGCATCTTGAGGTGGATCTCCTGCAGCCATTGCCGGAGCAGTAACAGCGCTTGAAAGAGCAAGCACAGTAACTATGGCAGCAAGACCAGTAAGTACTTTCTTTGCTTTGATGTTCATTTAGCTTCCTTTTCCCTTTTGTCGAGTGTGCTTACTTTTCCCTAATCCCGAGAAAAATCCTTAACCTTTTACTGCGCCATCCATGACACCACTTACTAATTTGCGGCCAACGAAAATGAAAAGAATTAACAAGGGCGCTGTAGCAAGGAATGCGCCACCCATTTGAAGTGCATAGTCCAAGCCATACATCGGTTTTAGCTGAGTAAGAGCAACTTGAAGTGTGAAGTGATGCGGATTTTGCAAAACAATTGTTGGCCACAAATAGTCATTCCAGGCAGCCAAAAACGCGAACAAACCAAGCACAAATGAGCTTTGTCGAATAATGGGCAAGACAACTCCGAAGAAAATTCGAGGAACGCTTGCGCCATCGATGCTGGCTGCCTCTAAAAGTTCATTTGGAACTTGAGCATCAATTATTTGACGCATCCAGAAAACGCCGAAAGCTGTAACAAGCGCCGGAACAATTAGCGCGTATAAGGTATCGATTAGGTGCATGTTCTTAACTAACATAAATAGCGGGATTATGCCTAACTGACTCGGCAACATCATGGTTCCAACAATGAACAAGATGAAGAATTTACGACCTTTAAAATTAAGTTTTGCAAAAGCGAAGCCTGCAATCGCTGAAAACACAACCTGAGCAAGCGCAATTGAAATGCCCACAATAAATGTGTTCATTAGGGCGGTATTGAAATAGACGCCTTCGGCATTCATTACTTTTTGGGCCACAATTAAGAAACGACCACCTGGAACTAAAGATGGGGGTGTCTTCGAAATTTCAGCATTGGTATTCGAAGAGACAACAAACATCCAGTAAAAAGGAAATATGGACAAGAAAGTAATCGCTGCCAAAGCTAGATAGCTAAGTGGTGAAGTACGTTGCCAACGCGGAATTTTAGCCACTAGCGGCCACCCCCATCGTTGGAGATTTTTCGAGTAATTAAGAAATTAATTAGCGAAATAATTAACACGATAAAGGTAATGGCTATGCCTATAGCAGCTGCATAGCCATATTTATTATTAACAAATGCTTGGTTATATAAAAACAGAGTCAAGGTTAAGAATTGTTTACTCGATCCACCATCGGCAGCTAGTTGTTGGGGTTCAGCGAAGACTTGTAAGCCACCAATCGTGCCAACAACAAGCACGAAAGTAATCGTGTTCTTTAACTGTGGCAGAGTCACATAAAGGAATTGTTTCCATTTGGTTGCGCCATCTACTGAAGCTGACTCATAGAGCTCATCAGGAATAGCTAGCATGGAAGCAAGGAAAATCAGAGTGTTATAGCCAATCCAACGCCAAGTAATCATTGCGGCAATCTGGATATGGCTTGGAACTACTCCTTCAATAAAGTCAATGTGATGGAAGCCAAAAAGACCGATGATTCCATTAATAATTCCAAAATCACGGCCAAAAAGTTGTTGAAAAACAATGGTGATTGCGATGACTGAAGTGATATTTGGAACTAAGAAGATTGTGCGCCAGAAAGATGCCCCGCGAAGTCGTTTGCTTCGCAAAATTGCAGCTAGGCCAATTGCCATAGCCATTTGCGGGAAAGTTGAAAGGGCCCAAATACTAAAGGTATTTTTGATTGCTAACCAAAAATCTGAGTCACTCCATAACGTTACGAAATTTTGAAACCCGTTGAAAGTTGAACCACCGAGTGGGTCCCATTTGTAAAATGAAATGTAGACAGAGTATAGAACTGGAGCCATTCCAAAAATAAGAAAAATAATAAAGAACGGCGCAATCATCGGAATTCCAAAACGATGATCTAAAGATGCGACGCCTTCAATAGCTTTCTTGCTTTTCGCTGTTTTATTCGGATTAACCGATTTCCAGGGAGAGAGAGGCGCCTTGCGGCGCCACTCTCGTTCCTTAAGTTGGCTCATATTTTAAAATTATCTAGTTATTGATAACTTTTTTGATATCGACTAAAACTTGTGCCCAAGATTTAACTGCCGTCATCTTCTTGGCAGCAACTCGCCCAAGTCCAGCGCCAATGGCTTGATCAATTGCGCGTTGCAATTTTCCTTCGAAAATTGGCTTTACCTTTTGAACACCATCGGCATAAATCTTTCCTACCGGCGCATTATTAAAGAATGGATCCTTGTAATTAAGTAGTGCTGGATCCTTATACAGAACTGATGCCGCAGGGAATAAGCCATAAGTCTTAAAGACCTTTAGTTCTTGTTCAGGAGCTAAGTACCAAGAAATGAAATCGTAGGCTTCTTGCGCATGTTGGGCATATGAAGGAACAGTTAACTGAGTTCCACCCTGGTTTCCGCCACCACCTGGCAAGTCAGCTATGTCCCACTTGCCAGCAGTATCAGGAGCTTGTTGCTTGATGTAATCCATCATCCAGGCTGGTGCCAAGATCGTGGCGAAAGTTCCTTTATTCATGCCGATATTCCAGTCAGATGTGTACTGACCAATACGAGTACCAATTCCAGCATCAGTTGCTTTGATCGTGGTGTCCCAAGCCAATTTAACTTGTGGGTTGGTGTCATAAATTAACTTGCCCGCATCGGTACCGTCATTCTTGTAATACTTTTCAGTACCTTGATTCATGATTGCTGCATAAAGTGTTCCAGCGTTATCAACAAATCCTTTACCCGCTTTTTTGTCGGCAGCACTTAATTTTGAGTTGTACTTAACTCCAGTTGCAATAAATTTGTCCCAAGTAGGCCAAAGTTTTCCAACTGCGCCACGTTCGGTTGGCAAGCCAGCTTGCTTGAAAAGATCGGTACGGTAGGCAACTTCGAGTCCGCCGACATCAGTTGGAAAACCCATCACGCTGTCGTCGTAGCCAACGCCTTGATCCCATCGCCAAGGCAAATAATTCTTTTGGAAATCAAGGGCAGTCTTACCGGCTGGAATTCCAGCAGCGACGTTCGCATCTGATGTTTTCATCTTACGAAGATCGGTAAAGCACTTTGGATATGAACGCCAATAACCTGAATATTGAACTTCGACCGCCACAATATCTGGCCCAGTTTTTGAAGTACAAGCAGTAACCATGTTTGAACCATTAAGCGGATCTAAATCTGACTTCTTAATCTGCAACGTGATTTCTGGGTGCAGATCTTTGTATTCCTTGACTAATTGGCGCTGGATAACATCACCAAAGGTCCAGATCGTAATTGTTATTGGATCTGCGGCTCGGGCTGGTGTGCCTAGGACACCAGCTGCCAAGATCGCCACTGTTGAAATTGCGATCGAGCCTTTAAATAGGGATTTCTTACGCATATCCGACTCCTTGAATTCTTATAGCACCCAGTAAAATTTGTGCTTCTCCTAGTTCCAATTTGCTTACCTAGCAGGTAGGCTCTTATGCACTATGAAAGCGGTTTCACACTACTGTATCTAAGTGAGTAATTGCTAGAAGCGCAACACCCTTTGCAAGGGTTTGCGATTTGTTATCAAAGTGTGACCTAGGTGGCTAGAAAGCAGGTAAGGCAACTTGAAGAACATTCGGATTAACCGATTGCGAGATTCTGCCATTTTGGCAACCACGATTATTGCCACTTCGCTTGTTGCGACAGCCCCCCTGAATTCTGCACACGCCGCAGCGCCGAAGATTCTAAAGCTGCTCTGGTCAGATGAATTTAACGGTAAAAAAGGTGTACTGCCGTCATCAAAATATTGGGACTATGACATTGGTAATGGCTATGGCTGGGGTAACGCCGAGCTCGAGTACTACACAAATAAAGCAGCGAATGTAGCGACCGATGGAAATGGAAAACTTGCAATAACTGCTCTCAGAATTGCTGATTCGAGTGGGAATGCAACTTTGAAATCGCCTGCTACTGATCTCATTCTAAATTCTTGCTGGGAATGCCAATTCACAAGTGCGAAGATAAAGACTTCAAAGAAGTTAGGTTTCCTGTATGGCAGATTAGAAGCTCGCATGAAAGTTGCCCCGGGTGAAGGAACTTGGCCAGCATTTTGGTTACTAGGGGCAGATCTTCTAGATGGAAATCCTTGGCCAGAATGTGGCGAGATTGATATTTCGGAAACTCGTGGCATAGAGCCTGGAATGACATCTGCAAAGTTGCACGGGCCCGGATATGGCAAAGGTGGCGGGGCTGGCGATGTGTATCAGACTTCAACTCCGCTTAGCGATGCCTACCATGTTTATGCTATCGAATGGAAAAAGAATCAAGTTGATTTTTACATTGATGATCATTTAATCACTACGGAAACACCGGCTTCCTTTTCTCCAGGTCGCTGGGTTTTCAATCATGAATTCTTCTTGATTTTAAACTTAGCAATGGGTGGCGATTTTGCGGGTGAAATTGATCCAGCGGTAAACAAAACCCAACTCATGGTGGATTACATAAGGTTTTATTCTGTAAACGGAATAGGCAAACTGATCAAACACTAGGCAACTTGATTAAAAATATTTATAATCCTTTTAATAATAAGAAAGATAGGGAAAATAATTGAAGGCTCATCAGAATTTATTTAAGTTGGTTTTCGGTGCTACCTTGACTGCCTTCGCGCTCAATATGGTTATCGTTCCAGTACAAGCTGCAGCCAGTACAAATGCAATCAGATTCGTAAAATCTGATTCTGCAGGCTTTGCATGGGTAGTAGAAAATAAAGCCGCTGAAGCCGACTTTACAAATTTTGTCCAGTATTACACCCCTAATGTCAAACTTTATGAGGTGATTGCACCACTAGGTGGCGTTCTGAATCTGAAATGGAAAGTAACTGACTCCCAAGGTAAACCGTTAGCGAATTCAGATGTAACTTTGGTTTTAAATCCGGCATATACAAATGGAACTGCAAACACAATCACTGAAGATGGCCAAACAATTCCACTCGCAAAAGGCGGAGCTAAGGACGGGTTAGATATTCCATTACAAACGGATTCTGATGGATTTGTGTCTTACACACTTATAAATCAAGATTCATCCGGAGACAAGAATATTCCGAATGATGGGACTACTGTTCCTGACTGGCAATCGGCATTTAAATATACTCAAGCACAACTTTGGGTAGGTAAATTTGCCTCTCAGAAAGATAGAGAACCGGTACAAAAAACCCAAGATCAAGATATTTTAGAAATTCATTTTACCGAAGGGGTAAAAGCCGAAAAGACTGGAGTCGCAAAACCATTGCCAGCAGTAACAGCCGAACCAGTAGTCGTTAAGATTCCATCAATTAGATTGCTATCTCCAAAATTCGACGAAAAAAATAGTGTTGACTCGACCAGCGACATATCAAAATACTTCACCGAAAAAAGTAAATCTTTTTACACTTACCTTGAAGCTGGAGGTAAAATTTCTCTAACATATCAGGTCACGTTGGATGGTTCTAAGGTCGCCCCTAATCAAGAAATTAAACTTCAGGTAAACTCCTCCTATAGCGAATCTAATGCGACTTGGAAACTCAATAATGGCAACGTTATTACGGGGCAAAAGGGGGCCGAACCTGGCTTTGAGCTAAGTGGAAAAACAGACGATTCTGGAAAAGTTACTTTCATTATAGAAAATATGGATTCCGTTAACCTTGAAGATTTTCCTACATCTCCAACACAGGATCGTTCAAAAATTAAGCCAGCCAGACTTTTCGGAACTTTTAAGCCCATATTCCCTGGAAAAGGCGATAACGAAACTGATGTTGACCTAGTTACGTTTGATATTACGAAGTCATCTGCTTCGACAGTGACTCCAACTCCTTCACCTACGCCAAGCGCAACTCCTATTGCTTCTCCTTCTGCAACTGCAACTGCGACTCCAACTGCGACTGCATCAGTGAGTGCAACTGCAACTCCTACCCCAGCTCGAACTGAAGTAGCGGTGGTAACTGCGGCACCTGCAGCTCAAACTATTGCCGCGGTTGCAACCTCAGTAGTAGTTGGAAAGTCACTTACTCTTCCAGCAAAGAGCGCGAGTGGAATTTCAATTAAGTGGGTTTCTACAACAACAGCTGTATGTACAGTTTCCGGAACAAAACTCACTGCAAAAAAGAAAGGCGCTTGTTCTGTAACTGGTACAAATGCCGGTGATTCAAAGAACGCTGCGCTTTCAGTGACAAAGAAAATCACTGTTAAGTAATTAAAAATAACTGCCCGCTTTGACTCAATTTTGAGTTAAAGCGGGCAGTTCTATTTGTAGCCCCGAAGGGATTCGAACCCTCGTAGCTGGCTTGAGAAGCCAGAGTCCTAGGCCGCTAGACGACGGGGCCCTAGTTTCTTCAAAAACGATCACCTGCGGTTTTCGTTTTCTTTCTTCAAAAATGATCGCCTTTGGCTTTCATCTTCTAACTTCCAAAGTTGATCATCTACGGCTTTCATCTTCTTCGTGCTTTGTCTTGCGCTGGGGTACCAGGACTCGAACCTAGACTTACTGAACCAGAATCAGCAGGGCTGCCAATTACCCCATACCCCATTAAGGCTTTCGCCCAAATGCGTTGACCGGCATTGCTCAACGAGGGCTAAGAATACCTTAGGAATTA
>Ga0114962_10004027_pt1 | contig 11777 bp, 9 predicted proteins | sample C_130820_MF_Meta_FD_87017 | JGI IMG/M metagenome (GOLD analysis project Ga0114962, IMG submission 87017) | Freshwater microbial communities from Lake Croche, Canada to study carbon cycling - C_130820_MF_MetaG | ecosystem: Environmental > Aquatic > Freshwater > Lake | place: Lake Croche, Canada... | reverse complement strand
ATCTGGGTTGTCCAGCGTGATTCATTCGTCTCATGCTCAGATGTTGACATCGCCCCCTGGAAGGGCCAGCAGCCTTTCAACTACTCAGACTTCTGGGACCGCTCAGTCCTCGAGTCTGGCTACTCCGTCACGCGTGTTGAGGGCATGGCCGGTAACAACCCTGTCGTTACGGCCCTCCTCCAGCTCAACGGCCACGATCGCTTCACGGTACGCGAGGGACGCTATTTCAACGAGGTGCAGCCTTTCCAGCACCACACCAACGTCCCCGCCGTTGGCATCAACGTCTACTCCTTCGCTCTCCAGCCCGAGCAGCACCAGCCCTCTGGAACGTGCAACTTGTCACGCATTGACAACACCACGCTCCTCCTCACGGTCTCCAACAACGCCGTTGGAGCCACAGTATCTTCCACGGTACGTGTATACGCCACGAACTACAACGTTCTCCGTATCATGTCCGGTATGGGTGGTGAAAAACAGAGAGCCTTAAAGGCTCTGCTACGCCGCCAAAAGTGCTTCGTAAAAGGAAGTGCTAGTCTGATCACAGTCTGACTATCTATAGTCAGAGAGGCAACACCGTCAAATTGCGGGAAAGTCCTATTAAACATAAGATACCGCCCTGGAACCGAAAGGTCTGTCCAGTGGCACCAAGGGGAAACTCGTGGGTATGGTAAGAATTCTTGTGGTAGGGATAATCCGCAGCCAAGTCCTAACGTACAGAGGTACTATGGATGCAGTTCAGAGACTCAATGTCGGTGGACCCATCATGCAGATGATGGGCATAAGATAGAGTCCGTCCCCATGGAGACATGGTTTGAAAGAGGAATTATTACTTGTTGTGACCCAAGTAATAAGGAGAGCTTTCAGAGATACACAGCGAGGTGTATCGGATAAAACGCTAGCGTTTTCCAACTAAACACGATATATATTATTATTTTTTTATTATAGTTATCTATACTAGATAATTTTATTAGTAAGTTTCATAGTTCTTCTTTATAAGAATAACTATGAACCCGACACAAATCATGTATGGGTGGGGTGGATACTTAAGGTAATTAAACTATGATTAATAGGATGGACATATTGTGTAAAAAAGAAGGTTGTAAATTTAAACCAAAAGAAAATGAGTATTGTGGTAAACATAAGCGAACAGCAATCCTTCTAAAAGCTCAACAAGAAGGTAAACGTCTTTGTAATGTTTATAGAGGTTGTTTTACAGAACTTACGAATGCTGAGAAAAAATGTCAATCATGTCGTGAAAAATCTCAAGAATCTGAGAAACAACGTTATCTCAAAGGAAAAAAAGAATTTGAAGAAACTATAAAAAATTCTACAAATCTTTTAAAATGTCGCGAATGTAGATCAGAATATAAACAATTTGAAACTCGTAAGAAAGAAATCTCAAGATTATGCATATCCTGTTATGAAAAACAAAAAGAACGTGAAAAAAATAGAGTAAGAACCCGAAATTATCAAGAAGAGGCTAAACGAAATATAAAAGCGCACTGGGTTACATTCTGTAGAGTTTCTAAACGAAGAAATAAGGAAATAACATTAACTGAATTGGAATTTAATGATCTTATCGTAAAGCCATGTTTTTATTGCGCATATTCTTCAGAAAAGGAAGTATTAGGAGTAGACAGACTTGATAATAATAAAGGATATACTACTGCAAATTGTGTATCATGTTGTAAAATCTGTAATCGTATGAAACATATTTATCACCCTTCTTTCTTTATTGAAAAGGCCAAACTAATAACAGAGTTTACTCTATCAAAACTAGTTTCTAAAAGTTTTTATGAGAAATGGAAAGAATATATTCCAACAAAGGCATCATCCTATGGCGCCTTCTATACTCATACAACTAAAACAAGAGATATTGAAGTTAAACTTAGCCCAGAAGAATATTTAAAACTTACAAGAGAACAATGTTACCTGTGTGGATATCAATCAGATAAAGGGATTGGCCTTGATAGGATTGATTCATCAAAACAAGAATATTCCTTGGAAACTGTTAAACCATGTTGTGGAAGTTGTAATATGATAAAGGCAACTAATAGTTTAGATGTTTTATATTCATATATGAAGAAAATATCAGACACTCATACAGTTGTGCCACAATTTTCAGAAATTCCAAAACAAAAATTCCTTATGGGTGGAGCAAAGAGTAAAATAATCCCTCTACTCCAATAGAATGATAGATCTAGGTCTCCGCCTAGCAAAAATAGCCGACATAGGCTACATAACCGTTTTATATTTTATTTCCGGATTTGCTGTAGCTTGTTTATTAAATAATTATTCAGAAGAATTTGATAAAAAAAAAGAATCTAAAAAACCTGTATATAAAATTATATTAGAGATTGTTTGGTATTTATGGCTTTCTGGAGTATCTATATATATTCTAAAAAATATAATTGAACATGTACCATCTCCACTTGATGGAGTTTTTGGATTAGATCATTCCCGTGTTAAAGAACTTTCAAATGCTCCTATTTTAGAATTTGTAGTTTTCCATTTTCAAAAGAATTTAATACATAAACTGGAGTATTTATATACATTTTATTCTTCATAGTAGAATTGGCCTTGGATTTCGTGTTGTAAATAGATTATCATAAATCTACAGCATTTCTTCCATCTTCCCAAATAACTTCAAGCGAGTCAACATACTCAGTATAGTCTGTTGCCTTGGACGTAGATTGTTCAGAATTCAATAAAACAATAAGAGCCTTCATTCGTCGGCCAAGAGCAGTACCAACTTCTTTTTTACTGAGATTCTTCCATTTCCATTCAAATTGTAGCGCAGCACGCTGATGCGGAAATCCAACAACATGGCATACACGAGTCCATTGACGACCATGTGTAGCTTTTGCGCCTCCCGATTGAACTTGATTGTGTTGTAAGAGACGTCTATCAACATCCATTGTAGCGCCAACATAAGTTCTTTGTTGTTTTGTATCTTGAAGCAAATAGACTTTCCACATTACTATAGTATATTATGGAGACTCTAAATAGGATGGGCACCCGTAAAAGGCGTGGTGGCGGTATATTTAATTGGTTTACAAGAAAAAAGCAAAAAAAGCAAAAACTGCAAAAAATACCTACAGAAACCCAACGTAAATATGAAAATATAACAAGAGCAAATACACAAGGCCTCAAACCAACTAAAGGATTTTTTGGAAGTTTATTTACACGAAAAGTAAAACCTAAATATAATCGTTTTTCAGCAACTGGAAATAAGGAAAAAAATGAATATTTAAAAGAATTCTACAGAAAAGTTCAATCAAATCAATTATCTAATCCAAGACCTAATACAATTTCAGCATATCCTTTACCACCAACATTAAATATACCCAATAGTAATTTAAATAAATTACATAGACTTGAAAGTGCAGAATTTGTTTCTTCACCAACCGTGAGGACATCTAATTATTCAATGCCTGGTGAAACCAAAATCTCTACTCGTAGAAATTCTATGGCAAATACACAAGGAATAGAATTAACAGAATGTCAACGTTTAGAAGAATTAGAAGAAAAAGAATTAAGAAACGCGATTAATAATAATAAAATCAAATATGAATCTATAAAAGATACTTATGATAGAGTTTTTGTATTTTTATATTATAAACTAAAAAGAAATCCTATTCTAACGAATATATCTATACAAGATGCGTATTTATTACCAAATGATATACGTTTTCCTTTACGTTTAACTAGAGAACAATTCATAGAATTAAAAAATGCTGTTGGAGATACAAAAAATAATGAAAATTTTAATCAAATCGCAATAAAATTATTTAATACACAACTACCTGAACTAGAAGAACAAATTAAAAACTGGCAAAAGCACAATATTCTAATATATCATAATAATGATTGTATAGTAGGTCAAAGTTCAAGTGGTTCTCTAGCAAGAACATTACAGGAATTAAGATTATCTGATAAAAATAGAAAAAATAAATATAATAGAGAAGCATACGATTGTAATGTTCTAGAAGATCCAACCTGTGTTGAAATATTTGCAGGTATTGAAGTTTATATTGCAAATTCTGAATTGCCAGACCATAAAAACGCATTAAAAATAGTTCTTTCAAATTCAAATTCATTTACAGCAAAGAGAGATAGCCTTATAAAAATAGATAAAATTATAGAAGCGTTTGAATCAAGAAAAATGGCTCTTGTTGATCCTAAATTAGGTGTTTTTATCCAGAAACAATATCCTGAACTCTGGGCATTATCCTACAAGCTTGATTACCTTGATGATGTGGATCGCATAGTATTACTTACACTACAAAAATATGCAGTTCTTCGTCGCTATCAATGGACACATGAACCTTCTTGGTGTTCAGATGTATACACACATTCTTACAAGGAACCCTATATGGCATACGAACTCCTAAATCCTCAGTTAGATTTTGATGGATACCAATTTAATATAGAAGAATTCCAAGAAGAATTTATTGGTAATCAACAATGGGCTGGAAAAGTCAAATACAAGTCTCTAAAAGATATTAAATTTTTACCGAGAATACCAGGATTTCAACCAGATTTTCCATGGAAAGTTCTAGAACTTAAACATGATCAAGAAGTAAAGCATCCTCAAGGTAAACGCCACGCAAATGCTCTGAGAAATATTGCTAGAAACTATGGAAGTGATCTTGCTGGACGTCAAGCAAATGCTTGGAATACATTGAACAGACTTTCTTATCCTCATACTCTAACACCTGACCAAGAAGTACAATATAAAAAGAATTATGGATTACATATAAAAATCCCTAATAATACTGCTAATACTATATTTACAAACTCTAATTCATTGGCGTTATCTAATACACCTTTATCAAATTCTAATATAGTATCCCCTCTAGCAAATCTAGCATCTCCACGAGCAATCTTTTCACCCATTCATACAAGAACTGCAGTCAGATCTGTAACAAATTCATCACGCGCAAGTTTTGGACCAACCTATACAAGAAGGACAAGAAGAAAATAAAAATTTGATGTCCTTAAATATTAATAATTACTTACAAAAATGCTTCGCCAAGTAGATCTAACAACCCCACCTGAGCACAAGGTTTCTTCTTACGCAATTGAATACAAGTTTCCACTTGACATCTTTCAAGAGCATGCCATTTCTGCAATTGATCAAGAGCATAATGTTCTTGTATGTGCAAAGACTGGGAGCGGGAAAACTTTAGTGGGTGAGTACCAAATCGCACATAGTTTGCGCAAGGGTCAACGAGTCTTCTACACAACTCCCATCAAGTCTCTGAGCAACCAGAAGTTTCATGACCTGAAGCAAATGTGGCCTGACAGAGTTGGCATCATGACTGGAGATATCAAGTTCTGTCCCACTGCAGATATTCTGGTTATGACCACAGAGATTCTCCGCAATCTTCTCTACAAAAAAGGAACAACCACAGAGGCTCTAGGCCTCACAGCATCACTCTCCTTGGATAATCTAGGAGCAGTCATCTTTGATGAATGCCACTATATTAATGACCGTGATCGTGGAAAAGTCTGGGAGGAGACCATGATTCTTCTTCCGCCGACGACGAATCTAATTCTACTTTCGGCAACTCTGGACAAACCAGAACTCTTTGCTGGATGGCTAGGAGAACTAAAGCAAGTTCCCTGCCATGTCATCCAGACACAATACCGCGTTGTTCCTCTGACCCATACGGTCTTCAAAGGCAATCATCTCTGCACAATCATGGATTCCAAGGAAATCTTCTACGACGATGTCTATGCAGATTGGCTAAGGTCTCGTGATTCGTCAATGAAGGAACATGAAGCATTTCAGAAGAAAGTCAAGGCAGCACGCCTAGGAGGTCAGGAAGGGGCAATCAGCGGAAAAACAAAGCCAGTATCTTTCCAGCATCAGCTTACTACATGTATTTCCATGCTCAATGAGAAGTCTATGCTTCCTGCACTTGCCTTTGTTCTCAGCCGCAAGGGCTGTGAGCAACTTGCGGCAAAGACAGAGGCAGATTTACTAGATTCTAGTGATGTCTCTGCAGCTCTCCACATCTTTGACTTTCATCTGAGGCACCATAAAAATCTGGAAACCTTGCCGCAGTATCATAGTCTCCGTAGACTCTTGCAGAAGGGTGTGGCATTTCACCACAGCGGTGTCATGCCGCTATTGAAGGAAATCATTGAGATTCTGTTCACTAAAGGCTATATTAAGTTGCTATATTGTACAGAAACCTTTGCTGTGGGAATCAATATGCCAACAAAGACTGTAATCTTTACAGGGCTCAGCAAGTATGATGATGCGACTGGAGGTATGCGGCTTTTGCGAACGGATGAATACATTCAAATGGCAGGCCGTGCAGGTCGCCGTGGAAAGGATACCATGGGAACGGTTATTTATCTTCCAGAGCGAGAGCCACCGATGACGTCAGAGATGCGTTCAATGCTCAAGGGTGGTAAGCCGCAAGTCCAGAGCCGAATGGACTTTCACTATGACTTTCTCCTCAAAACCTTACAAGGTCAGAATCTTCGCTGGATGGATATTCTGGAGCAATCTTACTGGAACAAGCAGCACATGTGCGCTGTTCAAGGAGAGACAAACCTTATTGAAAAGTTGCGTGGTCAGCTCCAAGAACAACCAGAGTTTCAGGAGCTTGAGGAAAAGGAGCGCTTGGATGAACTTGTAAAAACAACGACAAATGCAAAGCGACGTGATGCACAACGACTTCTGGAGCGTTGGAAGGATTGCCATATTGGTCCAAAGTGGTCTCTGGTACAGAAATCCTATGAAATGCAGCGATCCATTAAATATGATCTTCTATGCGCCGAGAAGACTTTAAAAGCGATGGAGGGATTCCATGGAAATGCAGAGCAATGGCTTGCTGTCCTAGAGGAACTTGGATTTCTCTCACAGGGATCTCTAACAAAGAAAGGTGTTCTCGCCACGGAATGTAACGAGAACCATACAATTCTCACAACAGAGTTTTATGTGCGAGGACTCCATAAAAGTCTTTCTGGGCCAGAACTCTTGACAGCAATGGCTTGCTTTATTGATGACAAGGGAGATGAAAACTTATCGCTCAGTGGTCTCAATGTTCCTGTAGTAGTGAAGGATGCTCTGTATGACTTTGATAGCATCGCAAGCGACTGCAAAAATGTTGAAGGCAAGCATGGAGTTCACAGTCGTGAGTCTTTCTGGGCTCTCTCACTAACTTGGGTGGAGCCGATTTGGCGTTGGCTAGGAGGTGAAGATGCAGCTCAGATTTGCAATAGCTGCGGAGTCTTTGAAGGCAATTTCGTGCGAGCTGTGTTGCGTATTGCAAACATTGCAGATGAATGGGTTTCTATGGCAACCTACTCTGAGGATCTTGAACTCTTAGAAAAGCTACGAGATATTCGTGAACTGCTTGTACGTGATATTCTAGTCCCTGATAGTTTGTATCTACATCTCTAGTAATGTCTTATTCCATCAATGGTGACCGAATCCGAAATATAATACGCTCTTTCCATGCGCGAACTGATGGATTCACAAAACAATTCAGAGTAATTTGTTGACCAGTGATGACTTCAGTGTCAGATTTCCAAGTAATGACACGTTTCCAGGATTCAACCCATAGTTTATATTTTTTTTCTCTTTTTTCCAGAACAATCGCATCAATTCTACTTATACCTGCTGAAAGCATGTGTAGAAAGAATAAGTCACGTTCATAACGTTTGACATCTTTTTGACGTATATTCAACCATTCAATTGGATGGCTATCACCAATAGACCTTACAGTTTCTGTGATATATGATTTGAGAATACGTTGATTTACAAGATCTGAATAACGACGAATAGGGCTCGTGGAATGACAATAGAGGCCAAATTTAGAATGTGTTGCTTGGTCATAAGTATCGCAATATTCTGCAGGAGTATTTGCAAGATATTCTGGAACGCCCCATCCAGTGTAAGAAGACCATTTTTCTTGATCAACACCAGAGTGCTTTCTTAAAATTCCTTGTTTTACTTGACTTAGCACTTGCGCCGCTTTCTTATTATAATAAATCATAAATGCCTCAATCCATTTATGCGGATCATCAGTAGATTCTTGAAGAATTTCTTCAGCAAGTTCCTTAACAACTGATACTACATTTGGATGCGCATTTTGTTTGAAGTTTTCATAGGAATAGGAAATACTGGTTTTAACACATGTAAGTTTCCAAGCGATTCCAGTAATTCTGTAAGGCCTTGTGTATCCATACATAAGAATAAGCGATACTCCAGGTCGCATTTCTCCTGGTTGGAGACTGCACATGTACTCACTCAACTCATATGGCAGCATGGGCTGAATTGCTTTACCATTATTGTAAATAGTTTGTCCTTGTTTTGCTGCATACTGGTCCACAGGACTTCCTTGCCGAACTCGCTCAGCAACATCGGCGATTGTAATCCAGAGTTGATTATTACAAATACTGAGAACATCATCAATATCCATACAACCTTCAGGATCAATATTAAATGTTTCTTCTGGACAGTGTGTTCGCTGTATGAAATCATTTGTTTCAGGATCAAGATCTATCATCTTTGGCATCTTATAGGGATGATATGTCAGAAGTAGAGCTTCTTCCTCAGCCTTCAAGTCGCCACACGGTCCAAGAATTCGCAATAAGTTTGCGCGAGGAAGTGTGCTGCTCCAAGAATCAAATTCTGCAACACCAATATGATTCTTGGATGTTTTCAAGCTTGAGCCGACGATCATGGGAGGATATGACTTCAGAAAAGGAACAAAGAGGTACATTGGGTATCCACGACTTGTGATTCCATATTTTGTCTTGGAAGCAAACTCCACAACTCCAGCGAGAGTATGTTTTACTCTTGTAATTAGTTTACAGGAACCATCGTATGTTACGATATCTCCTGGGAGAGCTTTATTTGCAAGAGAAGCCCCTTCAAAACTGTGATCACCAATTGTAAAGTGTTCATAGTCTTTTGTGTGTAGCTCCATTTGATACTGATAATACTTTATGGACTTCACATCAAATTTTTTATTGACTAATTAGATGGAGCCACTACCAAGGCCAACTCAGAGACCTCTAGATCGTGAAGAACAAAAAGCGTTTTTTGAAGCTAGGAAACAATTATACAAGGTTCCAGAACAACTTGTTCCAGCTTTTCCTATAGAACCTCTCAAACTTGTGAAGCCTCCTGAAACTGAACAGAATAAGAATTTCCTAGAACTCTTAAAAGACAGAGGTATAGAAACAGCAATAAAAAAGGTTGAAGAAGTTATTGAAGAGAAAAAAACATCAACCACTGTAAAACAGTTTTATTGTAATCATATATTTAATCCAGTGCGCGCATCTTATATGGGACTTCCTATCCGATATAAAATTTGCGCGAAATGTGGCCTAGTTAAATAAAATTGAGCTATTTATACAGTGATAGAAGTGCTAAAAATGAGCCTTCAAATCTATCTCGGTCCTATGTTTGCTGGTAAGAGTAGTACTATTATTCGCACAGTGAATCGTTATAAGAGTATTGGTATGAATGTATGTCTAGTGACACATACATCTGATACCCGTTATGCAGAACAACAATTTCTCCAGAATCATGATGCTATGACGATTCCGTGCGAGCGCTGGAGTAAATTGATGGATTTCTTTGATAGTGAGGTCTATAAAAACTCAACAATTCTCTTGATTGATGAGGCACAATTCTTTCCAGATTTGAAGGAGTTTGTCCTGAAGGCTGTGGAGTGCTGTGGGAAAAATGTGACTCTCTTTGGTCTTGATGGAGATGCAGATCGTAAGCCCTTTGGTCAGCTATTGGATTGTATTCCATTGGCTGATGAAGTAATTAAGCTCAAGGCGTTTTGTAAACTATGTGGAGATGGCACAGAAGCCCTCTTCACATATTGTCAGACTAAGAAAACAGAGCAAGTCTGCGTTGGTGGTGCAGAGATGTATATGCCTCTTTGTCGTACACATTATTTAACCTGGAGCAGTAAATGAATAGCCGTAACCAACGAATGTAGAAACAGCAGTAAAAATATCAGACATTTGCATAGGGTTTCCTTGTGAAAATAAGGTATTTACGTTAAGGGTATTTGTTGTAATTTTTCCAGGTTCTATCAGGGTTGTTGCGGGTAAATAGCCACTTGCGACTCCAGACCTTGTGGAGGTACTAAACCCTCCAACAACTGCAGGATACCAATTTGAACCATTTGTAGAGTATTGAATAGTATAAAGTGGGTTTATACTATTTCCAGTTGCAACCCACAATCCTAGAGAAGAATTCCATGTAACTCCAACTCCATAATTATTAAATCCTCCAGAATTAGCATTAGACCAATTAGATCCATCTATAGAATATTGAATTGTGCTTGTTGAATTGTCAGTTGTGCTTCCAACAGCAACCCACATATTTGATCCATAAGCTATTCCAGTTCCACCGTAATAATTATCATTATATCCAGTAAATCCTCCTAAATTCGCATTAGACCAATTAGATCCATTTGTAGAATATTGAATTGTATTTTTTTGTTCTCCTATTGTTTGCCCAACAGCAACCCACATATTTGATCCATATGCTACTCCTCTCCCACCCTCTCCAGTTCCAGTAAATCCTCCTGAATTTGCATTAGACCAATTTGAACCATTTGTAGAGTATTGAATTGTATTTGTTTGGTTTCCTGTTGCTTCTCCAACAGAAACCCACATATTTGATCCATAGGCTATTCCATTTCCAGAAGAACCATCAAATCCTCCAGAATTTGCATTAGACCAATTAGAACCATCTTTAGAGTATTTAATTGAATTATTGGGAGTAGTTGCTGTTCCAACAGCAACCCATATATTTGATCCATAAGCCACTCCCTTTCCAATTTTACTTCCTGGTCCACTAAATCCTCCAGCAACTACAGGATACCAATTAAAACTATCTATAGAGTATTGAATTGAATAATTGGAAGAAATATTAGATGTTTGTCCAACAGCAACCCACATATTTGATCCATAGGCTACTCCACATCCTATTAGAAATCCTCCAGTAACTGCAGAATACCAGTTAGATCCATTTGTAGAGTATTGAATTGTACTATTTAACTCATCTGATTTTCCAACAGCAACAAATCTGGGTACATTTCCATTAACAGCAATATTAGAAGGGGTTCCTTGAACAACTTCTGAATTACTTGTATAATGTAGCAACGGTAGACCTGTTACATCCACAGAACGAACCGGGGCTATATAGATCGCATCAGATGTCTTTGTAACAATAGAAGCTGTAGAAACATTAAGAACAATTGTATTCGTTGACTGAGAACCTGAAAAAATTCCTAGAGCAATTTTGGAGGTTGTTGTATACACATACTGATTCACTCCAGTGTCTCCTTTTACTCCTGTAGTACCACTTAATCCCTGTGGTCCTGTCGCTCCCTGAACACCAGTTGATCCCTGAGGACCAGTTGATCCCTGAGGACCTGTTGATCCCTGAGAACCTGTTGATCCTTGTGTTCCTAAAGGACCAGTAGCTCCTAAAGGACCTGTTGATCCTTGTACACCTGTCGCTCCCTGAGGACCAGTTGATCCTCTAGGACCAGTAGGACCCTTAACCGGCTTTTTTTTACCCAACTCATCTGTATAAAAATGAATATGAGGTAGCATTCTCTAATCTGGGGGAGTAAATGAATTACTGTAACCAACAAATGTAGAAACAAAATATATTACATCACTCATTTGTAGAGTATTTCCTTGAGAATTTAATGTAGTGACATTAATATTATTTGTGGTAACTTGTCTAGGTTCTACAAGAGTTGTTATAATATTTT
>Ga0114962_10004021_pt1 | contig 11785 bp, 19 predicted proteins | sample C_130820_MF_Meta_FD_87017 | JGI IMG/M metagenome (GOLD analysis project Ga0114962, IMG submission 87017) | Freshwater microbial communities from Lake Croche, Canada to study carbon cycling - C_130820_MF_MetaG | ecosystem: Environmental > Aquatic > Freshwater > Lake | place: Lake Croche, Canada... | reverse complement strand
TAGAGGTTATACTCGAATAGAACTTAATTTGATATTTCTTACCATCAGCAACAACATCTGCTGATGAATTATCTTCCTTTACTTTAGCATTTGGAATTAAACCTGCAATGAAAGACTCAAATAAAAACCCAGAAGATCCAGGAGTAAAGAAGTCTTTAATTTCATTAATGTAGTGTAGTAATATAAGAGCTGATAATTCTTTTTGAATTGTTTCTCTCTTTCTGCCTCCACCTCTTAATCCACCTGAAAGTCTTTCAAGTTCAGTCATTTTTTCAATGAATGAATTAATACCAGTCAATTCAGATCCCAAAGGAGAGGCATACCTTTTTACTCTTTTCAAAACCTCCATATCAATTTTAACATTTACCCAACCAGTAGGTAATAAAGGAATCAAATTTATATAGTCTCTACTTATTGTAAAAAATTTCCCATATTCTTTAGATAATTCAGTGGATTTAATTGGAATCTTTTTACCTTCTAAGTCATGAAGAATCCCGTCAATTATATTTACACCAACCAATTGACCATTTTTATCAATACCTCCTGGATAAGGATTTCCATCAAATCCTATAATATTAGTTATTTTGTTACCTGTTTTCTGAATTTCTAAACTACCTTTAGTCAATTCACTCTCAACACCATCATATGTCCTTCCATTATAAATGTTACCTTCATTATCAATCACAACATCCACAATTGGTATTTTAACATCCTCATTAATAAAATTTCCAAATTTCTTAATCTCCATAATTTATATATATTAATATGAAATTCCTAAAAACCTTCCAAGAGTTAAATGAAAATATAAATATTCCTGTAAAAGTAGGAGATACGATATACCTCGGTAAATTTAAAAACAAGAAAACCGTTATTAAAGAAATTGATAAGGATGAGCATGGAATGCCAACCATCAATAAAAAGAAAGTAGTTACTTTCAGAATTAAACCACCAAAGAAAGCTAAACGAAAAAATTAACTCAGATTTTTAGGATCGATCTGAGCTCCCTCAAAGAAATCAACTCTAATCTGATTATTATTTGGAGTCCACCCAATTAGAATAACACCATGGTCATTAATAAATTTAGTATAATACTTATTATATTGTTCGTTCTCATAAACAATGTATATACCTTTCAAATCAATACCATTCACTTTACGATTCTTATTGAGTAATTCTTTAGCCGCATAGTATAAATCAATACTCAATTTATTATTTCTGTATTTTGGAGTAGTAAAGTGTCGATAGTAAATAAACCAATCTTTTAGTTGATCTGAATACATTGGACTTCCTGAACAGAGTGCCATTACTTCTAAGTTATCATCTAAGGCGGCACAGATAACATCATTGACTCTTTTATTCGCTTCTTCTCTGGTGAGAACTCCTTCATTAACCCAAAGGTTTATTATTTTTTCACGAAGCTTTGGTAAATCTTCACCCCAAACTTTAACTAGTTGCATATAGATATTTTTTATTTTATATTGATAAAGATGAATAATGTTTAAAATTTTTTATTTCAAAAAAGAAAAGTAAATTATTTTCCTTATCTTTGTTTCATGGCAACAGAAAAAAATATACTTAAATTAGAGAAAGAGATTCGTGTTAAAATGATTAACATTAAATCTGGTAAATTACTTCCCAAAGATTCCGGAATTGGAAAATTAATTAATATAATGAAAGGAATTGATGAAATACTTTACAATTCAATTATGGAAGAATATAAGGTAGTTTTGAAGAATTTAAAATAATACCTCGAACTAGGATTTAGACTTTTTTCTCTTTGCCAATGTTTCCTCTCTACTTACAATAAACTTTACTTTAGGATTTGGATTTTCACTTGTATAGGGTTTAACGGACTCTAAACGAGTTTGAGCAATCTTAGAATATTCTTGATTTATATCAACACCAATATAGTTTCTACCATTCATTTTAGCCATCTTTGGAGTTGTTCCAGACCCGACCATTGGATCAAATACAACATCACCTGGGTTTGACCAAGATAAGATATGATCTTCAGCTAATGATTCAGGGAATATTGCCGGATGTTGATAAGCAATTTTATCTTTGGCAGAAAATCCAGCACCATTATTAATATACCAAACATTATACCGACTTCCATATTGTCCAACAACAAATGTGCTACCTGTTTGTTTTAAATCACCATCGCTTGTTCTGATACTCCTTTTACCATATGGGGAAGAACCAGCCCACTTATTAACTTTATCTTTAATAATATTAACGGTGTTAGGTTTCTTTCCTTTTAAGAAAATAAACATATATTCAAACACTTGTGAATATCGACCGGATTCTGGGAAAGGTGCACCATTCTTATGATATATCATTGTATCATATAATTTAAAACCAATTTCTTGAAACTTTAAAGCTTGTCTGAAAGAGTTACCAGTTTCGCCACCATCAACTATGGAATCACCAACTACCCAGACAACTATACCACCATCTTTTGTTATACGATATAACTCAGTTGCCATATCAACAAATGGGAAAGAGAAGTGTTCATTAAATTTTTCATCTGTTATTTTTCCCTTATAGGTTCTTAATGCGTCATAGGGTGGACTTGTAACAGTTAAATCAATTGAGTTTGATTCCATTTCTCTCATTATTTCAATTGAATCCCCGGTGTATATTTTATTTTGTTCCATAATAAATTATAACTTTTATAGCGGATAAGTTGGAATTTTTCCATATCTTTGTTACAAATTATCCAATAACATGAAGAAAACAATTTACACACTCCTAATTCTAATGACATCTTTATTATCTTATTCACAAGATACAGTTAAACTAAATGATGTTGTTATTTCAACAAATAGATTCTCGGAAACACCAGTGACATCTACAAGAGTGATATTAGATTCTGTAACTTTAATGGCTCAAGAAACCCCACAAGTCATTTCAAAATTATCTCCATCCGTTTTTAGTCAAACCGACAACGGGACACCATTTGGATATTCTTATCTAAGGGTTCGTGGTGTTAGCTCTGAATATGGACAGAATAGAGTTTTATATTCAATGAATGGAGTTCCTTTAAATGAAGGAGAAAATTCACACTTATTCACCTCTAATTTTACTGATTTATTATCTAACACTTCCTCACTTGAATTTATTAGAGGTGCTTCTATTTCGGCTTCAGGAAGTCCGTCATTTATTGGTGCTATGGAAATGGTATCAAAATCACCATTTGGTAAACGTGGAGGTGAAGTTAGTGGTATGTATGGTAGTTTTAATAGTTTCCGTGGTTCAATTGCTTATACTACTGGTGAGGTTCTTCCTGGATTTGGTGCGACTGTAAGAATATCAAGCACAGGAACAGATGGATTTAGAGATAATTCATATGGTAATTCACAATCAATTTATACAAGTGTCGGATATAGAAAAGGTAAACATATTTTAAAAGTTGTTTCATTTGTTGGTAATACCAGAAATGGACAATCTTATTTAGCATCACCAGAGGGGTTATTCAAGGTAAATCTTTTAACTGATAAAACATATGGACTTGGTGCTCCAGTTCAACCAGATCACTTTATTAACACGATAACACAACTACAATATTCCTATCAGATGGGAACATATTGGATTTTAAATATTAGTCCATATTTATTAACTAATAATGGAAACTATGATTCACCTGCTGAGTTTTTTTATCCTTATACAAGTTCTCTCAACAATTTTAATTTATCATTGAATTCTAAGACTGGTGGTGGATTTTTAAATGTGAAATACGATACCCGTAAGTTAAACTTTATTATAGGAACCAACGGTAGTTACTTTAGAGTATATAATACCTATAAGCATTTACCAGATGATTTACTTTATAAGAATAGTACTATAAAGACTGATGTTAATATCTATACAAGAGTTTCATATTTACTACATAAGAACTTTCGATTATCAGGCGATTTACAAGCAAGATCTGTATCATCTGAATATAAAGGATTAACCAATGTTAAACTATATAATAGTGATGGTGCTTTAAACTTCTTTAATTATTCATTTGGTGTTTCTGTTCCATTCACATCATTAATTCAGGGTAGTTTAGATATGTCAAAACATCATCTAACTCAATTTGAGGCTTATATCACTTTTTCGGAAGTTAGTAGGGAGCCAACCAAAACAAATATGTTTGTTGATAGAAATGGATATTCTTTCTATGATGTAAATGATTCTACAAAACCTCAATCAATAACACCTGAGAGAAATAGGGATTTAGAATTTGGAATCAAGGCCAAGTCGGATAACTTTGATATTAAAGTTAATGGATTCTATATGAATATTAATCGTGAAATTCTTTCTTTTGGATCTATAAACTCCATTGGAGCTGTTATTGGATATAGTGTTCCGAAAACACAACGAGTTGGGGTTGAATTGGAATCAAAGTATAATTGGAATATTTTACAAGGTGGAGTCAATTTCTCATATCAAAATAGTAAATATTGGGTAAATAGTAAGATAACAAGAACTCCACTATTATCACCTAATGAAATACTTTATATTTATCAAGGAGTTTCTTTAAAAGGATTTAAAGCTTTACTTGCATATCAATTCATTGCGGCATCTCTAATAAACAATGAGCCGAAAGTTACTACTAATAATGTAAATCAATTAAATTTGAATTTAGGATATACTTACAAATCAGTTTCATTTGATTTGTTAGTGTATAACTTGACTAATAAAAATCAAACTCTTGGTGGATATTATGATGGTAGTAGAAATTTCTATTATAGTGCTGGTGTTTCAGCTTATGGTTCTATTAAAGTTAAATTCTAAAATGAGTATTTTTTGTAAAATAGGAATTCATAGATGGGACACTAAATTTGAAGAAATTAGTTGGGATAATTATGACGAATATGGTAAATTGAAAGGCGCATTCTATTATCAACAAAATGGTTTGATAGGTCATAGTAAAAAAACTCCGAAAATATTCTATCAACGTAAAGGTGAGATAAAACATTTACCAGAAGGATTTTTCGCATTTCAAAGAAATTATAATATAAAAGAGATAAAAAAAATAGATTATTTACTAGGACAATGATAGAATTTATAGCAGTTATATTTAGTTTGTTATGTGTTTGGCTATCTATTAAGGGCAATATACTAACATGGTCAGTTGGTATTGTTGGAATTATTGCTTACTTCTTTGTCTTCAAAGAGGTTAGAGATTGGAGTAATATGTCACTACAAATTGTATTCCTTATTCAGTCTATATATGGTTGGATTATGTGGCATAAAAAAACAGATATGAAACCGTCTTGGTTGGACAATGAACATGGTATTAAATATATTATTATGTTTATATTATTATGTATACCTCTATTATCAATTAACTACTGGTTTAATGGTTCTACCCCAGTTGCGGATGCTATAACAACATCTTTGAGTATAATTGGAATGATTTTACTAGCTCATAAAAAGTTAGATGCGTGGATAATATGGATAATGGCTGATATTATTTATATTTATATGTTTATACAAAGCCAACATTATCTATCTTCTGGACTATATTTTATATTCCTCTTACTAGCAATAATTGGATTAAAAGATTGGAAAAAACAAATTAAATAAATTATGATAATAGAAAATTCAAAATTAAGTGTCAGTGGAAATTCAATTCTGGTTTGGATTGGAACTTTATTATTCAATATTGGAACTTGGTTTTCTAAAGTTGGGTCCTCAACCATTGAAAATAATAAAACAAGATATGTAACTAATCCTAGTGCTAAATTGTTTAACCCATTTACTTTAGTTATCAACTTCACGGTTGATATTAATGATAAGTATCAAATTGTATTACAGGGCGACTATAAACAAAAATATATTGAAGGTGGTGACATAGACCTTGATGATAAATCAATGTTTATGATAATCTATCAAAATCAAAAAATGTGGTTTAAAAAGGATTAATTATGTGGTCAGGAAGTTGGAGATGGGCTAATGATTGGCGTGGTTTGCACTTGAATAAGGTTTACTCGGATGAATATCCTAAAAGGGGAGATTTTGAACTACCGAAAGATGTAAATCCAGCTGAATTATGCCAACTTGAGAAAATCGGTCCCGGAGTTAAAAGTTGGTTTTATATAAAGTGGTTATTTTTTAAATACAGATAATATGATAAACGCTAAAGTTAAGTATATAATTTCCTATCCATCAATGATTAATGGAGAAGTGAGTCAGTTTTTAAAAACAATTGATGTTAGACAAATTATTAAAATTGAACATACACGAAGTGATAGTCAAATAATTTGTTTAATTATGTATCTCGATTTGGAAGATATAAGAGAATCTAAGATAGAATCTATTTTAGATAAAAATCAAATATAATATTATGAAATATCCAGAACCAGGTAAATTTTACCGACACTATAAAGGAGGACTTTATAAAGTTCTTTTCCTTTCAATACACACTGAAACTAAAGAAGTGCTTGTTAATTATCAATCAATTCATTTTGGTTCTTACTATTCAAGACCTTTAGATTCTTGGAATATGTTAGTAATTAATGAAGGAGAAAATATTGAAAGATTCAAACCAGAAGAATATGTTTAAAAATTCATTGTGCTTAATGAAAGCATTGCCACCACACTTAGGACATTTATATTTAATTGATACTGCAATATCCCAATCAGAACACACACATGTCATTATAACACACAATTCATCACAATCTATCCCAGGTGATATTAGATATAAAGCTTTAAAGGCAATTTATCAACATAATAAAAATGTTACTATCTATTCAGTTAGTGATGAGGGACTTCCACAGCATGATAATGAATGTGAAACGAAAGATGAATTTTATTCATATTGGGTTCCACTGGTTTATAGTCATGTTGATGAGTTAGATGTTGTTTTTACTTCTGAGGATTATGGAGATGAGTTTGCCGAATATTTAGGAATTAAACATATTTTGGTTGATAAGGATCGAAGTAAATATCCTATATCTGGAACAATGGTTAGAAGTAATCCATTCAAATATTGGAATTTTATTCCAGATGAAGTCAAACCATTTTTTGTTAAAAGGATTGTTGTAATGGGACCTGAATCTTGTGGTAAATCAACTTTAACTCAGAACCTAGCCAATCACTATCAGACTAATTTTGTTATTGAATATGGTAGATTAGTATATGAAAATAATGGCGGAGTTACAATTGATGATTTCATTCCAATTTCAACTGGCAGACAAGATTTAGAAGATTGGATGATTAAACATTCTAATAAGTTATTATTCTGTGATACAGAAGATATAACGACATATCTTTTTAGTAAGATGTTTTATCCTGATGAATGCAATAAGGTTGAAGGATATTTTCAAGAGATATTAGAAAGGAAACCAAAATATGATCTTTATCTTTTAATGAAACCAGATTGTGATGGGGTTCAAGATGGAACTCGTCATTTTTTAGATGAAAGATGGGAACATTATGAGATGATTAAATTGGAATTAGTAAATCGTGGTTGTAAATTTGTTGAGATTGGCGGAGATTGGGATAATCGTTTTAAAGAATCAATAAGTGTTATAAATGATTTTCTAAAATAATATATACTAAAAATTAATTCTATAAAATGGAACAAATTAACGAAGGTCCTTCATTAAATTTCTTTAAATGTTTGATATGTCCGTATATTCTTTTTGTGATAACTGGTTTTTTAAAAATCTTATTAATAAATCTTCTTGATCGCCTCTAATATTTATTTTTTTACCCATAAAGAATTTTAATTGACTTCTGAAGTTAGCCCATTGTTTGTCATCCAATACTTCAAATCTAGCACCCCATGTAGATGGACTATACGCCTCATCAACCGATTCAGAGGTCATTGGTAGTTCAACACCTTCTTTTAATAAGAATTTCTTATAATCTTTAATAAGTTTCATTTTTATTTCTTAATTTTGTAATATATATTAAACTATGAAAATCAAAAATTATCAATCTTTCACTGAATCTGTTAAATTAATAAAACAACCCGATGGTATCTCTTGTGGACCAACCTGTTTAAAAATGTTAGCAGAACTTTTTAAAATCTCTGTTACAATTGAAGAATTAAAATTAGTTTGTGGAACTGACACTTTAACCGGAACAACCGATGAAAAGATGATTAAAGGATTAAATTATCTTAATTTCGATTGGGAAAGATTTCCACTCGGAGATAAACAAAAGGCATTTGATAGACTTGAATTAGCTTTACAAGAAGGAAATTATATTCTATTTAGAACTCTTATACATGGTGTTAAACATTGGATTATTTGTGATCCAACTAAAGATAAATTCTATATTGTTGATCCTTGGTTAGGTGAATATAATATTGAATCTGATAAACTTGATGAAATTTGGAAAGCCAGAGATTATGATGGATTTATGGTAAAAGGTATAAAACCACTAACCGGAACTCCAAACATTGAAAAAATAAAACCAGAAGAGAAAAAAGATATTGTTGATATGGCAGCATTGGTATTTACAAATGTAATGTCGTATAAAGCCAATCAGAATTATATGAATAACTCTGGAGTTGATTTTAATAACTCTGTTAAATTAGTTCTAAATGGCGAAGTAGTAGGGTGTTACTTTATTAAACCAGGTAATATATCAAGAAATGAGCCTGGGAAAGGATGTGAAGGATTTGCATTAGCTATTAAACCAGGATTTAGAAAATATGGTTGGGGTGAGATGTTAAAGGATTGGTTTGAGAACTGGGCTCAAGATAATGGATATGATTATGTTTGGGGACAACACTTATCAGGATTAAAGAATAAAGAATTTTGGCTAAAACGTAGAGAACTTTACAGAGATGGTGAAGGATTATTTACAACAATAAAACGATTTAGAAAATAAATATGTTATTATTTTCTCTTTGACTTGTTTTAAACCCACATTAAAATAATTATGTGGGTTTTTTTTTATTTATCAAACTTTTATCGTATTTTTGTTTAAAATTCAAGATGAATATAATCGACGCAGAAATTATACAATTACTCCCATTTTTCCTGTCTAAAGTTTTAGTAGCCACCGTATGTGGTTTTATAATAGGGTTAGATAGGGAATTAAAAAACAAGGTAGCAGGAATCAGAACATTTATTTTAATTTGTGTTGGAACTTGTTTATTAACCGCCACATCATTTTATTTAGCACAACATAATACTTCAATTGACCCAACTCGTATTATTGGACAAATAATAACTGGTATTGGATTTTTAGGAGCAGGTGTTATTTTCACCAATCAAGATAAAGTAGTTGGTGTTACAACAGCCGCATTTATCTGGGTTATAAGTGCTATTGGTATAATAGCTGGTATGGGAGCCATTCTAACACCAATATCTTTAACCCTTGGACTTTTAATACTTTGTATAATTTTAGAAAAGTTCGAACCATTAATCAAAAAATTAAAATCAAATAAAGATGCCTCTTGAAATCGAAAGAAAGTTCCTACTAAAAACATTACCAAATCTAAATGCTAAAGATTCAATTAAAATTGAACAGCTTTATCTGAAAAATGGTAATATCTGGGAAAGACTTCGATCATGGGAATCTGTGAAGACTGGAGAAAGAAAATTCATTCATACTATAAAAACTTCTATGGGTAAAGGTATAAACATGGAAGATGAAAAACTAGTTTCTGAGGAAGAGTTTAACGATTTTAAGGAACAATGTATGAAATTTGATAGAGAGTCTCGACAAATATTTAAAACACGGCATATATATGACCACCCAAATACTAAACTATATTGGGAAGTTGACGAATTTCACAACAATTATAGATTAATAGTTGCAGAGATAGAAATTCCAAACAAAGATTATAAAATAGAAATGCCAAAATATATATCCGATGTTATTTTATTAGAAGTAACAGGATTAAAACAATTTTCAAATCGTAGCCTATCAATTAAAATATCTGATAACGATCGTATTCAGTTTAAAATAAAATAAAGAAATAAATGGAATTAGAATTAAGAATGTATGGTTTAGTCAATTATCAATTGACCGGTATTCAACAAGGAATACAATTTCTACATGGTGTGGTCGAATATGGAGAAATGGCTAAGGAAAAAGGCAGAGATATATTAGAACAATATAACAAATGGGCTAATATACATAAGACTGTTATACTACTAAATGGTGGCACAACTAATAATAATCTCGAAAGATTGGGAACTCTTAATCAAAATCTTCAAACACTAATTGATAAACAAATTATCTGTTCTAAATTTGAAGAACCCGATTTAGGAGATCAGATTACCTCTGTGGTCTTTCTTATTGATGAAAGAGTTTTTAACAAAGAAAAATATCCAGATTTTGTATTCGATAATCAGTCTAATAAAACTCCAGGATATGGTATGTGGTCTAATGATCCACTTAATCCAGACTTCATTAACAAAGAAGAACGTAAAAGATGGGAGGATTGGGTTGAATCTATTGGTGGTGAGACTAATCTTTGGTTAAGGTCTTGGTTAAAACAATTTCGTTTAGCATGAAAAACATAAAAATCAATAACGAAACATTCTCGTATAGAGAAGGTAGTTGTCAGTTATCATTAGGATCACACGCTACTTTATATTACTCATTTGATATGAGTAAAAATCCTGATTATAAAAGCACACTTCTGCACCTATTTGATAGCAGAATTAAATTTGATATAATCTCAACTGAATATCTAGCTAAAGGTACATTAGTAAAGACACTGGATATAGATCCTAATAACAATTTTTTAAATTTGACTATGAGGTGTGATTTATTACAACCACTAAAAATAGATGAAAGACGTGAAGATATTTTAGAGCAGTTGCTCAATTCAACTTTTAACGATTAACTATTGAAGAACAGAAATTTTATCAATCTCTTTATATGATTTTACTCTTATTAATTTAATTCCTTTCTCTTTACAATAATTGTTTTTTATATTATCATTGTGTTGTTGGTATTCCAACCTATCTTCACCACCAAAGTGTTTAACAGGTTCATAATGATGAATTCCATCGCATTCTATTAGTAAATTACTATCTGGAATATAAAAATCAAATGGAAGAGGAAGAACATTCCTACAATCATCAAATTTTTGATTCTGAATAAATAAAATGTTATTTTTTTGTAATTTATTTCTCATATAAATTTCTAATTTAGAATTATTCCTCTCCGGTATAAAATATAGTGGGTAAAGGAAACTTTTAATTATTAATATCCTATAATAACTACAAATCGATTAAATATGAAAAATAAAGAAACAAAAGAAACAAAAGAAACAGAATACTTCAAGAAAAAGTACGATTTCAGAAATGCCTTAGATGATGATGAAGACGATGAAGATCAATATTCTAAACAAAATAAAGGTAAAAGTCAAAATACAAACTCTAAAACACCTATACTTGACTCTTTTAGTAAAGATTTAACAAAAATGGCCCAAGATGGAAAGCTAGATCCGATAATTGGGAGAGAAAAAGAAATTGAAAGAGTTTCACAGATTTTATCAAGAAGAAAAAAGAATAATCCAATTTTAATTGGTGAACCAGGAGTAGGCAAATCAGCTATCGCTGAAGGTTTAGCTCTGAAAATAGTTCAAAGAAAGTGTTCAAGAATTCTCTTTAATAAGAAAATTTCTGTTCTTGATATGGCATCACTTGTTAGTGGGACGAAGTATAGAGGTCAGTTTGAGGAGCGTGTCAAGGCACTTATGGCTGAAATGGAAAAAAATCCAGACGTTATTCTTTTCATTGATGAAATCCACACTATGATTGGTGCGGGTGGTGCTTCAGGTTCTCTTGATGCCTCCAATATGTTTAAACCAGCT
>Ga0114962_10004017_pt1 | contig 11789 bp, 8 predicted proteins | sample C_130820_MF_Meta_FD_87017 | JGI IMG/M metagenome (GOLD analysis project Ga0114962, IMG submission 87017) | Freshwater microbial communities from Lake Croche, Canada to study carbon cycling - C_130820_MF_MetaG | ecosystem: Environmental > Aquatic > Freshwater > Lake | place: Lake Croche, Canada... | reverse complement strand
TTTTACAAGCCCTAATCCATTCTCTATGGAATGCTAAATCGCTTTCAAATCCATTAGACTTATCCCACTTCCCTTTATTAACGCTAACCATTCTTCCGTTTTGACAAGAAAAGCCATCATTGGAAAGTAAATAAGGAGGGTCAGCAAAAATCATGTCTACATAATTCTCTGGCAACCGACTTAAAACCTCCAAACAATCCCCATTATACAATACATAGTTATTACCCTTATAATAAGGTGTTAACTTAGGTAGTATTGACTTCTGGTAACCAGATTCAACATAAGTAATTATTTCCTCCATCAATATTGGAGCAACTACTTCTTCTTGATCTATTACATAATCCATAATCAAATATAAACAAAAACCCCTTGAAGTTACCTTCAAGGGGTCAATTATTTTATGGTTTACTATTACTGCAATGTAATCTCTAATGCCAATCCGCGAAGTTCGTTCATTAATACGTTGAACGATTCTGGGATGTTTGGCTTAGGCATGTTTTCGCCTTTAACAATGCATTCGTAGGCCTTAGCTCTACCCACTACATCATCAGACTTCACAGTTAATATCTCTTGCAAGATATTAGCTGCACCGAAGGCTTCCAGTGCCCAAACTTCCATTTCTCCGAAACGCTGACCACCGAACTGGGCTTTACCACCCAATGGCTGTTGCGTAATCAAAGAGTATGGTCCTATTGAACGGGCGTGCATCTTATCATCTACTAAGTGACCTAGTTTCAGCATATAGATAACACCCACGGTTACTTTCTGGTCGAATGCTTCGCCAGTAAGACCGTTGTACAATACCGTTCTGCCGAAGCTTGGGATACTGGCTTCATTCAATTCGGCAACTACTTCTTCTTCAGTGGCACCATCAAAGATAGGGGTGGCATACTTACGTCCTAAACGTAAACCAGCCCAACCTAATACGGTTTCATAGATCTGACCCAAGTTCATCCTTGAAGGTACACCGAGTGGGTTCAGCACGATATCTACTTGGCGACCATCTTCCAAGAATGGCATATCTTCGTCACGTACAATACGGGCAACAACCCCCTTGTTACCGTGGCGACCTGCCATCTTATCACCGACTTTAAGCTTACGCTTCTTGGCGATATATACTTTAGCCAATTTCACAATGCCAGCAGGTAATTCATCGCCTACTTCTAGGGCGAAACGCTCACGCTTGTAGCGACCAGCAATTTCGTTCCTACGTACATTGTAATTCTTAACTAAGTCTAAGATAATCTTGTTGGTAGTAGCATCGTCGGTCCAGTTATCCAAGATTACATCGGCAATCAAGTTCACTTCTTCAACTACAGCATAGCTTTTCTCGTCGCGGAACGGGTTCTTTTCAGGGAAAAGATTGTTCTCGATATTAGTAGCAGAGAATTTAACGCCCTTAGAAATTAACTCTTCGCCAAACTTGTGCTTTACACCAGCCGATGTTTTACCATCTAAAAGTTGGGCCAACTTAGTAATGGCAAAGTTACGAACGTCAGTAAGGTCGCGGCTGAACTTCTTGCTTAGTTCTGCTACACGCTTCTTGTTCATTTCCAGCACTTCCTTGTCTTTCTTCGGACGGGAGAATAGCTTGGTATTGATAACCACACCCTTTAACGATGGTGGTGCTTTCATAGAAGCATCCTTCACATCGCCTGCCTTATCGCCAAAAATGGCGCGTAATAGCTTTTCTTCAGGGGTAGGATCGCTTTCTCCTTTAGGGGTAATTTTACCCACCAAAATATCGCCTTCCTTGATATCGGCACCAATACGAACAACACCGTTCTCGTCTAGGTTACGAACTGCTTCTTCACTTACGTTCGGGATTTCCGAGGTAAGTTCTTCTTCGCCACGCTTAGTATCGCGAACTTCCATTTGGAATTCCTCGATGTGGATTGAAGTAAAAATATCTTCACGAACAACACGCTCGTTAATTACAATAGCATCTTCAAAGTTGTATCCCTGCCAAGGCATGAATGCAACCAGCATATTTCTACCAAGGGCAAGCTCGCCCATATTGGTAGCGTAGCCTTCCACTAAAGGTTCGCCCTTCTTAACTTTTTGGCCTTTTTTAACAATTGGCTTTAAGTTAATACAGGTATCTTGGTTAGTACGGCGGAATTTGATTAGTTGGTAGGACTTAACATCTCCACCAAAGTTCACGATACTTTGCTCGAAGGTAAGATCGTAACGAACTTTAATAATTTTGGCATCTACATACTCAATAGTGCCATCTTCTTCTGCCATAACCAAAGTACGGCTATCTAAAGCTACCCTGCGCTCAAGCCCAGTACCTACAATTGGAGCCTCTGGCCTCAACAATGGCACTGCTTGACGTTGCATGTTTGAACCCATTAGGGCACGGTTAGCATCGTCATGCTCAAGGAAGGGAATCATAGAAGCTGCCACCGAAACAATTTGGTTTGGCGCCACATCCATGTAGTTCAACTTGCTTGGGTTTACCATAGGGAAATCGCCTTCGTAACGGCTTTTCACTTGGTCTACCTTAAAGTTGCCATTTTCGTCCAATGCCGCATTGGCAAGGGCTATATTTTGGCCGTCTTCTTCTTCAGCAGTAAGGTATGTAACCTTACCAGAAATTTTACCATCGATAACCTCACTGTAAGGTGTTTCAATGAAGCCCATTCCATTCACTTTAGCGTGAACGCAAAGTGAACTGATAAGGCCAATGTTTGGTCCTTCTGGTGTTTCAATAGTACATAACCTACCGTAGTGAGTATAGTGTACATCTCGCACTTCAAAACCAGCACGCTCTCTGCTCAAACCACCAGGCCCAAGTGCAGATAGCCTACGCTTGTGCGTAATTTCTGCCAATGGGTTAGTCTGATCCATGAACTGACTAAGCTGGTTCGTACCAAAGAAACTGTTAATCACAGAACTTAGGGTACGGGCATTAATCAAATCTACCGGCTTAAAGTCTTCATTGTCGCGAACGTTCATACGCTCACGAATGGTACGCGCCATACGAGCTAAACCTACGCCAAATTGGCTATGAAGTTGCTCACCTACGGTACGTACACGCCTGTTACTCAAGTGGTCAATATCATCGACATTGGACTTAGAGTTAATTAGGCTAATAAGGTATTTAACAATCTCTACGATATCTTCCTTGGTTAGTACCCTGGTTTCGATATCGGTAGTTAAGTTTAGTTTTTTGTTAATTCTATAGCGACCAACTTCACCCAAATCGTAACGCTTTTCTGAGAAGAACAAGCCTTGGATGGCTTCTCTTGCACTTTGTTCGTCCGGTGCTTCTGAGTTACGTAATTGGCGATAGATTTGCTCTAAAGCCTCTTTATCAGAGTTTGATGGGTCTTTCGCTAAAGTATTGAATATAATGCTGAAGTAATTCACATCGGCATCGGCCTTGTGAACGATAATGGTTTTAACACCAGTATCTACAATTGCATCAATATCTTCTTCTTGGATAATACCATCGCGCTCTAAAACGATTTCGTTACGCGTAATGGAGTTAACCTCGCCTGTAGCTTCATCTACAAAGTCTTCTACCCAAGTTTTCAAAACCCTGGCAGCTAGCTTTCTGCCTACGGCAGCTTTAAGCGACTTTTTATCGGCCTTTATTTCTTCACTTAAACCAAATAGGTCAAGGATATCTTTATCGGCAGAATAACCGATGGCACGTAATAAAGTAGTTACTGGGAACTTCTTCTTCCTATCAATGTAGGCAAACATTACGTTGTTTACATCGGTAGCGAATTCAATCCAGCTTCCTTTAAAAGGAATAATACGTGCACTATAAAGCTTGGTTCCGTTGGTGTGCTTGCTTTGGGCAAAGAACACGCCTGGCGAACGGTGAAGCTGCGATACAATAACACGTTCTGCACCATTGATTACGAATGAACCACGAGGGGTCATATACGGGATGTTTCCTAAGAAAACATCTTGGTCAATGGTTTGGAAATCGTCGTTATCTTTATCGTTACAGCTTAACTTAAGCTTGGCTTTAAGCGAAACAGAATACGTAAGTCCACGCTCAATACACTCATCTACAGAGTATTTTGGCGGGTCTACTGTGTAATCAATAAACTCTAGAACGAAGTTTTCGCGGCTGTCGCTGATTGGGAAGTTCTCAATGAACACCTTGTACAGACCTTCTTTAGCACGGGATTCGGCAGGCGATTCCAGTTGAAAGAAGTCTTCGAACGACTTAAGCTGCAGGTCCAGAAAATCTGGATAGTCAATAGGTGGCTTAACTGAGGCGAAGCTCACTCTGCCGTTGGGATGCGTAGTTGCCAAAATATTAGCAGGTTTTTGGTACGTACACTATTATTTAAGGGATGCAAAAGTAAGAGAATTAAACTGGTAAAGCAAGGAAAAGATTAAGAATAGTTTGGGCTTCTCTTATAAAGTTACTAGAAGGCAAAATTTGCTCGGGCTATCAACTTCCAACCCCTCCTGCACAAGTAGTATTTTGCTTTATACCATTTTTCCGTAGAACCATTTAAAGTAGGGCAATTGAACTATGCGGGCTTAGCCAAGGAGGTAACCGCTAGGTGCTTGCATACTGGTTAAATTAGATTACGTTTTGCAAGCTAGGTTCATTCATTCAAAAACTTAATGGGTTACACAATGCACTTATTGGTAATTTCTTGTAATACGTTTATTACCTCTCACCAAAATATTATAAGGCACATCAACTTCTTCCTTAAGCTTCTCGGTTTTCCGCCGTTTTTCACATAAATACAGATAGCAAACATGCTCATTGGTTACGAAACCAAGTCTATGAACATATTCCGATCGGCTTCTGAAGGGTTTAAGTTGATCAAAAAACTGAGGCTTAAAGTTAATCATTCCTATGTTTACGAAAATCTCGTTGTAGATGCTTGCGATTGAATCAATAGGAATATATAAGTTCCCATTTTTAACTGAGTCTATCGGAAATACCTTAGTTTTTATCAGATTCCCTGGCGCAAAAATCCCATCTTCTGAATCCCTAAGAACCGAGCTAATCGCTTTATCATCCAGATTTACTACTAAAGATGCCGTGTCTAGCCATTTCTTATCTGCACTCCTAATTTCAACTGAAATTTTAGCTTCCTTATCGTATTTTAAAAGCTCACCTTCATCTAACCTATACATTAAATATGCATTTTTATCAGATAAATTATGAATATCTATACGCTGAAAAAGCTTCTTATCTGGATAAATCATGCCTACCGAATTGAATTTCCTTCTTTTAATTGAAGCATTGTAGTAATTACCGTAAGTTGCAGGAGGCTGTTTTACTTTTGCAATAGAAAATAATAAAATAGTATCTCTTAAGGGGCGGTATATGTTTCTAATAAAATAATCGGGATTAGAAACGGTAATTTTCACCAAATCATTCGGAACAATGACTGCACCATTGGCATCGGTAAATCTAGTGGCTGTCGGGTAGCGTACTGCCAAACCTGCAATTGGCTTTTCAGTTTTCCTATCCAAAAAAACAACAGTCCTTTGAGCAAAGCCATTTTGTGCTAACAAAACCAACAGCCCTAACACAAGCAAACTAAAAATCCGATTCATAGGTATTTAATCTTGGTATAATATTACCTATCAATAACGAGAAACCAGCCAGCTAGGTATAAAAAAACCGCTAAGAATTATTTAGCGGTTTCTATAACTCGTAGTTTTTGGTGACTACAAATAATTATTCAGCATCACTGGCATTATAAGCATAAGAATAGCTTCGCCTTCTTCTACTTTTTTAGGGATAATAAGCCCTGGTTTGTTCGGAGCCATTAGCTCGAAGTCTAGCATATTACCGTCTACATTATTCACCATCTCGATTAGGAAACGAGCGGTAAAGCCTATTTCTAATGGGCTACCATCGTATTCGCCCGGAACCGATTCCGTAGCCTCGTTATTAAAGTCGGTATCTTCTGCGCTAAGGGTTAGCTCATCGGCACCTACTTTAAGCCTAATTTGATTGCTGCTCTTGTTAGAATAGATCTGAATCCTGCGAAGGGAATTCAAGAAATCTAAACGTTGAAGGGTAACTATATTCGGGTTACTTACTGGGATAACTGCTTCATAATCTGGGAAGCGCTCGTCAATAAGTCTACAAATCAAACGCACATTACCAAAGGTAAAGAAGGCATTGGCGGTAGTGTATGAAATAGTAACCGTACTGCTATCAGAAGGTAAAGCACTCTTTAACAAGTTCAAAGCCTTCTTAGGCAATATAAGGTTTGCCTCAGTACCGCTCACCACATCTTCACGGGTATAACGAACCAAACGGTGACCATCAGTTGCTACAAAAACTGCCTTATCTTCTGTAATTTGGAAAAGCACCCCCATCATTGCTGGGCGCAAATCGTCGTTACTGGTACAGAAAATAGTATAAGTTATAGCCTTGCCCAATACATCGGCAGGCATTTCGATAGAATCGGTTTTGCTAGGTGCAGGGATTTTCGGGAAATCGATTGCATTTTCTCCAGCCAATTTATACCGTCCATTTTCTACACTTAACTCAATAGAAAAGGTATCTAAATCTACATGAAAAGTTACTGGCTGTTCAGGCAGGTTTTTAAGGGTATCAATTAAAATGCGGGCAGGAATACAAATACGGGCATCTTCCTGGGCTTCTACGGCCATCTCGGTGGTCATAGTAGTTTGCAGGTCGCTAGCAGTGATTATAAGGGTACCATCCTGAATTTCAAACAGGAAGTTCTCCAGAATGGGCATCACCGGATTATTAACAATCACGCCATTAATTTGCGTGAGGTGCTTCAGCAAAGCCGAGGAAGATACGATGAACTTCATTTGGGTGCAATATTTTCTTAATGTAAAGTGCAAGTTTAATGTATTTTAACCTCTTTTACTTACTGTAGCGGTTAATACACTTTATACTTGGGGTAAATATAGAAAGGTTGTGGCTTTTCTTGCGAAATTTCAGGCATCTTGCCCGCTGAAGTACCAAAAAAAAATATTGCCTTGAAAATTAAACAACTGGTTTGGCTGCTTGCTGCCTTAAGCATTTTTCTGCCTTCCCAAAACCATACGGCCGACGCTTGGGACTATGCTGCTGGGCTTCGCCACGGGTTCGATTTGTTTGAACCGCACCACCTGTTACATAACCTACCCGCCGCTTTTATTCGTACCCTTTTATTAGCTGGTCAAGTAAAAGTAGAAGAAATGCAGTTAATGTGCATTTTGAATGCTGTATATGGATTAATTGCCTTGCAGCTTCTTGCTTCAATTTTTAAGAAAAGAGGGTTTGCCGATTCGGAAATTGTACCCATTCTTCTATTAGCTGGCGGCACTTGGGGCTTTTTGCGGTTCACTAGCGAAAACGAAGTTTATATTTTACCGATTGCCTTGAGTTTGGCGGGTCTTTTAGCCTTAGAAAAAGGTAAAGGTAATGAACCCAATTACCTAATGGCTGGCTTTTGGCTGGCCTTAGCTTGCTTATTCCACCAAGTGCAATTTTGGTGGTGGCTGTTTGGGTTGGTAGGGGTTGCGATTTACTACAGGAGTGGGCTTTTGAGATTTGCCTTACCCGCTTTAATAGTTCCTTTAGGCTATTTATTAGTTCACGTTTTAGCCTGGAACCAGCCTTTAACTATAGACTCATTAACCCATAGCTTTTTCCAAGCCTATGTAGATGGGGGTTTAATGAAGGTGAGCGCTCAGCAAACGCTTTTACTAGAATCAGCAGGAATATTTCGAAGCTTCTTACAAGTCCACGGCTACTTGACCCTTCTTCCAGAACTAGATATGAAATGGTATTTGGCTTTGGTGTTATTTCCTTTAGCGCTGCTTTACCTAGGCTTTCAAATAATTAAAAATCGGAAAGAAATTCAATTTGAAATTCAGAAGCTAGGGTGGCTTTTGCCCCTATTCTTGGTAGGTTTTAGTTTATTTAGTGGTGGCAATGCGGAGTTTTTAGCGGGTTTACCCATTGCTTTATTACTTTGGCTGAGTCCTAAATGTGCCGACCAAAGCTTCCGAAACTTTGCAATATGGGTATTAGCTTATAACATAGTTTTTGGGCTGGTGCCATTGAATAGGTATGCTTTTAACCCTTTTAGCCAAGAGGCTGCTTTCATTGCAGAAAATCCTAACGCCTTATATGTTTCAGACAATGCCACTGAAATCAATGGCATATTACTCTACCAATTAGGTGCAGATGCTCCACAAGCTATGCCAGGAGTTGTTGGCATTCCAGCAGATTCTAACCTTACTAACGCACTTACCTTAGCTTCTAAAAATAGGCAACGAATATTCACATCTTGCTTAAACCAATTGCCGCTTTCACGGGCTAGCTACCTACAGCAACCAAATAAATGGTGGCTTAAATACCGACTTTCTGCTAGGCGAACGTTGACCTATGCTAACCAAGAATGGGTGATTTGGGAATTACAGGATAAAACCCAGCCAATTCTTTCGTATTAATTCATTAGGAATTCACAATACAAGCAGAATTTGTAATATTTTAAAGAAAAAAATAACTTTATCTTAGTTTGCATCAACCCAGCAAGTAAGCTGAAAAATAGAATATGCCGCCTTTCATTTTCGAAATTATAGTAGCCATTATCCTGATTGGAGGTCTGTTTTCAGTAGGTTATACTGAGTTAATGAAATATATTAACAAACGAAGGCAAGAACAGGAAGAAGATACACAATCTTAAAACCAACGGAATTTACCTTTGGATTTATCCGGATTATGTTTGTGGCTGCGGTGTTCATTATGGCAAGTCATGAGATCTAACCTAAGTTTTACTTGGTAAGAAACTGCAGAAAAGCTTTTCTTAAGTGCAACATCGTCGGTAAGCATTTGCCTATAACCTATGCCGCCACCAAAAGAAATATATCGGTAAAACCTATACAGCACTAAAACGTTCGGCTCAATAATTCCTACTTTCTTGAGAAATAATCCGCCACTATTTTTTTGTTCAATTCCCACTTTTCCATAGCCAAAGTTTAACGGAAGGCTCACTTCTAACCTATGCTTTGCATAAATTTTGGGTTCATAAAAAACCTGAAAATACCTTAAATAATCTCTGCCAATCTTTACACTATCGCCTTGGGTATAGCTAAATGCCTCATTGAAAGGCATAAAGCTATAGCCAATTCCTACTTGGTGGTACTTATTAAGATTACAACCCAGCTTAAATCCCCAAAATCTGAAAAACTCATTATTAATAAATGAATACTTGCCGTCAAATTTGAAAGCAAAAGGAAAACTCGGGATATCGTATAGCCTTAAACTGTCGTTTTGGGCTAATGCAGGCTTGTTAATTAGCAACCCCAACAAACAGAGCAATAAAATCCAGTTTCGTTTATTCTTCAAATCGAACTATTTCTCCTAGTAAAATAATATACCTTTTTAGTACTGCAAGTACGGCAATTATTTACCAGGAAGCACAAAACCCGTATTTGATTTTACCCCCATTAAAAAGTTCAAAACTGCCACTAAATAATTCCTTTTTAATAATGTGCAACCAAAGCTAATATTAAGCATCTGTTAACCTAAAAGGCGGAACTTTAAACTACCATTGCAAAGGGTATTTTGTAATTTCACGCAAACAAAACTCCAGAGCCAGCGATGTCAATGAAACGAAAAAATAACTACTACCTCCTTACACTTGTATTTTCACTGGCCTTCGTAGCTTTTGGCTTTACAAGTTCAGTTACTCAAGTGCGTCTATTGCCTAATAGAACGTTTAACGAAGGGGAAAGTGTAGATTATAGGGTTCATTATGGCTTTATTACGGCAGGCGAAGCTACAATGAAGGTCCATAATGGATTAGCGAAAATTAATGGCAAGCCTTGTTTCCGCATAGAAGTATTGGGCAAAACTACAGGCGCATTCGATAAGTTTTTGCGGATTAGAGATACTTGGGGTTCGTTGGTAGATACCTCTAATTTCTTTCCCTTGCAAAGTTATAGGCTCATTGAAGAGGGCAACTACAGATTAAAGGAGGTGTACGATTACGATTTCGCCAATAAAAAAGCACTCATTCAGCATAACCAAGAAAAGCGTGAAGTAAAACTCCCTGGCATTGTGCAAGATATGGTAAGCGGCTATTACTACTTCCGCTTGCTAGATTATAATGGAATGAAAACGGGAGAGATAATAAACGTTACGGGTATTTTCGAAGACAAGGTGCACTATATGAAAGTGCGCTACAATGGGAAAGAAAAATTGAAGACAAAATTCGGCAGAATTAATGCTATTGTTTTGAGCCCAATAATGCCTGATAACAAGCTATTTGATGGGGAAAACGCTATTCAGTTTTACATTTCGGACGATTTGAATAGGGTTCCTCTAAAAATTAGTGCAGAATTAATGGTGGGTGCAGTGGAACTAGATATTAAGGAACACCGCAACCTAAAATACACCTTAAAATTCGATTAATCGGTTCTTGCTACTCCTTAATTAGCCTAATGAGGGACTTAATTTTTACCTTTAGGCTATGAAAGTTTGCGGTTTTACCTTCATCAGGAATGCGGTTAAGTTCGATTATCCTATTGTTGAAGCCATTAGGTCTATCCTGCCTTTATGCGATGAGGTGGTAGTGGCTTTAGGTCAATCGGACGATGGTACGGAAGAGCTTATTCTGAACTTGAACGAACCTAAGCTAAGGATTATTCATACCATTTGGGACGATTCCCTGCGAGAAGGTGGGCAGGTATTAGCCATAGAAACCAACAAAGCTTTCGATACCATATCAGATGATTTCGATTGGTGCTTCTACATTCAAGGCGATGAGGTATTCCCTGAACAATCTATAGAACCCCTGCGCCAAAGTATGTTACGATGGCAAAATCACCCTGAGGTGGAAGGTTTACTTTTCGATTACCTTCATTTTTACGGCACGTACAATTATATAGGCGATAGCCCCAATTGGTACCGTAGGGAAATACGGGTTGTTCGTCCTACTAAAACCATCCGCAGTTATAAAGATGCCCAAGGTTTCCGCAAAACCAACGGCGAAAAACTAAAGGTCAAGTTAGCCAATGCCACTATGCACCATTATGGTTGGGTACGTACCCCCAAAGCTATGATGGCTAAAAGCAAGGCTTTCAACAAGCTATGGCATTCAGATAACTGGGTAGAAGAGCGGTTTAGCGAATCGGTTATATTCAATTTTAACGATTTTGAATCGCTCGCCGAATTTAATGGCACACATCCTGAAGTTATGAAAGATAGGATAGCCCAAGCCAATTGGCATTTGGAAGCTGACCCTACCCGCAAACGGATGAAGCCTAAGCAATGGCTCCGCTATTTATTGAAGAATTGGTTTGGGGTCTATCTTTTTGAATACCAGAACTATAAGTTATTGAAATAAAGCAGTCTTTGCCGTTATGCACTATACTATCAGAACTAAAAAAGGGCTGCTCAATCTATCTACCCCAATTGTAATGGGGATTATCAATACCACCCCTGATAGCTTTTTTGCGCCTTCCAGAACAACCCTAATCCCAGAAATAGTAGCCAAAGCTGGCACTATGCTTTCTGAAGGGGCTGCTATTCTGGATATCGGCGGCTATTCCACCCGCCCGGGCGCTGAAGAAGTGAGCGAGGCAGAAGAACTAGATCGGGTTATTCCTGCCGTTGAGGCTATAGCAGACCAATTCCCAGAAGCCATAATTTCTGTAGATACCTTTCGTTCCACTATAGCAAGGGCTGCAATTGAAGCAGGCGCCAGCCTAATTAACGATGCGAGCTTCGGCAATGGCGATGCCGCTATGTTTCAAACCGTAGCCGAACTAAAAGTACCTTATATTTTGATGCATACCCGAGGCAACCCACAAACTAT
>Ga0114962_10004016_pt1 | contig 11790 bp, 7 predicted proteins | sample C_130820_MF_Meta_FD_87017 | JGI IMG/M metagenome (GOLD analysis project Ga0114962, IMG submission 87017) | Freshwater microbial communities from Lake Croche, Canada to study carbon cycling - C_130820_MF_MetaG | ecosystem: Environmental > Aquatic > Freshwater > Lake | place: Lake Croche, Canada... | reverse complement strand
GTCTGGAAAATGAAGCCCATTTCGAACGGCTTTGGTATGGCAAGGAACCCTTTGTCGGCAAGTCCAAGGGTCTTCAAAGGAAGGACCAAGGACCCCTGACGAACGTAGTCCGGCAGCTGCTGGTAATCCTTGTCGTCTGCGGTCAGGGCTTGCAAGGCCATTGCAGCACCGAACAACATCCCACCGCGGATCATGGTGTATGGAAGGTTTTCTTTTTTGAACGCACTCGCTGCGACACTGATACCTTGGATGCGACCGTTGACGAAGGGGACCATCATGCTCAGGATACGGATACCTTGGCTTGTGCCGTGCTTGCGGAAGTTCATTACCTCCTGTGCACGGAACGCAGCCTCGGCTTCGCTCCCCGTTTTCTTCAGGACTTCTTCGTAAATAGCGGTACGGGTCGCCGCATCGGAAGCCTCGGACATACGACCGAGGGCATTCCACGATTTGGAGATTATACCAGTTAAGGTATTAGCGTTCGGCACAACGAAGACGCTGCCTTGTTGGATAGACTTGGGATCAAAGCCCTTGCCAAGAAGTTTTTCTGCGCTGTCCATATTAGGGAGCGACTTGAACCCGCCCAAGATCCCGAAGTTCTGCAAGGCCAGCAAGGACTCCATATCCTTTGGATTACGCAAGGCCCTAAAGAAATTCCCGATAGCCTTGAAGGGGTTGAAGTTTACGCCGCTGGTGACCATCGCGGAAAACGGGTCACGCATAAGGTTCTTGAGGATATAGGTCGGATCACGGGTCACAAGTTCGCGGTAGAGACTTGTGAACGCTCCGGGTACTTTGGTCCAATTGGGCATAGGGCTTGCGCCCATTGATTCGAGGGCAGCAGCAAGTCCCGGATCTTTGATGATGAACCGACGCTCTTTACCGTCAATGCGGGTTGTCCCCTCCAGCTCTCCGGGTTTGACCACTCCGCCCTTGGCAGGAAGATCTGTGGCTTCCTTCAACGTCTTCATCATCGTGTACATCTTGTTGGACGCAACGTTTTTCGCAGCAGCGTTTGCCCAGAAGTGCGTGTTCTTCAGGATCACTTCGACAGGATCATTCTTTAGGTGCTCTGTACCACCCATCGCCTGAGCAATCTTGGTAGGGGAAACAATACCAGCCGTGAAAATGGGGCCCGAGAAACCTTTCCCCTCTTCCATCTCACGGTAGAATGGATAGTAGTCGTTGTTCTTTAAGAACATCGCACCCGCTTCTTTGGTGATCACACCCGTATCGACAGCGAGATTGATCATGTTGCGGTTGTGTTCCTGATAGGCCTCATACGCCTTGGTGATATCAGCGTCTTTACCGTACTCGTTGATGATGGTCTGCGCTTCTGCCCGAGTGATGGGGGTTTTCAAACCACGATCTGTCAGGCCTTCGATGCGTTTTGCCATGGCGTAATCACGCCACCGTTCGAGCTTGCCAGCACGAACCAGATCGCCAAGGAAGGTAAGACCTCCGCCATCACGGCTGACGCGAACGTATCCGTCCGTCACCTCATTTCCGGATTTTACGTATTCTATCTTACCTCCGTGGTGAAGGATGGTCTCCACCATCGCAAGGGAGTTGTCGCGAGCAAGGGCTGCCGCATATGCCGAAAGGCGAGCAGTCATGGGATAGCGTTGATCGTACCCCGCTTCGATGGTGCGACCCTGCTTCTTCAGTTCCTCGGCATAACGCTCATCAAGGCGAAGCACCTTGATCATGTTATCCGCCACCTTTTCGGTGATATCGTCTGCAAGGTCTCGCCAGCTATTGTTTTTGTAAGCGTCGCGTATGGATCTAAAGAATGCTTTTATTCCCGTCTCCGGCTTCTTGGTTTCCTTGCGGAGCTTATCAAGGATTGGGTCAAGACCACCGACGGGAGGAAGCTGGTTAAGGCTTGCTCCCGGAGACTCCTTGCGTCGAACAACCTGAACTTCAGGCCGACCGATATATCCCTCGGGCGGTTTACGACGGACAACCTGAACCTCAGGCCGACCGATGTAACCTTCAGACGTGGTAACGGGTTTATTGTAAATGCTGTACGGGTAGTGCTTAGTATTTCGGGGGTCGGATAACCGAGCGTTGACGAGCGGTTTATCAAACACAATGTCGTTGGTTTTACCCCACGTCCGATTCATAAACTTTTCAAAAGCACCCCTTTTGTAGGGAACGCCCAGCGCAGATTCGATGGCATAGTATAGATTTTTAAGGTTATCAAACACCTCACGGGCAAACTTCTGCATGAAGGTTTCCGGTACGCGCCCTTTAAGCTCCTCCGCCATCCAGCGAGCACCGACCTCGGCTACCCACTCTTGGAAGTCACGCGCATACTTCAAGTCGTAACTACCAAGGCTATGCTGAAGGGTGTTCTTCGTAGCATCGGTAATAAATTTTTCAAACTCTTTTTCGGTTACATCATAGTTTTTGGCAACCGAAGATTTAAAGCCGTCCATCAGGGCCTTGTCCCGGAGATCCGTTGGATCAAACTCCCAAACCTGTTTACCAATAGCCTGAAGTTTTTTTTCAAAAACGGCTTGCATAGCAAGTCGGCGAGCCACCACGGAATTGCGTGTGTCGTAGTACTGCTGCATCACTTCTTCGAACTCTGGGTCCGTCAAGTTCGTCAGCATCAGGTCAGTAACTGGGTGGCTCATCTCGTGAAAGAGCGTATGCACCATATTCATTTTAGCATTTGGAGATGCGGTAGCAAAGTTCTTGAGCTTACCCGCTATTTTTTCAAGGCGCATGCCAATTGCTACGTCACCTGAACGAGGAGGGAGTCCCGCCTCAGAGCGAGCGGTCTTGTAAAAACGGGCAGGGCCAGCCTGCCCCAAGACATTGCTGGTGGCAGGAAGCACGAGATCATAGATGTGAAAATCACGACCGGGTAGTACCCGCTGGAGAATACCAGAAATAACCCCAGTGACCCCGGGGGCCATGGCTTCCAGCTTCGCCTGAAACTTTTTATCGGGTTTAATTGCAGGGGCAGCGGAGTAGTCACTGGGCAGCTTTGAGCTATAGAAGTAAACGTTGGTTTCTTTTTGGATGTCAGGAGGAACACTGCCAACGGTGGATGTAGTATGAGCTGCCTCGCCAGACATCTCTTCGTTGATCTGGATTGGTGTGAAGCCCTGCTTTTTAAGATCACCCCACGTCTTTGCAATTATCGGAAGATTGTTGTACACATCGGATGCTTCAGTGCGAGCAAAGTCAACGGACAAAGGTTTTTCTTCGAAGGACATGGGTCCTTCGTCAGCGTTCATCACCTTGTCCCGAATGTGCTGTTCCAGTTTGCCGTGCAAGTCATCGATCTGATCTTCCGTCAACCCCTGATAGGTCAGGAAGTCACGGTACTCCTGCCGAGTTACAGGGTCTACGTCCGTTGACCCTGCCAAATGTAGTGCGCGGTCAAAGTCGTTTTGGAACTCAACATTTGCCGTCACGTCCTCCGTTGGGAAAAATACGCTAACCACCGGGCGACCTGTGACAGGGTCCGTTGTTTGACGTGCCGGAATTGTTAAGTCCTCGGACCCAAAACTCTTGGGGGCAAGTTCAACAACAGGCGCAGGGGGCGGGCCCGGGACAGGAATAGGTGATGGAGTTGGAGCCGGAGGAGGGGGTAAAGTTCCCGGAGCCGGAGGAGGGGGTAAAGTTCCCGGGGCCGGGGCCGGGGCGGGTGGTGGAGGTGGGTTTGTCCCCGTGGGAGGCGGGGCAGCGGGAGCAGGAGAAGCGGGCTTTGGCGAAAACTTCGCCTGAATTGCACCAGACGCACCACCCATAGCCCCACCGAGAAGCGCACCAGCAACTGCGGCTTCCTTCAGTTCCTTTTGAACCTCGGGGCTGAAGTCAAACAGCTTCTGTGGATTGGCCTGTGCAATCTCCAACGCTTGCTGGGCAGTCTCGGTCAGGGCTTCCGTTGCCCCAGACTCCACACCACGGATGACAGCTTGCGTAAAAATGTTTGTTTTGCCCGCAAGGGAGGGCGCAGGAATTGCTTTGAAGACGGTAGCAAGTGACAGTGTATCAAGAGCCGACTGCGCGGCAGCAGCTCCCCCGGCACGAGCAAGGCTTACGTCCTTGAACTCAGTGCCCTCTTCCATCTGACGTTGCAAGTTAGATCCGGTATACGCAGGAAGACCCGCCGCAGTCGATCCAGCAATTGCCGCGCCTTCGGTTCCGAGAGCAGCCGCAGTACGAGCTGCCAAGGATCCAAGCACCCCTCTCGCAGCAAGTCCGCCAATCCCGCCACCCGCTACAGCACCCGCAATCTGCAACCCCATCTGAGGAGCAGACTCACCGAACTTCTCATAGACGTAACGCCCCAGTTTATATGGGCTGTCGATGTCTTCATAGGAGCGAACCTCGGGCTGATACCGAGCTTTGACATCGGCCTCAACATCTTGCGCTTCTTTGAGGTAACGACCAGCAGCCTCGTCCGCACCAACGGCCTGAGCCACGGCAGCTTTTGTTGTTCCCAAAGAAGACTTCAGGTTGGCAATACCCGACTCAATGGGAGACATCCGTGGACCACGCCCCTGCAAGGCAAGGTCGTAGTCAGCAAGGTCCATCCCCGCACCGTACTTCTTGTGCAGGGCCGTGCTTAACTCACGGTCGGACATATCGTTATATTCGGGGAAACTCTGGCGAAACTGCTCTAAAGGAGTCGGGTTAGCCATGGTCACTCCGAGGTATTTGATGGCCGAATATTTTGCGAATCATACTGTTGTACCTGATCTTTCCGCATTTCCAACTGGAAATGTTTGCGGATTAGATCCTGCTTAATGGCAGCTCCAACAGTATTAGTCTTATCTGCCATAATCCGCATAGCTTCGTTGGACGTACCGTTCTTCAAGATGTTATCGTATTCTTTGCTGGCCTGTTCGATTGCGCGTTGACGTGCAAGATCTTCGCGGGTTGCCGCAATCTGCGCGCGGTATCCGGGGAGAGATTTCTGCGCCTCGGTTTGAGCAGCATACAGGGGTTCCTTTGCCTTGAGTTCACGTTCATGCAACTCAAGCTGCCTCTGTTGGAGATCCGACAGATAGCGACGGTTTTCATCTTCGCGGCGAGCACGTTCCAGAGCGGCAAAGGAAGCAATCCCCTGTTGCCCACCCTCCGCAATGTTTGTCAGGGCGTGACGGCTCTTGCCCGCAGCCATACCAAAGCCCGCGGACATCAGTGCCATCAAAGCATTTTCGCGGCGGTCAGCTGCGGACTGGGCCTTACGATCCTCTTTGATCTTGGCAAGCTCGGTCGAGATGCTGCTGCGCTCTTCTACGGGTGGGCGTTCCTGAGGCACTGGAGGAGGAGGGGGTGGCCCCTTCATCCTTTCAATCTGTTCGCGCTCAAAACGATCCGAAGTATTGTCATTTCGATAGGGGTTCTCAAAGTTTTGAACAGACGGTGGACGAGCTGGCGTCGGTCTAGGAAGCATCCTTGAAACATCTTCGGGACTTACGCCAGAAGCGAGCATCTTATTGCGTTGCTCGTCCATCTTAGCTTCTCGCCCTGCTAGTTCTTCCGGTGTTGGGTTAAAGAACCTGTCAACTGATTGAACAAGTTCCCGACGTTCCGCATCAACGTTTGGAACACGGGGTTCGGCATTTTTCCCACCGACATCGATAGGTTCAACATAGTTTGCCCCCCCACCGGTAATCCCCGCATCACGACGATAATCATTTTGCTGACCGATACGCAAACCAATGTCCGGCAAACCGGGACGCTCGTAGTTTTCTTTACGCATAGGTGTTGGACCTTGGAAAGGACTGGTAGTTTCACCCTTAACGGTCAGAGAGTTGACAAAGTTGTCCCACATGCTGGCAACACCACCTCCGGCGTAACCCTGGGGCTGCTGATACAGAGACTGATCAATCGCCTGAGATATAGAAGACTGTAAAGGATTCTGTCCCTGCATAGGTGAGGAACTATCCGATAGATACCCACCTTCAGCAAAGCCCCGAATAGTCGGAGCTATCTGAGTAGAAAAAGTTTTCAGCTGCTGCGCCCCCTGATCCGGAGCTGTAACCATGGATGTGATCCCCGTTCCCTTGGCACTGGGCGTGGAGGAACCTTGGGCCGTGGACGACGGACCTTGGAACATGGGACGATTTAAAACAGGATCATACATCACTTAAACCTTATGGTTTATTGAACAAGTTATACGCAGAAAGGCCCGCGATACCAAGACCGCCGATTTGAGAAACCAGTGACGGTGATGGCGCAGCAGTTTGACTGATTGTCTGCTGCGAAGACGGCGCACCTTTGTAAATATCGCTAAGGAACGACACACGCTGGTAGGGCTCATACTGTTGCTGCAACGCTGTTGCACGAGCTGCATCGTTTACCTTCTGCTGGTAGGCCTGTTGCTTTTCACCGATATTGTACAGGAAGGAAGTGTCACCCTGAGCAAGACCCGATATCTGCTGTCCAAGGTTCGCGGTCTGCTGACCAACGCCAGCCAATCCTGCTGCACCAGCCTGTGCCAGATTTCCTGCGCCCAAAGCCAGATTACCAACTTGTTGTGCGCGAGCCTGTTGGTTTTGGAAAGCGTTCATTGAGGCCGTCTGCGCCTGATTGTAGTTGTTGGCATAGTCTTGGAAGATGCGCTGAGACTGGATATCGTACAGGTTACGACCAAGCTCGGTCTGTTGAACACCCTGACGGCTACCGCCAAAAGCACCGGACTTAACAGCTTGGGCATTAAGACCCTGCTGCTGGACCTGAGCCTGACGCTGCATCTCCTTCATAGCGTTCTGGGTGACTTGCTGCTGATACGGATTCATGTAATCCGTAGCGGATTGGGGGTTATAGGCTTGAGCTCCTGCAACACCATAGTTTATAGCGGCCTGACCGTATTCAGGCAGTCCACTAAATCCCGCGGAAGCATTAGCGTAGTTTTGCGAGGCCTGATTCATATAGGGCTGGTATATGCCAATACCCTTAGACGCCATCTTCAAGGCATCTTGCTGCTGCGGGGACATCCCCGCAATTTCCATCGCAGGGATATTAACAGGTTGTTCGGAAACCTTTTTTGCAACATCAAGAAGACCAAGCTTGTAGGCTTCGATCTCGGGGGCTTCCCTCGTGATGTATTCTTGGGTTGTTGTCTCGACCATGGTTATGCCACCCGTTCAAATTTATGCATGAGTTCGTACATCTTCTTTGCACCCTTCATGCGATCTCCGCCACCCGCCCCACGAACGGCCTTAGCAGTCATCACAAATTCACCGTCTGACAGCTTTGCAGGGATAGAATCACTTGTTCCAGTGCCCGGCCCCTTGAGATGACCACCCGTCCGAGCATCCATTATCCCACCAGTTGCCGCCGGAATAACCTGCGGGGTGGAATATGCCCCTTGGGGTATAACATACGACCGGGGAGAAGGCATCTGCTGGTTACTTGGTTGAGCTGAAGCCACGTTCTGAGCAATCCCCCCAGTCTGAGGGAAGTTCGGGGAGCTATAGACACCCTGCTGCCAACTATATTCAGGAGCCTTAGTTTGCGGGGTGTAGTTGTTAACAAACTTGCTTGAGTCGACCACGGTCCATGGGTATTTAGCCTGACGCTCGGCTTGCGTAAGGTCGGGATGACTTGCAGCAAGAGAGGCTGGAGCCTTTTTTTCACCGGCACCACCAAGATAGTTTGCCGCGAGCAATGCACCACCGCCCATTAAAAGAGCTTGACCTTTGTTGGCCTTAATCCAGTCCATTGGGTTATCAAGGAAACTTACCCCTTTGGATCCGGTTGGAGTAGGTTTGATTGTTGGGCTTGACCCATCGGCCCCCGGAGTTACCGTTCTGGGGCCTACATCAGGAAGGCTGTTCTGCAAATCTGTAAGATCGCCACCAGCTACGCCTTTGGCATTTGTAGCGGTTTCCAGAGCTTGAGACCCACTCATGCCCGTACCACCAGAAGCCCCACTTCCAAACAGGGTTCCACCAAAGCTTTCGCCCGAACCACCGAGGTATGATGGAAGTGTTCCGGTCACACCCTCCATGAAACTGCCATTGTTGAGCATGCTGCTTACGCCACCAAATGCCAGCGATCCGATACCGCCCATGGCGGCACCCATCAATGCGCCTTTAACACCGCCACCACTGGCAAGACCACCGAGACCGCCACCAACTACTGCGCCAAGGAACGGCATGCCAAACATGCCGCCGACGACAGTACCAATAATAGGAGCCGCAGCACCAAGAAGCTTACCAATGCTTTTCAGCCACCCATATTCAGGCAAACCCGTTGCAGGATTGATATCGCCAGATCCCCCTCGAGCCTTCAGGAGCTCTGCTTCGGCAGGAGTAATGTGGGCAAGGATTTTATCTTCGCCTCGACCCGCAGCCTGAACGCGCTTTGCAGATTCCTTTACGGAGGCAAGACCGCCTTTTGCAAACTTCTTTGCAGAGCTGCTAGCCTTATTTATTGATTCGCGGACCATGGCATGGATGGTTGCAAAGATAGGTGGGCTGTATTCTGCTGGCATATCACCTTCGTCAACAGCCCCATTACGAACAAGTTCATCAACAACCTCAGGATAACGGTTAGCATGTTGTTCAAGGAAGTTGAGAAGCTGGTCAAAAACTTTCAATTTCTGGAGAGGCAGTGCCGCAATCTCATCCGCCAAACCGGACAAGGCCTTCTTTTTCTCTGGATCCAGATTCTCGTAAAATGTTCCAACAGTATTAGCAATACGCTTAAAGTCATTCTGCGTATAGGGCTGAACTGGGCTAGCTGGATTGAGTGCTGCAATACCCTGCATAGATGCGTTCCTACGATACGAAATGTTCACATTTGGCAGGGCCAGAGCCTGATACTGGCAACCAAGAACATACCCGTTTACACCCGAAAAGACAAGTCATACAGTTGTGACCGAAACGGAACCAATTGTCCCTGTGGCGGAAAGACCTCTAACATATGCCGAATTAAGTTGAGGGATACGAAGAGCACCCGCAACTTGAAAAATAGTACCCTGTTCCAACCCATATTCATCCCCCTGAAGGTTTGTCAAAACGATTGTTGTTTGACGACCTTCTCCGGGGTTTCTGATAGCCACAACAAGAGCATCCAATGCTCTAACGACATCTTGAAAGTATCTGGAATCGTACTCTCCGGGAGGTCGGGGAAATGTTGGAAATACGCTACGGTAATCCATCAGCGACCCCCATCAGGCCTGACCTCAATACGAGGAGAACCAAGACCCCATCGAGTACCGACTTTATTGCTCTCAATACGGAAGATCAGGGAGCGGCCACGGACACGGACATTTGCCACATTTGTGTACTGATCTACAGGGACGGTAGACGTTCTATCAACCGCGGAACTTGAACCACTGACGTAGTTAGACCCAGTATAGTTTTGGGTCTTTAGGACAAGAGAAGCTTCGGGACTATTTGTTGAGTTGAAAAACTTCAAGTCAGGAACGATACGGCGAACAAAAGAGAACTTGTCCCCGTCCGCGATATCTACAGGAGAAGCTTCGATATAGGAATTTAGGGCCGAGGCAGGATTTGTGCTACCATCATCGGTGCCGATTTCATGGAGATAGAGATAGTTGTCGGTTCCGGCAGCAATAGCATTCTCACGAACACCATCATCAAGCCATGCTGTCCGAGCCAACACCCCATATGACCACACCTTATCGATGTAGTTATAAGTCACATAGCGGTCGTTTTCACTGGAGTTTGCTGATGGGTACAGCCAACTGACCTCATTAAACTGGGCAGTCAGATACGCAAAGACCTTGTCAGATTGAGCAGTATTGAAATCGTTAAACACATACGACTGAACAGGGCAGGGCAACGGCTGAGTCTGACCGGCATAAACATAAAAGTTACTGTGACCCATCCAGAAAACAGCGTCATCGACAGCTACTGCGGAATTATACCCCATGATTGTGGTATTTGCGGCAAGCTGCTGTAAGCCGAAGGTGTATGGCGGACCAAGATACTGCATGGAGTAAACGGCAGTATCCGAGAAAATGACGATTTCGCGCTTGGTTTCAACGGCTTTAACGATCTTGGTCCCCGAACCAATGCGAAGATCTCCAGCAGTATTGGTAGCAGAAGGATACCAAGTGAAGGGGTCTTCCCCATCACTGAAGCGAACAAGCAGCGGGTCTTGGGTTCCACCTCCACCCATGTTTGAACCAAAAGCAATGACGTGTCGATCACGGTCCGAGACCATGATTTGGGTAACAACGTCTGGTGTCGTTAGGTCCGTGGACAATGAGCTTAGTGTGACGGCTCTAGTTGTGATGCTCCCACCGCCGTACCAATAGTAGACCCCACCATTTCTGACGTTGAAGATAAGGTCTTCGCCGTAGTTGTCTTGTGACCACAGCCGGAGGCTGTTGCCAACGGAGACGGTTGTGCCAGAACCCCACGTTCCACGGCCCCATGTACCCGCACCCCAGCCAACACCGCCGACCTGAGTATCCAAGCCGGTGTTGATCTGATAGGCCGCAGTAATAGTCGTGCCGCCATGACCTGTATCGGAACCATTGGCAGTCACAGGAACTGTAATGCTGTAGCTGTTTGGATCAATGTAGGTAATCTTGTACTCAGCATTGAGGACGGTAGCAGTAACATTCCCACCAAGAGAAGTAGCACCACTAAAGGTGACAAAGTCGCCAGTGACGCATCCATGACTGGTGTCTGCCACTACAACCGTGGAAAGACCGTTTGTAGCAGTGAATGCCCCGTTTAGGACAACGGTTCTACGGATGGGGGTAATGTCATAATACCCACCGCTCTTCTCTATGTAGAACTTTAGGTTAGTTCCAAGCGAAAGGTAATTGTTACCGTTAAGGGTTACCCACGCCAAAAGGGTTCGAGCAGAACCTAGGAAGGTACTGCTTGATAGTTTTTCCCAGCCGCCAATTGTTTCCGGAAACCCCAAGCGGAAACGCACAAGGTTGCAGTCAAACCAACCGCCCTCGTTTGTGTATCCTGTGACATCACGAATAACGCCGGGACGAAACTGGAGTTTCTGAAAAGGCATGTCGGTCCTTTATTGAGTAGTCGAAGTCTCAATAGGGGCAACCAAGTCGGAAGCCTGTAGCTGTGATTGTGCCGAAGATTTAACCTTTGCAATAAGGTCTACCACTTCCCCAAACGGACGTTGTGACAGAGACATCAGCACATAGTTTACTTCGTCGACGGTAAATTCCAGTGTAACTTTCATAGTCTTTCTTCCTCTTGGTTAAGCCGCCCAAGGTGGCGGCAAGTTAACAACGGTAGGTGATACCTGTTGCTGGATCTGATTGTCAATATTTGCTTGCAGTTCCGCAACACGATCTGCACCAAGACCTTCGGTGGTCCATGCGATGACCTGAGATTCAGTCAGGCTTGCATAAGGCGTAAATGGGCCGCCAGCTGTATATGTCACTGGCACAGTGCCGTAGACCGAACCGGAGTGGCCATTGCCATCGGTGCCGTTAAGCACCCAATGCACGGTAAACACAACGTCAGTTTCGCCTTCAGCAGAAGGGTAGGCCGACAGCGTGGGGAAGGACCAAGTGTAAGTATTGGACATTATTTTGACTCCAGTGCGGTAACTTTTGCGGATAGTTCTTGGATGGCGGCAACGAGAAGGGGGATGACTTCTGTGTATGCAACGCTAAGATATTCTGTTTCGTCTTCAGATAAGGGCAACTTTGCGCTTGCCACAACCTCAGGCAGAATTTTTTGCACATCTTGCGCGATCAAACCAACATGTGAGGATTTATCACTATCGGCCTTCCAGCTATACCGCACAGCACGGAGTGACTGAACGCCTTCAAGCGCAGATGTTATTGGCGCAATG
>Ga0114962_10004012_pt1 | contig 11792 bp, 6 predicted proteins | sample C_130820_MF_Meta_FD_87017 | JGI IMG/M metagenome (GOLD analysis project Ga0114962, IMG submission 87017) | Freshwater microbial communities from Lake Croche, Canada to study carbon cycling - C_130820_MF_MetaG | ecosystem: Environmental > Aquatic > Freshwater > Lake | place: Lake Croche, Canada... | reverse complement strand
GGCGTATTTATGTTCAAATTTTCTTTCGCGTCAGCTTTTGCTTGCGCCCTTGGCCTACTTTGTCCTATTACTATTGATGCTCAAATCAGAAGCGACTCTCAAGTATTGTCAGAGGTAGAGGTTAGTGCCCCAAAATTCCCTCAAAAAATTAATCAAACTGGAAAAGTGCTCACTATTATCTCTCAAGAGCAAATTCAATTGGCTTTTGGGAAAAATCTAGGTGAATTATTACAAGAACAAGTTGGGGTTTCCATTGTTGGAGCTAGAAGTGCGCAAGGTACTAATCAAGAAGTATATGTCCGTGGATCTAATACAGGACATGTTTTGGTGTTAATGGATGGTTTTCCAATCAATGATCCTTCGCATATTTCTCAAGTATGGGATTGGAATTTGATTAGTCTTTCTTCATTAGAAAGAATTGAGATTTTGAAAGGAGGCCAATCCACGCTGTATGGTTCGGATGCCATGGCAGCTGTGATTAATTTGGTCACAAAGAAATCAGATGTTCAACGTTTGCAATCATCCATTGAAGTCTTGGTGGGTGCTTTCGGGACCTATTCTCCACAAGTACAATTAAGGGGAAAAATACAAAAGTGGCAATGGAATTTGACCGCAAAGGATTATTTTACCTCCGGTTTTTCCGCCGCCAAAGTTATTGGTGGAGGCGAAAAGGATGGATTTCATCAACAAAACATTGATTTATCTGTTTCAAGACCTTTGGGTAGAAAATCTTGGTTGGATATTTATTATCAATTTCAAAATTATCGTGGCAATTTAGATGCAGGTCCATTTACGGATGAGTTAGATTATATTTCAAAAGCGCATTCCAATTCAATTCGTTTACAATTTCAAACTAAAATCAAATCAGCCGATATTTATGTGAGAGCCTTTACCGATCAAATCAATCGTTTATTTAGAAACGATTCAACTTTTATCCCCAATAATGCCTTTTCTAATTTCTACGAATCAAATTACCAAGGTTTGAGCAGAGGATTGGAACTATATGCGAAAGTGCCTCTCGGTAATGAAATTATTGGGATTATTGGGGCTGAGCTGAGAAATCAAACAACAGATCAGTCTGATTTTTCCATCAGTTCTTATGGTCGATATGATTCACCGAGAATAGAAGCTCCTTTGGCAAATCAATCCATTTTTGCTGCTTATGGATTATTACAAAAAAATTGGAATGAAAAAATGGGTTTAGAAGTAGGAACTAGATGGAATCATTCAATCACGTTTGGAAATTTTATGAGTTTTAATGTAAATCCCTATTGGTATTACCGACCCAATTTAAAATTATTTGTGAATGTCAGTTCAGGTTTTAAAGTGCCTTCTTTGTACCAATTGTATTCTCCTTATGGTAATTTGAATTTGATGGCAGAAAAGGGAATGTCTTACGAAATGGGTTGGGAGCACACGATTGGAAATAGTAAATTAAGAGGCGTTTTTTTTGAAAATAGAGTAAAAGATGGAATTGTATTTCAGTCAACTGACGTAGAACCCTATGGTCAATATGTCAACGTTTCTCAACAAAATACAAGAGGAGCGGAGGCTGAATTTTCATTTCAGCAGAAAAAATGGTCGAGTCAATTGAATTATACTTATTTAACCGGTCAAATTTCAACGCTAGTAGGCTCAAAAGATAGCACGTATTCTTCCTTGATTAGGCGACCCAAGCACAATGTATCTTTTAGAATAACCTATCAATGGAGTCAAAAATGGAGGTTGTCCCTACTGAACCAATGGATAGATACACGGATGGATTATGTTTATGATGATCAAACATTTGCGGTGGTAGCTAAGTCGTTAAATGCTTATTTATGGACAGACTTACAAGTTTCTTTTCAATGGAATAAAAAATGTCGTTTAGGCTTTTTATTGAAAAATGTCTTCAATCAAGAGATTGAGGAATTATATGGATATAACGGTCAAATTCGTAATTGGCAATTAAATGTAGGATTTAGGTTTTAGGAAGATAGAAGAGAGAAAACGGGAAAAGAGAAGATAGAAAAATCGAAGAATATAATAAAAATTACTTCACCAACTGGTGCCTGAGGTCCTCGAAGGCATCGCTGAAGAAGAGAGAAAACGGGGAGAGAAGAGAGAAAACGGGAAAAGAGAAGATAGAAAAATCGAAGAATATAATAAAAATTACTTCACCAACTGGTGCCTGAGGTCCTCGAAGACACCGCTGAAGAAGAGAGAAAACGAGTTGAGAGAAGAGTATTGAAAAAATCAATGAACGTTTGCTTTAATTTTTTGAGACTAATGAAAACAAATTCCTAATATTTAAGCATGATTTCCACTTTAATGAAAATTTCCTTACTTTTGAAGCCAAAATCTCAAAAAACAGATTTTAATCTTTAGATATGGCATATCAATTACTAAAAGGTAAAAGAGGAATTATTTCTGGAGCATTGGATGAGCATTCTATTGCTTGGAAAATTGCTCAAAGAGCTTTTGAAGAAGGAGCGACGTTCACATTGACCAATGCACCTATCGCAATGCGCATGGGTGAAATTAATAAATTAGCGGAAAGTTGCGGTGCCAAGATTATTGGTGCAGATGCTACTTCCATAGAAGATTTAGAAAATTTATATGATGAATCGATGGAGTTTTTAGGTGGTCCAGTGGATTTCGTTTTACACTCGATTGGTATGAGTACGAACATTCGTAAAGGCAAGCCTTACAATGATTTGAATTATGATTGGTTCATGAAATCATTGGATGTTTCTGCACTTTCATTTCATAAAATGATGCAAGTTGCTCAGAAGAAAGATGCAATTGCAGAAGGTGGCTCTGTTGTAGCATTGTCTTACATTGCTGCACAAAGATCTTTCCCGGATTATACGGATATGGCACAAGCAAAAGCAATGTTAGAATCTATTGCAAGAAGTTTTGGATATCATTACGGTAAGAGCAAAGGAGTTCGAGTGAATACTGTTTCTCAATCTCCTACCAAAACAACTGCAGGTACAGGTATTAGTGGTTTTAATGCATTTTACGAGTATGCGAACCAAATGGCACCATTAGGGAATGCAATGGCAGATGATTGCGCGGATTATGTGATTACTTTGTTTTCAGATTTGACTAAAAAGGTAACGATGCAAAATCTTTTCCATGATGGTGGATTTTCTTCTGTTGGAATTTCTGAGGAAATCGTAAATAAAATGGGTAATTAATCCCTCATCTTTTCTTACTTTATATTCATAGAATGTCTCAGTCACTAGTTTTAATCTTATTTTGTTTTATACATCTTAGTTTTAATGACCCTAAAGACCGATTACAAACTCCTCCGGAAAGCAAAATTTCCTTATTTTACATTCAAAGAAGTTCAAATGCCAATTTGGTGATTTATGATGCTAATTTGTTAGCGGATAAAAAATTGAATCCTAAAAATCCTGTACATACTTATTGGTTAAGGATTGGTGACGGAGGTCAAAAGCAAGAGCTTACCACCATACAAAAAACACTGGCTTATGGACTATACACCAATCCCATTGTAAATGAGGTAGAAAGTTACGAAGGTTATTTTTTGGCATACAGAAAACGTAAATTTGTCGTTAAAATTGATTCGAAAGGTGCCCCTATTGCGTTGTTTCCTATTAATGGCCGACTTCAAATCTTGAAAAAGGTGTTCGTTAGTGTCAATGAGGAAAAGTTTATGCCCTCGGTTTATTACATTGAATTATTTGGTAAAGATCCTGTGACAGGTAAGGATGTTTATGAGAGGTTCAAGCCCTGATGATGTAAGATGTAAGATGTATGATGTAAGCTAATCCTAAATTCTACATTCTTCATTCTTCATACATCTTACATCAACAAAGGCTTGCTTTTTCCAATTAATTACTTTATATTTGCAACGGAAAAAATAGAAAAGAAGAGGGGTTTTTAATCCCTCTTTTTGTTTTCAAAATAAATTGCATGAGTGATATAGCTGAAAAAATTAAGAATTGGGTTTTAGAATACATTGGACAAGGGCCTATATTTTTAGTTGATTTTCAATTTATTCCTGGTATTAAAAGAACCTTATTGACTATTTTGGTTGATACATTGGAGGGAGTTTCGATCGATGAGTGTGCTCTATTAAGCAGAAAATTGGCTCATTTTATTGAAGAGAATGATTTGATTCCCGATGCATTTAATCTTGAAGTATCTTCACCTGGCTTGGATTTTCCATTGTCTCAGGGTTGGCAGTTTCAGAAAAATGCCGGAAGAAAGATTAAAGTTTGGTTAAAAAAAGTAGAGAGTATAGAAGGGACTTTATTGTCCCATACGGCTGAATCCATTGAAGTTCTAACTGAGAAAACCGTTAAACACCGCAAGGTGATAGCAAAAGAAAGTTCTCATTTTCTATTGGTGGATATAGAAAAAATAAAAGTACAAGTTTCATTTTAATAAAAAACATAATTAATAGCAATGAACAGTGTGGAATTAATTTCGTCATTTGCAGACTTTGCTCGGGAAAAAAATATCGACAAACCGACGATGATTTCGGTTTTGGAGGAGGTTTTTCGTACCATGATTCGTAAGAAATTTGGTTCCGACGAAAACTTTAATGTGATTGTAAACCCAGAGAGTGGCGACTTAGAAATGTGGCGAACTCGGGAAATCGTAGATGATAATTCTGAGGATATTTGGGATTTTGATAAAATCCCTTTGGTTGAAGCGAAAGTGATTGAGCCAGATTTTGAAATTGGGGAGGAAGTTGCAGAATTGATTAAGTTGGAAGATTTTGGTCGTCGTGTAGTTCAAACAGCGCGACAAACCTTGATTCAAAAGATCAAGGATTTGGAGAAGGAAAGTTTGTATGAAAAATACAAAGATTTGGTTGGTGAATTAGTTTCTGCTGAAGTTTATCAAATTTTGGGCCGGGAATTAATTTTGATTGACAATGAAGATAATGAATTGATTTTGCCAAAATCTGAAATGATTTCCAAAGATCGCTTTAAGAAAGGTGATACAATCAAATCAATTATTCATAAAGTAGAAATGGCCAATGGTACTCCGCGTATCGTTATGTCGCGTATTTCACCTGTTTTTCTTGAGCGTTTATTCGAGCAAGAAATTCCTGAGATTTATGATGGAACCATTACTATTCGTAAAATTGTTCGTGAACCAGGCGAGCGTGCTAAAATTGCGGTTGAATCTTACGATGATCGCATTGATCCGGTTGGAGCTTGTGTTGGTATGAAAGGATCTCGTATTCACGGAATTGTTCGTGAATTACAGAATGAGAACATAGATGTAATTAATTATACGGATAATTTAGAGTTGTTGGTTAATCGTACTTTGAGTCCTGCAAAATTGAACTCAATGAAGATTGATAAAGAGCGTAAGCGAATTTCAGTTTATTTGAATTCAGATCAAGTTTCTATGGCCATTGGTCGTGGTGGTCAAAATATCAAATTAGCTGGTAAATTAGTGGGTTATGAAATTGATGTATTCAGAGATGTACCTAAAGAAGAGTTAGATGATGAGGATGTAGAATTGGTAGAATTCTCAGACGATATTGACGCTTGGATTTTAGAAGAATTACATAAAATTGGTTTGGATACCGCTAAACAAGTTTTGGCATTGTCTAAAGTAGAATTGGAACGTAGAACAGAATTAGAAGAAGGTACAATTGATGAAATTTTGGCTATTTTACGTTCTGAGTTTGAATTATAGTATGAAAGCGTTGAATTAAGAGTAATAGTTTAAAACATATAGTATTTAGTAAAATTTATGGCAGAAGAAAAGACAATGCGATTGAGCCTTGTAGCAAAACAAATTAATGTAGGAACGTCTACGATTCTACAATTTCTTTCTGCTAAAGGGCATAAAATTGACAACAACCCAAACGCCAAACTAAACTTTGAGCAACTGACTTTATTAGCTAAAGAATACCATGCCGAGCATATTCTTGAAGCTGTAGAGGCATCAAAAAAAGCAGAAGAAGTAGTAGTAGAAGTTGTTGTGCCAACTCCTGTGTCAATTCAAGAACCTGTAGCTGAAGTTCCCGCTCCCAAGCCAGAACCTGAACCAGTACCGACACCCGATCCTGTCATAGAAGTAAAAGTAGAGGAAAAACCAATCGAAATTATAGTGCCTGCTATTACTGAGGTGAAAGAGGAAGCTAATGAACAGCCAAAACAAGTTGGTTTAAAAATAGTAGGCAAAATTGATTTAGATAAAAAAGGAATACCTGTTCGTCCTAAGACTGAGCCTGTCGTGGTCAAAGAAGAGCCAAAAGTACAAGTTTCAAAAGTAGAAGCTCCTGCTTCTCCTTTAGAGGAAAAGGCACCAGAGATCTTAGCCAAAGCACCGAAATCTGAAGAAGTCATTGCTCCTGTTTTACCTGAAGAGATTCAGTTGATTGAGGCAAGAGGAGAAACCTTGAAAGGTTTAACAGTTCTAGGTAAAATTGAATTACCTGTTGCCAATGATCGTTCGAGCAATAATAACAAGCATAAACGTAAAAGAATTATTAAGGATGAAAAGAAACCTGCTCCTAATACAGATCAGGCGAACCGTCCAAGTAATCCTACTACTACCAATAATCAAGCTGCCCAAGATCCTAACAAGAAGAAAGATTTTACTAAGAAACCGGGTGGATACCAAGGAGGTGCGCAAGCTGGAAATAAAGTTCTTCCAAAAGAAGAATTATCTGATAAAGATATTCAAGAGCAAATCAAGGCTACCATGGCCCGTTTGCAGGGCGCAACCAACAAACAAAGTTTTGGAGCTGATAAGCGGAAATTAAAGCGTAGAGAAAGAGCGGAAGCAGAAGAAGCCCGTCAATTGGCGGAAGATGAAGGTCCAAAAATATTGAAAGTAACTGAATTTATTTCGGCTAGTGATTTAGCGTCTTTGATGGATGTATCCGTAAATGAAGTTATCTCAACTTGTATGAGTTTAGGTATGTTCGTTTCTATTAACCAACGTTTGGATGCTGAAGCGATTACCATCATTGCTGATGAGTTTGGATTTGAAGTGAGTTTCGTTTCAGCAGAAGAAGAAATTGATGCACTTGAGGTAGAAGTTGAAGATGACCCTGCAGATTTACTTCCTAGAGCCCCAATCGTAACGATTATGGGTCACGTAGATCACGGTAAGACGTCCTTATTGGATTATATTCGCCGTGCAAAAGTGGCAGCTGGTGAAGCTGGAGGAATTACTCAACATATTGGAGCCTATTCTGTACAAACAGATTCAGGCAAAAAAGTAACATTCTTAGATACTCCAGGTCACGAGGCATTTACCGCCATGCGTGCAAGGGGGGCCAAAGTAACAGACGTTGTTATTATCGTTATTGCAGCAGATGATTCAGTGATGCCTCAAACCAAAGAGGCTATCAACCATGCCATGGTTGCAGGTGTTCCAATTATTTTCGCTTTCTCTAAAGTGGATAAAGACGGTGCCAATACGGACAAAGTGCGTGAAGAATTAGCTGCCATGAACATGTTGGTGGAAGATTGGGGTGGTAAATACCAATGTCAAGAAATTTCATCTAAATCAGGTTTAGGTATCAATGATTTATTGGAAAAGGTATTGCTTGAAGCCGAATTATTGGAATTAACGGCTAATCCAAATAAGAAAGCAATTGGTTCAGTAATAGAAGCGGAATTAGATAAGGGTAGAGGATATGTAACTACTTTATTGATTCAAGCGGGTACTTTACACGTTGGGGATATGATGTTAGCTGGTGATAATTATGGTCGTGTAAAAGCGATGTTTGATCACCATGGAAATAAAATTAAAAAAGCGGGTCCTTCTACACCTATTCAAGTGTTAGGTTTAAATGGTGCCCCTCAAGCTGGAGATAAATTAATTTGTTTAGAAAACGAGCGTGAAGCAAGAGAGATTGCCAACAAACGTGAGCAAATTTTACGTGAACAATCTTTACGTACTCGTAAGCACATAACCTTAGAAGAAATTGGTCGTAGAAAGGCAATTGGTACTTTCCGTGAATTGAACGTTATTGTTAAAGGTGATGTGGATGGTTCTGTGGAGGCATTATCTGACTCATTAATGAAGCTTTCAACAGAAGAAGTACAGGTTCGTATTATTCACAAAGGAGTAGGTCAGGTATCTGAATCGGATGTTGCTCTAGCGAGTACCTCTGATGCCGTGATTATCGCTTTCCAAGTTAGACCCTCCCCGAATGCCCGTAGATTAGCAGAATCTGAGCAAATTGAAATTCGTAATTATTCGATTATTTATCAAGCGATTGATGAAATAAAAGCTGCGATGGAAGGAATGTTAGCTCCGACCTTTGAGGAAGTTAATACTGCCAACATTGAAGTACGTGATGTATTTAAAATCACTAAAATAGGTACAGTGGCGGGATGTTATGTCTTGGATGGCACAGTTAAAAGGGCAAACAAGATTCGGGTGATCCGCGATTTTGTGGTAATTCACGATGGTGACATTTCAGCTTTGAAGCGTTTCAAAGATGATGTTGGCGAGGTGAAGTTTGGTTACGAGTGTGGTCTTTCCGTGAAAAACTTCCATGACTTAGAGGTGGGTGATTTATTAGAATGCTATGAAATGAAAGAAGTGAAGAGAACGTTGAAATAAATTTCACCACGTTTTTTAATAGTAAAAAGCCCATGAAAATGGGCTTTTTTTATAGTAACTATTTTTATTAACTAATAATTCTGAAAATAATCCATATTTATTTCAAATATGGAAGCATTAAAATAATTTTTCCGGAATATTTGTGATAATACTTATTGTTTCGATTATTTAAACCCATGCTTATTTCTTTTATTCTACATTTAACTGTTTGTTAAAATGTGAAAGAATTAAATTTGTATTTTTACCACTAGAACTAAATTTATCTGATGAAAAATTTTATACTACTTTTTCTTTTGTTTGGGATAACCACATTCACCTACGCTCAAAAAATGTCACCGATTGTTTCCCTGCCAAATGGTTGGAAATTGAGCCCAGCGGGAAAATCATTTACATTAGGTGATTTGCCCTTAAATATGGCGGTGAGTAATTCCAAAAAACTAATTGCAATCACTAACAATGGTGTAAGTGCTCATAGTATCATGTTGGTAAATGTTGCCACTGAAAAAGTTATTGATACAGTTATTATCCCAAAGGCATGGTATGGCCTTGCATTTAGTCCAGATGATAAGTATTTATACGTTTCAGGAGGGCATGATAATAAAATTATTCGTTATGAAATGGATAAAAATGAGTTGGTTAAAAATGATGAGATAATCTTAGGAGGAGCTTGGCCAAATCGGATTGGACCCGCTGGAGTTACTTTTGATAAAATTCGCAAAAAATTATATGTTGTTACTCGTGATAATCGTAGTCTATATATCATTGATGCTGTTACGAATAAAATTGACAAACAATTTGGATTAGATGGTGAAGCATATACTTCTGTTTTGAGTACAGACAGTCAAGAACTATATATTTCTTGCTGGGGTTGTGATAAAGTATTGGTTTTTAATTTATCAAATCAATCTTGGAAAAGTTCGATAAAAGTGGGCGACAATCCAAATGAAATGATAATATCTCCTGATGGTACAATTTTATATGTGTGTAATTCAAATGATAATTCTGTTTCGGTGATTAATTTGAGAACTAAAAATGTAATAGAAACACTTGATGTCGCTTTATACCCCAATTCTCCCTCAGGTTCAACCACTAATGGTTTGGCATTGGATCCAATAAAAAAGCAATTGTATATAGCCAATGCAGATAATAATTGTTTGGCCGTTTTTGACGTGAATAATCCTGGAAAGAGTGTTTCCAAAGGATTCATTCCTGTGGGATGGTTTCCCACAAATGTAAAATGGATAAATAATAAAATTTGGGTATTGAACGGAAAAGGAAACACTTCTTTAGCAAATCCTAATGGCCCTAAACCCGTTAGAAGTACTGAGGAAGTTAATTTAAGTGCTGCTGATTCAAATTCTCCAAAAGAAGTACAATACATCGGTTCAATGTTTAAAGGAACAATGAGTGTGATTTCTCGACCTTTAGATAATGAATTGAAAGTTTACACAAAAGCAGTGTATAATAATTCATTGTTTTCTCCAAGTAAAGTAGATTTGGCAGATAAAGAGGCTTCGGGCTTTCCAATTCCAATGAAATTGGGACAAAACTCGCCAATTAAATACGTCTTTTATGTAATTAAAGAAAATCGAACCTATGACCAAGTTTTATCGGACGTAAAAGGTGGTAACGGTGATACCACTTTATTGTTATTTGGAAAAAAATATACTCCTAATCAACATGCTATTGCGGAGAAATTTGTGCTTTTAGATAATTTTTACGTTGATTCTGAAGTTAGTGCGGATGGGCATCAATGGTCTATGGCAGCATATGCAACAGACTATATGGAAAAAAATTGGCCTACTAGTTATGGTGGAAAAGGTGGTGGAATTTATGGTGAAGCGGAAAGAAATGTTCTTTCACCCAAAGATGGTTATTTTTGGGATTTATGTAACAGATATGGTGTTAGCTACCGAACTTATGGGGAATTTGTTACTAATGGCAAAGCGAGTATACCGGTATTAAACAATCATTTTAACCCTGCGTTTCCAAGTTATAATTTAAACGTAATGGATACAACACGTTTACGAATTTGGAAAACAGAGTTTGAAACGTTGGTTAAAGAAAATAAAGTACCACAATTTAATACTTTAAGATTAGGAAATGATCATACAGAAGGCTTACGTTTGGGTCGACCTACGCCTTATGCGCATGTTGCAGACAACGATTATGCTGTCGGTTTATTGATAGAAACATTAGCTAAAAGTTCTATTTGGAATGAGACAGCTGTCTTTATTTTAGAAGATGACGCTCAAAATGGTGCTGATCATGTGGATGCTCACCGAAGTACTGCTTATCTGGCGGGAGGATTTGTTAAGCGTAATTATATAGATCATACTTTGTATACGACAAGTTCTATGTTAAGAACTATGGAATTAATTTTAGGATTAAATCCTATGACGCAGTACGATGCTGCAGCTATGCCAATGTGGCGTTGTTTTGATTCATCTTCAAAGTCTATTGATTTTAAAGCAATTTTACCCAATATTGATATTCAAGCAAAAAATATAGCTAAGAACGAATGGCAACGAAAATCAGAACTGTTCAATTTCGAAAAAGAGGATGCAAATAACGATGTTGCATTCAATCAAGTATTGTGGTATGGTTTGAAAGGAACCTTAATGCCATTTCCTGGACCTAAACGAGCTGCATTTGTTTTTCCGGTTAAACGTAAAGATTTTGATGATTAGTGATCAAATCTGATTGTTATGGATTGAAAGTTTCAAAAGAAAAAATAGTTAATCTTATTCCTTATTGGTTTAATAAGATGAAAAACATTTTTTATTGATTATTTTCAGCAATTATCTTTTCACAGAAAGCCTATTTTCAGGCTTTCTGTGGATTTTTTAGATTATTTTAAATTTATTTTGTTTATAAAGGAGATCACTCCATTCATATAAATTTTTTGGTCATCCCACATGGCTAAATGACTTCCGTTAGGACAATACAAGTATTCTCCGTTTTGAACCATTTTGCTTTGTTCTTCCATTGCTTTGGGGTCCATGGTGTCGTATTTGGCGCCGATCATTAAGGTTGGAACCGTAATTTCTTTTAAACGATTTTTGATGTCCCATTTAGCTAAGAGTCCGCTAATGCCAAATTCGCTGGGTCCTTGCATTTGAACATAAATGGTTCCATTGGCATGTTTGAGTGAACGGTTCAAAGCATCAGGCCATTCGTTCAAGCGGCAAATGTGTTCGTGGTAAAAGTTGGGGATCAAGAGTTCCATG
>Ga0114962_10004011_pt1 | contig 11794 bp, 22 predicted proteins | sample C_130820_MF_Meta_FD_87017 | JGI IMG/M metagenome (GOLD analysis project Ga0114962, IMG submission 87017) | Freshwater microbial communities from Lake Croche, Canada to study carbon cycling - C_130820_MF_MetaG | ecosystem: Environmental > Aquatic > Freshwater > Lake | place: Lake Croche, Canada... | reverse complement strand
TCACTTCCTTTTCTATGTATTTCAACTTGCACAACAAGCAATGGTTTTTTAAAGAAACGAGTTTCAATGCGATATCGTGTTTTTCCAGTAAGTTGGTATGAAATCATGCTTGTCCCCTTTCTCTTATGTTAGAGGCGCAGTTTTTTGCTTCCCATAACCAACTGCCCTCTTCTTCGTTTAGCTTTTGCACAGCATCACACACCTTTGCACACGCCTCACGCTCTTTAGCTGCTACCATTTTTGCAAACGGAGCAAGGACTTCCATAAATATTTTTTCACGTAATAAACGGTCACGCTCTTTATTTTGGTCTGGGTACATATCAATTATTTCTTCGTTGGTAACACCAGAAAAGTGCCCTTCGGAATCATGTGCTACATACAAACCAGCCCGTTTAGCCATCTCAATGATTTCATCTTGTGTCATGCTTGCCCCCTTGCTCTGATTGTGCCAAAGAGTTCTTACCTTGCGGCTCTTGCGCCATAGCCCAATCAAACCATTCTTTTGCACTCATGTTGTAGTAATCAACTGGCCCAACAGATGACAATTCCTCGCCGAGCCTGATCGCGGCATAATGCCACGCTTGCTTTTCGTCAGCCCACACATTTAATTCTCCAATAGTGAAACACGGGCGTGTGTTTATCTGCTCTGGCTGTGCCAAGGCTTCTTTGATGGCGGTGATAGTGGCGTACATCTGAGGCTCAAAGTCTGCCAATATCCAACCGTCTTGATTTACACGCTCAATAAACTCAAGTGCCATCTCTAATGCTTTGTCTTTAGTCATGCTTTAGCTCCTGTCATTGCTAAAAAATCTTCACGATAAAGTTCTTCAAGTTTCTTAGCAAATTCTTTATCACCAAACTGGTGACTCCTAACAGGATGACCTAATCGTTTTTCAACATCACTGTGAAAGTCGCTAAACTGGCAGGCCAGCACGCCAGTAAACCCTGTAATAACTATTGCTTGTTCTTTAGAAAGTTTTTTCATTTTTTAACCTAGTATTTCTGCGATTTGAGCGGCCAGTATGCCGTTGTAAATAGATGTTGTCAACAACTTTTATACATGATATATTTAGGCCATGAAAGAATCTGAGATAGAAAATCATCTTGTGTGGACCGCAGCGATAATGGGCGGCACAACATATAAATTTACCAGCCCCAGCAATAGAGGCGTGGCCGATCGCATTGTGTGTTTGCCTAATGGGCAGACATGGTTTATTGAATTGAAAAGACCCGGCGGTAAATTGTCAGGGCTACAAAAAATATTTGCCGCGGATATGTTGCGGCTCAATCAGAAGTATGCATGTCTTTGGACAAAGGAACAGGTGGATACATGGTTCTCAGACCTTACCAAGAACTAGGCGCGGACTTTCTTTACGAGAATAACAGGGCAATGATACTGGCCAAAGTTGGCGCGGGTAAGACCGCTATTACATTGACCGCGATGAAAGACGCTTTGCGGGATGGGTTGGTAACACGTTTCTTAGTATTGGCGCCTAAGCGTGTGGCCACCGACGTATGGATGATTGAGCGCAACAAATGGGCGCCTACGCTATCAATGGCTATTGCAGTAGGCACACCCAAACAACGCGCGGCCGCCCTGAACTCAAACGCGCAAGTGATTATAACGAACTATGACAACATACCTACGTTGACCGGCGGTTTTGACGGCATCGTGTTCGACGAGCTGACACGGCTAAAGAATCCATCAGGCGCACGATTCAAAGCGCTAGATAAACTAATCGGCGGTATAGATGTGCGATGGGGTTTAACAGGGTCGTTTACTAGCAACGGGCTTGAAGATGTGTTTGGCCAATGCAAGATCGTTGACAAATCGTTACTTGGCCGTAGCAAAGGTGCGTTCTTACAAAAATACTTTGTGCTAATAAATCCTGACTATGCTGAATGGCTACCTCGTAAGGATAGTTTAGAAAAAGTTATGGTGCTTATCAAACCGCAGACGTTTGTATTAGACGCGGGGGAATACGCTGATAAGTTACCACCCTTGCATACAGTAGAACTACGATGCGGGTTAAATGACCGCGAACCATATGAAAAGATGAAACGTGATTTTGTAGTAGAGTTTGCTAACGCTAAAGCTGTGGCCGCTAACGCAGGCGTGGTGGTAGGTAAACTGCAACAGATGGCGTCTGGCTTTGTTTACGAAAATACTAAGATACCTAACCCTAATAAGCCGGGCAAATTTACAATAACGCAAAAACCTATTTGGTTTAGTTCGCATAAATTTGATTTCTTAGACGAGTTGATTAACGAGAATCAACACGCGAATACAATTATTGTTTACCAGTATAAGGAAGAGTTAGCAGAGTTGTTGCGTCGGTATCCTCGCGCGGTTACATTAGATGACCCTAACGCAATCGAACGGTGGAACGACGGCAAAGTAGAGCTACTACTAGCGCATCCTAAATCAGCAGGACATGGATTGAATCTACAATACGGCGGTAGCAATATAGTATTTCTATCACTACCGTGGTCATTGGAGTTATACGAGCAAACTATAGGACGGTTGCATCGTAGTGGGCAGCGCCATGACGTATGGTGCTATGTGTTATTAACCAGCAAAACCATAGACGAACAAATATGGGGCGCTTTGCACGACAAACGAGCGTTATCCAACATAGCACTTGAGGAGTTACGATGACACGACTACAGGCACTAAAAGAGAAGTTACGCGCAGCAAAGATAGAGTTACGCATTCGACAACGTGAAGCTAATATGTCATCGCGCGCGTTAGAGAAAATTCAACACATCATCAACACATTGGAGGCACGAATTGCATACTTGGAGAAGTCTTAACGCAGTATTAAGCAAGCTATCAGAAGACGAGTTGTTAGATTTACTGGAAGCCGAGATCGTAGGTAGAAAACGCGTGCGTATGTTATCGCGCCTACATCAACGCTATTGCATTGTGCGATCTGCGCGGGAGCGTATCAACATAATGCGTAAGGCTACAGGACAATGACATTATATGAATATAGTATGGACGGGTATCGGTTCTGTTCTAGCTGTCAGCAACGCAAAGACGTTGCAGGCGGCACGTATAAGCTCACGCAGAAAGGACGGGCTAGAAGATGGAAATGCGTAGATTGTGTAAGAAGCGCAAATGACAGGTTATCAATCAAAAAGGAGAAAGAACATGACGGACTTAGAAAAAGCAATACTGTATCTTCGTAGTAGAGGCAAGTATTTAGTGGACAAGACTTGCGCTTTTAAACCTACTGATAGCGCCGCTACAAATGTAGCACAAACTGTAGCTAACTATCGACGCGATGTTATGAAACAACCGTTGAAAGCGGTGCGGCGATGACTATACATCTTACTTTGGAAACTAAACCTTATCTTCTATACACGGAAAAACGAGAAGACATTAACATCTATCACATTAGTCAAGTACCTAGTAGACCTCCGCTTGGCAAGTGTTTGATACAAGATTTTTGGCACACTGCAGGCCCTGCTTATACAGAGGAGGACGTAGAGTGAGAGCTGAGAAGAAGCTATTAGCTGCAATTATTCATAGAGCCGTATTGGATATGTGTAGCAAGCCAATAAGGCAACGCTTAACACTAGACGCGCAACACGCTATGTGGTTTATCTTTAAAGAGAACACAATTGCACAGACGTATTTAGATTTATTAGATATGGACATAATTAATTTTAGACGTAATCTGCTAAAGACTATGTATTCGGGTAATAGCATGGATACGCTATCACTAAATAAACGCAACTTTAGATTTAACTACAATCAATATATGGCGGATGAATTAAAAACCGCCGATAAAAAATGGAGCGTAGCCGCATGACAGAATTTGAATGGGGTTTATTAATTGTTGGTATTCTTATTGGCGCGCTTATAGTTACAGCATATGATGATTTTAAACATAAGGAAAAACATGGAAACAAATATGACATCCGTCGCTGAGCTTACTATCAGAGACTACTTTGCAGCCTACGCTATTCAGGCTCTTATTAACAAAGGTGAGACTAACATATACGTGGTAGCTAAGGACGCGTATGCCATAGCTGCAGCAATGGTAGAGGAGCGCGCTAAATGACACGAGATGAAGCATGGCAGAAGTTTTGCGAAGATAAGATGCCTACCCGCAGAGACTATAAGTTTCCACAAGAAGACGCGTTCTGGGACTGTTGGGTGATGGCGTGGCGGGCGGGGTATATCGAGGGCTTGAAGTCAATAACTAAAGACAAGGAGTATCTAAATGATTGAGATTAAAAGAGGGGCAGATGCCGCCGAAGATGTAATGATTGATTACTTGCTACTCAAGGTTCAACAAAAAGATTGGCGTGGTGTTAGTGCCGCGGCTAATGAGCTACGAGAGATGGAAGCACGAAAGGATAAGAACTCATGAGTTACATTATTGCGTCTCTGCCGCCTTTAAAATGCTTTGTAAAACGCGAGTTTTTGTATAACTTTACTAAAGGACATGGCGAATTAGAACCAGCAATTTGGGTAAGCCTTAAAGCATTACGTGGTCAGGTGTTCCGAATTGAGTCATTGTTGCCCGCTTATGGCGCGCTGTATGACAAGCTACCCATACACGCCTATGTATGGAAACAAGAACACGGCGATCTACCCATTGACACGCTTCAGCTTTGGGACTGCATGGGATACCAATTCACCATTGTGGAAAAGATTGGGCTACGCAATCTAGGCGTAAAGTTTTTGGATAAAAGCAAGCAATGGCAATTTGGGCGCTATCTATTTACAGTAGATTTCTGCGCGGATGAAATGGCGTTAGACACTGGATTTACAGAGCAGGCTGAAGAACACAAGTCTTTTAACTGGATTGCGCTAGACAATGGACAATTTGCTTGCCAACCTAACAACAGATGCCTGTGGTATGACCAAAGCCTGATCCCCGCAGAAACAAAGTTCCCTGACTTTCAAGCAGCTCAAACTTTTTACACGGTTGATGGCACCCGCAAATGGTCAGCAGGCGATGATTGGTTTTACGAAATAAAGGAGAAGAACAGTGACTAAACGTGAATGGCAGATTGAGATGGCAAACAAATTTGCTAAACGTGACAATGTAAATATAGAAGAATTGGACACAAAATCCTACTTGCTCGGTAGATACGATTCAACAAAGACACTCACAGATGAGGAAATACAAGAGGCTTATGTAGAGCATTGCAAAACTGAACCGAGTGGAAAAGGAAATTTAATTGATTTTGCTAGAGCAATACTAAGAAAGGCACAAGAGAAATGAAATTTCATTTTCACGATTGGAACAAATGGTCAGACCCAATTTCTACGTATAATAATGGTCATAAACAACAATGGAAAACTTGCAAAGTTTGCAATAAAGCAAAGTTCAGAACTTTGTGGTGGGATAATCAAAGTTCTCTCAGTAATATTTTGGAAGCATTAAGAAAGGCACAGGAGAAATGAACAATGAACCAGTAGCGTGGATGTTTAAAACAAAACAAGAATATGGTGGTGATGTTGTTTTTCCTGATGAAGTTGAACATACCAAATTTTATTATGCTGAACAAAAATGGAATTATGAGTTAATTCCACTCTACACCCATCCAGCAAAGACATTAACGCTAACCGATGACGAAGTAGAAGAATTTGAATGGGTGCTTAAAAAACATTTTGACTTTCCAACAAATGAAATAGTTCCAAATCTAGACGAAATCATTAGAGCAATACTAAGAAAGGCACAAGAGAAATGATTGATTATGGATTTTTAAATAGTCTTGCCAAAAATATTGAAATGTTTAAGAAAGGCTATGTTTTTGTTTGGAATCACCGAAAAGGTAGATATGAATTAGTAAGAAAGGCACAAGAGAAATAATGAATACTTGGGTGCTAGTAGTTTTCTTAACAAACGTCTACGGCGGAGGATCGTTCGTCATAGATAATTTGCCTGACCGATTAGAGTGCGAACGTGTGGGCATGATAGCGCGGCAAATAGAAGGCACGCGTGTGGCTAAATGCATAGAAGTTAGAAGGAGTAAAGCATGAGAGCGTGTTTTGTTATTAGGCTAGCCCATGCGACCAACTAAAGTATACGACGGGTGCATATCGCTTAGCGCGTTAGATGATATCCGTAATCAGTATGCGCGGTCGTTTAGCTACGGATGGAAAGCTAACACCGCGTTAGCTGCCGATCAAGGGCACTGGAACGTGCCTGTATGCGTGCAGGATAACAAGTCACTAGTAGACATATCCGATCAGCTAGCAGTCGTTAGCCCTAGCATTTCGGCCGTATGGAATACCATACAGACATTCTTTATTGGCAAACGTACGTTAAGCCGCGCGTATATTAACGGGTATACCTACGGCACTGACGGTTATCTGCATCGAGACGATTCATTCTTCGACAGCCTTGGGGCAGAATCGCCGTATGCTGAGAGTGTTATCATTTATCTTAACCCAACATGGAATGCCGATTGGGGCGGCGAGACAGTGGTAATGACCGAGGGTAAAGAGATTGACAACGCGGTGCTGCCTAAGTTTGGACGTATGCTAGTGTTTGATGGTAAGCGTTGGCATGGGTCTAGACCGTTAAGCCGCATGTGTCATGAGCTACGAACGGTGTTAGTATTCAAGACGCTGCAAAGCACGCAGAAGAATGCGTTAGACCAGCTCAGGGATATTACTGATGGCCTGCAGCATACCGGCCGCAGCTTCTACGATCACCTTACAGGCACAGCGCATATGTTGATCAAGCTAGGCGCGCCAGACCACGTAGTGCAGGCTGGGCTATTTCATTCTATCTACGGCACAGAGTTCTACAAGCACGACCGAGTGATTACTCGTGAGCAGATACGAACTATCATCGGCGCTGAAAGCGAAGAGCTAGCTCACCTATTCTGCACTACGACACCTAGATTTGACACGCTTGTTTGCCGTTACCTGTTAGACCCATGCCCTGTAAATACACATCTGTTGCTAATAGAATACTGCAATCTGCTAGAGCAAGGCGGTGTTAGCCGTAAGACTGAAGCCATTAAAAAATTATTGCTGTAATCGTTCCACTTGTGTGTTCAGCGCTTTCATAGTAGCTAAAATTCGCTTGTCTATTTGTTTTGTATCCATATTTTTTTCAGACATCTGATGTTTTATTTTACGCAGCTCACTAACTTTATGGCCGATAGAGTTAGCACTAGCATAAAGCCGTGCCTCTGGATTGTCTTTAAGATATTCTTTTACATCTTCACGATTTTTAGCCCGGCCTTTTATTTCAGCTTCATGCAGGTTAAGCATTTTTAGATTCTCATAGAATACTTGTGCTTGGCTAGAGGCTTGTTCAGCGTTGCCGTAGAATCGCCCTAATACTGGTATTTTATTCGTGGGTAACTCTTCGCCGGTAACCGCGCTTTTTATTGTTTGCTCTACCCGCAAAGCCTCACGACCTACACCACCCGTAGCTTGGCCAATCAAGTAATCAACTTGGTCTGGTGTTGGGCTAAGCGAACCGGGCTTATATTTGGTGCCGCCAGTTAAAAAGTTAATAGCTTTAGCTACCGCGATACCGACCGAGCTTGCAGTATCTTTAGCACGGGAATACCCGGGGGTTGGGGCTAACTTATCAAAGTCTTCACGGTATATTGGCTTACCTGTCCAATCAGTATTTGTAGCTAGCGCAGCAAACGGGTCAAATACCGTAGGCATAATGGTTTGTAAACTAATACCTGAGCCGCCTAATGGATTAAACGAGCCGGCTATCATTCCAAGTAATTGTTCTATACGTTTAACAGGACGCTTAAATCCTGACAACGTATACTCAGTAGCGATACGGCCAATGCCCGGCAATACATGTAAACCTAACGGCATAGGAATAGTAAGATATTTTTTACCGCCAATTGGTATAACAAGATTTTTCTCGCGGATGAAATCTGGTGGCTCTTCATCACCAAACCCAGCTGCTGCAAGCGCTAGCGCCTGCACCACACCAAGCAGCAAACCGCCAAGTATTATCTTTTTCCCCGCAGGGCCTTGCAACGTCTCTATAATACGAGTTGACCCTTGAACAGACGCGTTAAAGAACGCGTATAGGGCGCCGGCTTGAGTGGCGATTTGTCCTTTACGGTTAAAGTTTACCGATATGTTTTTAGCGATACTGGCTGCGTCAGATTTAGACAGCCCGCGGTCTAAGGCTACTTTATAGGCGGATAACCGAACAGCATTTTCAATAGATGTATTGTAATCAGACAACCAATTTAAAATGCCGGTTGCTGATTTTCTTATGGCGCCATGCGATACAGCGTCAATTTCTTTTTGTAATGCTTTCGCGCGGTCTTCCGAAGTGCGGAACATATCACGGTAACCAGTAGCGCCCCCCTCATTCTGGAAGTCTTCCCATAATAGCGCCCACGGCGATGTGGCCGGCTTGTTATCGCGTATATCGCGGGCGTCCGTGTAGATACCTTTAAGCGCCGACGGGACATAACTTGCTACTGCGGCCTGCTCACCGGCGATCTTAGTTGTTGACAGGTTAAACATCGCGCCTTCAACGTCTCGGAGTCCGTTTACAATACCAAACACAACATTATACTGAGTGTTTATGGCAGCAAAATAGCGCGTTGCCATAGCAAACCCACCCCATAAACCTTCAAGTGATTCAGCGTCTAGATTCTTTAACGCCAAAGCCATACGCATTGCGCGCGGATTTGATTTATTAAACTCTATCCCACGCGCTACGATATTACCGTTAACGTCTTTAAACTTTGCCATGATGACGTTATCGCGCAACTGATAAGACATATCTACTACGTTTACGGGACGCCCTGTAGCTGTGTCTATGGCGGTTGTAACCCCCGGCGTAGCTAACGTCCACAGACCGGAATCAGGGTATAGTTTAGCCAGACCGTATAATGATAATGCTACGCGGTTTTTCTCGCCCCTAACAATAGCGCGTTCGCGCTGCGCTGCAATATTGGCTAGGATGTTAACTACTGCGCGGGTTGAGCCTTTACGCCGAGCAGTTTCAGGCCCACGAACTGAAAAGCCTTGGCCAATCCCCGGACCGTTTTCCATGTCTTCACGGTTTAACGGAGCGTAGTTAGGATGCGCGGCCTCCATAGCATCTACGCTTGCCTGCGTGGACATGCCGTTAGCCACCCATGTTTGGCGCGTCTCTTTAGTGATAGCGTCTACACGGTTAGCTAATGCTTTGAAAGCACGTAGCTTAGGCGCGGGGATGTTGGCTAGATAGGCTCTAGCATCTTTGGTAATTATGCCTGACCCACCGTCTGGCAAATTAGGATTACTCCTAGCAATTAAAATATTGGACTCTTCAGCTGTCCGATTCCACAAGTATTCTTCTAGCTCTTGCATTGTAACCGCACGCGCGGTCATCTCAGTCAAGAGTGGCTTTAATTCACGCGCCATAAAGTCATCTACTTTCTTAGCGGTTCGACCGTGGTATAACTCCTCCGCGCGGTAAACGTCGAATCGCTCAGGCACATTTAGATGCTCACGAATGCCTTCCAGCACCCGCTTAGTATCAATGTTTTTATCTTGCATTTTGTAGATAATATCGTCTAAAGCAGACTCTACAATTAATGGTTTTTTTGTCTGCGCTACAGTAGCCGCCGCAGCAGGAGATACAGCAGCGCTTGTTTTAGAGAACGAAGGCGCCCGCGTAAAGTTGTCAGCGCCGTGTTGCACCGCAGCGTTAGCTAATACGGTTAAATCATCTGCAGTTAAAAACTTACTCCCTATGCCTGTTGTTTTGTAAACAAAGGCTTTAAGCGACGCTATAACTTTTCTAACCAATGACATCTCAGGGTTGCTGTCTATTAACCGCGCTAACGTCTCTTCAGCAATCAGACCCTCGGCAGCGGATTCTGCGGTTGCAGTAGCGCGCGCGTCGATAGCCGCTTGATTGCCGGATTTGATCATTAACTCTATACGTGCTAGCACTTCGTTGTATTTCTTCTCGCCAAGCATAGCTTTAAAGCCGTAGTGAACACCGACTTCATGCACTACAACTTTCTGAATATCTTGATTGCCTAAATGCTCAAGCACTAAATAGTTTTTGCCTTGGTAGTTAACGCCGTATACGGTATCGCCCGGCTTAACATACGCCAGTATTGCTGCGGGCAAATCATTTTGATTTTCAACTACAGTAATAATGCCGGTGTCTATCAACCGGTCAGCGACTTTCTCACCAAAAGCTGCGGTTAACTTTTCGCTGAATTCATTTGCCGTTAAGCGATTGCTTACGCCGCCTTCTTCGCGCATGAATGACGGCGCTGCGTCCGATGCAAACTTAGCACGAGCATCCGCGTCTGAAAATACAAACCCCGCCACAGCGCCAGTAGCCGAATTGGTATAGCTCGAATAGTATCCGCCGTAGCTCTTAGCAAGCGCTTTTAACCTATCGAAATCCGTCATGGTAATCTTATTGTTAAGCGAGGCAGCGTAAACCGTTTTTTCCGTGTGTATATGCTTACTCTCAGATAACGATAATGATATTGGCTCTATAGGTTTTTTATCTTTAACATTTATTTCATCCGCTGTTGGTCTAAGCGGTGTATCTATATTTTCTAGCCGGTCAAAAACCTCGTTTATATCCACCGCGTTAGTAAGGTCCGCGCGGGTGGTAGTAGGGTTACCACCCTTCTGTAGTACAACAATGCGAGTCATTACGCGGGTGCCAGCTCTAGCAAAAGCTAAGCTAGGCAATTTTATTTCGGTTACTAGATGTATGCCTTCGCCCGGCTTGTAGGTTTCCGTTCGTTTGCCAACTGGTTGATTTGAATTAAGGTTGTTAGGCGCTATAGAAATTAATCCTTCTTTAGTTCTTATAGTTACATTTCCTGCTGTTTTTTGTGATAGTCCTGTAACCACCCCGATTTCGTTGTTAACTGATACTCTATCCCCACGATATATCGGCGTGGACTCGCCTGCGCTGTTTACCGAAATTGCAATAGGTTTAACCGCGCGCTGAACTTCACCATTCAACCATGCATCAAACTTTGCATCGGCCGCACCTACAGGAATAATCGCGGCTATACGACCGCCGTCACGTAGATGCGTAGCAGCTTTAGCTAGATGATCTATGGCCGTGCGGCCAGCAGTTCCAAACGGCGGGTTCATTGCGATGCCGTCAAACTTATTAATAATGTTTAAGTTCTCAAACGTGCCGTTAATTATTTTGCCGCCAAACCCTAGCGCTAATCTAGAGACTAGTTCAGGTGACGGCTCGATGGCTGTGCGGCCCATTGTCTCAGGAAACCAACGAGCAATAGCGCCGTGGCCTGCAGATGGCTCTAACAAATCATCGCCCGCGCGAGTCCGTAGGAACTCAACTAACTTATAGCCAATAGGTTCTGGCGTTGGGTAGTAATCAACCCCTTCAGCAGATTTAGTCTTTGCGGTTTTCTGCTGCTGGGCAAAATACATTGCTTTAGCGCGATCGTATTCAGATATAGCTTCACGACCAGCCCGATCCGCGCCGCGCCCGCCTGTGCCTTCACCCGGTTCGCCGGCTTTGTAGTAATCAGAATTCTCAAAGCCATTTACAAACGCGTCTAATAATCCCCGCGCCTGTTCGCCTAGCGCCAGATTCTCAGCAGCAGACGCGCGTTGGGCAATAGTAGTAGCGAACGCCATACGCTCCCATGAAGTGCCGGTATTCATGTAACGGAACATGGCGTTAGACGCTTGCCCTACGCGGTATATACGGCCTTCCTGCTGAATAGAAGTGGTAGGTTGGGTAGGTAGCCCGAGATTAAACAATACCCGCGGGTGCTTACCTGTAGTATCGTGCAGCGATATGCCTGCTGACGCAGCCGACTGAAT
>Ga0114962_10004009_pt1 | contig 11799 bp, 11 predicted proteins | sample C_130820_MF_Meta_FD_87017 | JGI IMG/M metagenome (GOLD analysis project Ga0114962, IMG submission 87017) | Freshwater microbial communities from Lake Croche, Canada to study carbon cycling - C_130820_MF_MetaG | ecosystem: Environmental > Aquatic > Freshwater > Lake | place: Lake Croche, Canada... | reverse complement strand
TAATTCATCTGCTTTAAAGGCATCAAATTTGGATATCCTTTTAATTTTAATTTCAGTTAAGGCAATGATATCTTCTCTGGTTACTGCTCTTAAGAGTAATTTTTTAAAGGGCGTCAGACCCGTATCAATAGTAGATAAAACGTCCTCCCATGTTTCAGATTCCTCAATATCTCGGTAGATTCTATTTTCTATGAATATTTTTTCTAAGGAACTGAAATGCCATTTATCTTCTAATTCATTTAATCTTATTTCTAATTCTCTTTTTAATAATTGAAGCGTTTTATCGGTACTAATTTTTAATAGTTCTGATATTCCTAAAAATAAAGGTTTATCCTCTATAATTACACAAGCATTAGGTGAAATAGCATATTCACAATCAGTAAACGCATATAATGCATCAATTAATATATCAGGTGATGTACCAGGATGTAATTGAATTTCTATTTCAACATTTTTTGCAGTGTTATCAATTACTTTTTTAATTTTTATTTTACCTGCGTCATTGGCTTTAATAATAGATTCAATTAAAGATGCCGTAGTAGTACCAAATGGAATTTCCTTAATTAGAAGTGTTTTTTTGTCGAATTCCTCTATTTTAGCCCTAACCTTAATTTTACCGCCTCTTTTCCCATCATTATAGTTGGAAAAATCTGCCAATCCTCCTGTTTGGAAGTCAGGATATAATTCAAAAGGCTTTTTCCTTAGGTAGTTAATGGATGCTTCGCAAAGTTCTATAAAATTATGGGGCATAATTTTAGTAGCCAATCCTACTGCAATACCTTCTACACCCATAGCGAGTACTAATGGAAACTTCACTGGCAAAGAAACGGGCTCTGACTTACGTCCGTCATAACTGAGTTGCCATTCTGTGGTTTGGCTATTGAACACTACCTCTAATGCAAATTTGGATAGTCTTGCCTCAATATACCTAGGTGCTGCAGCGGAATCACCAGTTCTAATGTCTCCCCAATTCCCTTGACATTCAATTAATAAATCCTTTTGACCAATATTGACCATGGCCTCCCCTATGGCGGCATCTCCATGCGGATGGTATTGCATTGTGCTACCTATAACATTTGCAACTTTATTAAACCTGCCATCATCCATTACTTTCATGGCGTGAAGGATACGTCTTTGAACTGGTTTTAATCCATCATTTATCCCAGGAACAGCGCGTTCTAAAATTACGTAGGATGCATAGTCAAGGAAGTAATTTTCATACATTCCACTAATGGAAATCAGTGCATGCTTAGACTCTAATCCTTCGGAGTCTGATTCACCATTGGTTAAATCAATATCGTTATTTATGATGTTATCGTCTTCCATTTTAATCTTCTAATAATGCTAATGCCTCTTCTTCTACGTTTAATTCTATCCTCAAATTATCGATTATGAATCCTTGTCTTTCTGGGGTGTTTTTGCCCATATAATAGGTGAGTAGTTTTGCAATTGAGGTATCTTTTCTAAGGATTACAGGTTCTAGTTTAATATCAGCACCAATAAAGTTTTCAAACTCATTTGGACTAATCTCACCTAATCCTTTAAATCGAGTTATTTCTGGCTTACCTGACAAAGATTTGATTGCTGCCTTTTTCTCTTCCTCATTATAACAATAATGCGTTTTCTTTTTATCACGTACCCTAAATAATGGTGTTTGAAGGATATATAAATGTCCTGCCTTGACTACATCTGGGAAAAACTGAAGGAAAAACGTCAGCAATAATAACCTAATGTGCATTCCATCCACATCCGCATCAGTAGCGATGACGATTTTATTATATCTTAAGTTTTCAACTGATTCTTCAATATCCAAAGCGTGTTGAAGAAGATTGAACTCCTCATTTTCATAAACTATTTTTTTAGTTAATGAGTAAACATTCAATGGTTTACCTCTTAAACTAAACACCGCCTGAGTGTCCACATCCCTAGCCTTAGTGATGGATCCTGAGGCTGAATCTCCCTCCGTAATAAACAAGGTAGTTTCCGCTCTTTTTTCATGATTATCAAGCAAATGGACTCTACAATCTTTTAGTTTTTTATTATGGATGTTCGCCTTCTTGGCACGTTCGTTAGCAAGTTTCCTAATTCCTGCCATATCCTTTCTTTCCCTTTCAGATTGAAGGATTCTTTTCAGCAAGGCGTCTGAGGTAGTTGGATTTTTATGTAAAAAATCATCCAACTCTTTTTTGAAAAAGTCAATAACATGAGATCTTAAGGTAGGACCTCCTTCAAACATATTAAGTGAGCCTAATTTGGTCTTTGTTTGAGATTCAAACATCGGTTCCTGAATCCTAATAGATATTGCTGCCACAATTGATGCTCTAATATCCGAGGCATCAAAGTCTTTTTTATAAAATTCACGGATGGTCTTTACCAATGCCTCACGGAAAGCGGCTAAGTGTGTTCCTCCCATTGTGGTGAACTGGCCATTTACAAAGGAATAATACTCCTCTCCATATTGCTCGGAATGCGTAAAAGCAACCTCTATATCAGTGCCTTTTAAATGAATAATTTGATATCGTAATGCATCTGAATCCACCTTACCGGTTAATAAATCTAGTAATCCATTTTTGGAAAAGTAGTTCTTGCCATTAAAATTGAGGGTTAGTCCGCTATTTAAATAGGTATAGTTCTTAATCTGATTTTCTAAGTACTCCTCAATAAATTGATAGTTCTTAAAAATGACAGCACTTGGAGTGAAAGTTATTCTTGTTCCATTTTTTTCTGTGGTAGCCGTAATCTTACGGTCATTGGTTAATGTCCCGTTGGAAAACTCCGCAACCTTGCACTCCCCTTCTCTAAAAGATTCCACTTTAAAATAGGTACTCAAAGCATTGACCGCTTTAGTCCCTACCCCGTTTAGTCCAACTGATTTTTGGAAAGCCTTACTATCATATTTACCTCCTGTATTTATTTTGGATACGCAATCTATAACTTTTCCTAAAGGGATTCCTCTTCCATAATCCCTAATCATTAATTGATTGTCTTTTAGCTTAATATCAATTAACTTTCCGTTGCCCATGACAAATTCATCGATGGAATTGTCCACGATTTCTTTGAAAAGTACATAAATCCCATCGTCAGCCGCTGACCCATCCCCTAACTTACCAATATACATCCCTGGACGGAGTTGAATGTGCTCCTTCCAGTCTAAGGTTCTGATATTGCCTTCAGAATATTCGGGTTTTTGATCTAATAAATCCATATTTAACGCCATTAAAACGACCTTCAAAATTACATTGAAATAAAATTGAAATTATACGATGTGGACAATTCAAGATTAGCTTTGTGAGTCGTTTTATAACGCTATGTTTACCAAAAGCTTTGATGACATCCGAGAATATCTATTGTCCTTCCCTGATTGTTCGGAGGAAACTCCGTTTGGACCAGAAAACTTAGTTTACAAGGTCAACAATAAGATGTTTGCCTTATTGCCAATTGATAGTGAAATAACAAGATTAAACCTGAAATGCAATCCTGAATATGCTTTAGAGCTACGTGAATCCTATCCTGACCTAATCCTACCAGGATATCACATGAGTAAAAAGCATTGGAATACCGTAATTTGCGACTTTGAACTGCCTACCAACTTAGTAAAGGATTTAATCCAGCACAGCTATGATTTAGTAGCTCCAAAAAAGAAACCTTCATCCATTTAAAATAAAAACTGATTCCTTTGTCCATTTTCACCTTAAAAAGTACCATAAGAGTAACCTGTCCAAAATTTGTTGACCCATACCTACGTCAAGAAATTGAAGCTTTAGGATATGAAGTCACCCGTGCTACCTATTCAGGAGTAGAAATTGAAGGTACTTTAATCGATTGCATGAAACTTAACCTCTGGGTAAGATGCGGACATAAAGTCCTTTTTATGTTGGATGAATTTGAAGCTTCTACAGAAAAGGAACTCTATGATCATTTAGTAGAAATCCCATGGGAGGAATACATTCCTGTAAATGGACATTTTTCTATTGAGTCGAACATTAAAAATGATTCCATCAATAACACTCAATTTGCTAGTGTGCGTGTAAAGGATGCTATTGCGGACAGATTTATGTCCAAAATGGAGCGCCGTCCTAATTCCGGGGTAGAAAAATCTCAATCTGTTATTTTTGTCAATTGGATTGATGAACAAGTCGGTGTTTTTATTGATACCTCAGGGGAAACCATTGCCAAACACGGATATAGAAAAAATCCATACAAAGCACCATTACAAGAAACTTTAGCAGCCGCTTTGATTTACGCTGCTCAATATAGTCCTGACGAACAACATTTTGTCAATCCAATGTGCGGAAGTGGTACATTAGCAATAGAAGCTGCCTTGATTGCTAAAAACATGGCTCCAGGTTTAAATCGGAAAAACTTTGGCTTTATGCACATCATAGGATATGTTCATGACGATTGGTACAATCTAAAGGAGGAGGCCAAACAACTACTTAAGGGCGACCCGCTCCACAAAATTATAGCCACCGACATTAGTGATGATGCCATAAGAATTTCAAAAGCAAATGCCAAAGAAGCAGGAATCGACCACTTAATTGATTTTAAAGTTTGTCCTTTTGAACAAACCTACATCCCAGAAGGAGAAGGAATTGTCATCATCAACCCTGAATACGGCGTCAGATTAGGTGAAATCCGAGATTTAGAATACATCTACAAGGAAATCGGAGACTTCTTCAAACAAAAATGCGCCGGTTACAAGGGATTCGTCTTTGCAGGTAACAAGGATTTAATTAAAGAAATCGGATTAAAAACATTCCTAAAACGCGATTTCTTTTCTGGTAAATTAGAATGCAAATTCCTAGGATATAAATTATTTAAAGGTAGCAAAAAAGATTTATATGCAGGGGAGGGATTGGACGGTCCTGCAATTAATTGATTAATTCAATCCTACTCCTTCAACTTGATCGTCCTCTTCTCTATTCTTTTTTCATAATTAACGCCTTGGAAGATTCTTTGAACATAAATACCAGGGGTATGAATTTGATCAGGATGTAATTCACCAGGCTCTACTAAGATTTCTACCTCAGCAATTGTTATTTTACCTGCAGTCGCCATCATTGGGTTGAAGTTACGTGCAGTTCCTTTGTAAATAAGATTTCCCAATTTGTCACCTTTCCAAGCTTTGACAATGGCGTAATCTGCCGTCATTCCGTACTCCATGATGTGCATTTTACCATTGAATTCTCTAACTTCTTTACCTTCAGCTACTTCTGTTCCGTATCCTGCAGGAGTAAAAAAGGCAGGGATTCCGGCTCCTCCGGCTCTGCAACGTTCAGCTAAAGTCCCTTGAGGAATTAATTCCACCTCCAATTCTTTGGTGAGTAATTGACGCTCAAATTCAGCGTTTTCACCTACATAACTAGATATCATTTTCTTAACTTGATGATTATGAAGCATTAATCCGATTCCAAAATCATCAACTCCTGCATTATTGCTAACACAGGTTAGTCCATTGATTCCTTTTTTAACCAATGCTGCAATGCAATTTTCTGGGATTCCACATAAACCAAAACCTCCGAGCATAATTGTAGCTCCAGAGGGAATATCTTCAACGGCAACATCCGCATTAAGTACAAGTTTATTCATGATTCAAAGCTAAAATTAAAAAATCAAAAGTGGAGATTGTAAATTAATCTAAATCAAGGTAAAGTTAAAAAAGTTAAATAGTAACTTTGTTAGATTACTTACGTTTGTGCCAATGAGAAAGTAATAGGCTATTGCTTAGTTACTTCAATGTATTGATTATTAAAATTCTTTATGTATAAAAGTTTATTATTATTAAGTCTTCTTTGTTGTATGACCATCTTAAACACCCAAGGGGCAGCCAAACAAGCAGAAAAATCTGCTTTTCCGTTGATGAAAATCAACAACCTTCCATCAAATTTTTACCTCACTAAATTAGACAATGGACTAGAAGTCCTTGCTATAGAGGATGCAAATGTTCCGCTTGCTACCATAGAAATCGTAGTAAGAAATGGTGCTTTTGTTCAAACTCCAGATCTAGAAGGATTGGCTCACTTGTACGAACACATGTTCTTTAAGGCCAATAAAGATTATCCTTCACAAGAGGCATTCTTAGATAGAATCAATGAATTAGGAATCGTTTTTAACGGAACTACTTCCAATGAAAGAGTTAACTATTTTGTAACCCTTAATAAATCAAAAACCAAAGAAGGTTTAGAATTTATCAATTCAGCCATTAGATATCCAAAGTTTCTTCAAGAGGAAATGAAAAAGGAAAACGTAGTGGTTGCAGGTGAATTTCAAAGAAATGAGTCAAATCCAGTTTTCTTCTTATTAAGAGATATGGACAAAAAACTTTGGGGAGATCAATTCCCAAGAAAAAACTCAATTGGTAGATATGAGGTGATTTTGAACGCCACTCCAGAGATTATGCAATCTATCAAAGACCGTTATTACTATCCAAACAACTCTATGTTGGTGATTGCAGGTGATATCAAACACAATGAGGTTTTTGAGAACGTTAAAAATATATACGGAAGTTGGGCGCCTTCAGGATTTTCAATTTTTGAAAAATACCCAATTCCAGAATTTGCTCCATTAAAAGAAAGTAGCAATTTTATCACTGAAAATGCAATCAGTCAGGTACCAATTGTAATGAAATCTTTCCATGGACCGGATACTAGAAGAGATATTGCCTCCACCTATCCAGCGGATGTTTGGAGCAATATGTTGGGTCAAAAAAATAGCAAATTCCAAAAAGCTTTATTGGAGGCGGGATTGGTTTATCAAGTATCTGGTGGATATCAAACAGAAAAATATACTGGACCAATTCAATTTTTAATGGTTCCTAATCCTCAAAAAATGCAAGAAGCAATGAAAGTTTTAGATGAGGAAATCAAGAAAATGGAAAGTCCTGACTATTTCACTGACGAGGAAATTCAATCTGCAAAAGATATGATTGAAGTGGATGATGTTTATGGTAAAGAAAAAACATCCTCTTATGTACATTTAGTGACTTATTGGTGGGCATCTGCTACCTTAGATTATTATTCTAATTACACCGATAATATCAAAAAAGTGACTAAACAGGATATTGCGGCATTTATAAAAAAATACATTACCAATAAACCAAGTGTGACGGGAGTATTAGTAAGTCCTCAGATGAGAACAATGACTAAATTAGACACTTATTTTAAAGCCAACTAATTAATAAAACATAAAAGCGTAAAAAAATGAATAAAAATATATTATCCGTCCTATTTTGTTTATGTGTAATTAATTTGTTTGCACAAGGTAATAAAAAAGCACAAACTAAATCAGGTGCTCCAGTGAGTTCCACAAAAGTTGATTTAACTGCTAAAAATGATAAAGTCAATACAAAAAAACCTTTAAAACCGATGTCCACCACCAATATGAGTGACCAAATAAAATTTATTAACGTCAACGGAATCAGAGTAATTATTAAACCTACAACTAATGATGTAGTAAGTACTAATATTTTGATTACTGGAGGAGTGAACAACTTCACAATGGACAAACAAGGATTAGAGGGCGTTTGTTTAGATGTATTGTTAGATGGAGGTTCAAAAAAATATCCAAAAGAAATTTTCCATAAAACGATTGAAAGTAAAGGAATTGGACTTGGATCAAACTCAGGATTTGATTATTCCGTAATTCAATTAAAAACAACTTCTAAAACTTTCAACTTAGGATGGGATATTTTAAGTGATGTGATTAATTATCCTGAATGGAATGAGCAATCTATGGAGCAAATAAAGGGTCAAGTGACTTCAGGTTTAATGCAACAAGCTCAAGACCCAGATGAGTCATTAACTGAGTTGGTTAGAAAAGGAATTTTCACAGGTACCTCATATGAAAAAAATCCTGATGGAACAGCGGAAACTGTCAATGCACTTACCTTAGATGATTGTAAAAAATACCTTCCTAATATCACCCAAAAATCAAAAATGATTATTGTTGTGGTTGGTAAGGTAACTGCAGAGGATATTAAATCAAAAGTGGAGGCTGCATTTGGTGCATTACCAATGGGTCAAAAAGATGTATTCGACTCTAAACCAGTTGCAATTACATCCAACCAAGTAACTATTGAAGAAAGAGAAATTGCAACTAACTATATGAGAGGAGTTCTTCCTGCAGCTAAGGTAGGTTCTAAAGAGTCAGTTGCATTAGAATTGCTTATGCAATATTGGCAGATAGATTATTTGTAGAAGTAAGAACAAAAAGAAATTTATCTTACGCACCATCAGCTTCTGTGGCATCTAATAACTTCCCTTATGGGTCTATATATGTAACTACTACTCAGCCTAATGATGCGGCTAAAGTAATGTTAGACGAGATTAAAAAAATCAAATCTGATGGTTTTACAGCTAAAGAATTGGTGAATCAGAAAGAAGGATTCCTAACTTCTTATTTTATGAATCAGGAAACCAATGACGGTCAGGCAGTAACCTTAGGAGTAGCTGAAAGCCGTTTAGGATATATGTTTGCTATCAATTTCCGTGAAGAAGTTAAATCTTTAACTTTAGAGGAAGTAAATGCAGCTTTCCGTAAATATGCTACCAATATACATTGGTTCTATTTAGGGGACAAATCAAAAGTGGATGAGTCCATCTTTAAAGGACTATAATTTCAAGATTATAAATTAAAAGGGAAAGGTCAATTTGAGTAAAATTGACCTTTTCTCATTTTAGACAACTTTACAGACATAAATGGAGATAAGAGGTAAATAATCGGCTTATTTTCAATAATTTTGCACTTTAAATAAAAATCAGTGGGTTTAAAATGTGGCATTGTAGGACTCCCAAATGTAGGGAAGTCAACCTTATTCAATTGTTTGTCTAGTGCAAAGGCACAAGCAGCAAATTTTCCTTTTTGTACCATTGAGCCTAATTTAGGAACAATTACTGTTCCTGACCCTAGATTAACCAAATTAACAGAATTGGTGAATCCTCAGAACGTTCAACCCAATACGATTGAAATTGTGGATATTGCCGGTCTTGTTAAAGGCGCAAGTAAAGGAGAAGGGTTAGGAAATCAATTTTTAGGGAATATTCGTGATACAAACGCCATAATTCATGTGGTTAGATGTTTTGAAGACGATAATGTTATTCACGTGGATGGAAACGTTAATCCAGTCAGAGATAAAGAAATCATTGATTTTGAACTTCAACTAAAAGATTTGGATGCCGTAGAGAAAAGGATTCCTAAAATTGAAAAACAAGCTAAAACAGGTGGAGATAAAAATGCTCAAAAAGAGCTTGAAGCCTTACAAAATATTAAAAAAGCCTTAGAAGCAGGTAAATCAGTTAGAACTGTTGAATTAACGGAAGAGGAATTAGAATTAATTTCAGACCTGAACTTCTTGACTTTAAAACCGGTAATGTACATTGCCAACGTTGATGAAGCATCTATTAAAGATGGAAATGCTTTAGTGAATCAATTAAAAGAGGCAATCAAGGATGAAGGAGCTGAACTGTTGATGATTTGCGTCAAGGTTGAATCTGACATAGCAGAAATCACGGACGAGGCCGAAAGATTGGATTATTTATCCATGTATAACTTGGAAGAACCTGGGGTAAATAGATTAATTCGTACGGCATACACCTTATTAAAATTAATCACTTACTTTACAGCAGGAGTGAAAGAAGTTAGAGCCTGGCCAATTAAAATAGGAACCAAGGCACCCCAAGCTGCTGGAGTTATACACTCGGATTTTGAAAAAGGATTTATCAGAGCAGAGGTCATAGCTTATAATGATTTTGTTACATTGGGTTCTGAATCAGCTTGTAGAGATGCCGGGAAGCTTAGAGTAGAAGGAAAAGAATATGTTGTAGCTGATGGTGACTTGATGCACTTTAGGTTTAATGTATAAAACTGAGGGTCAAAGACTAAATTTGTACTTTTAAAGAAAAATAAAACCAAAAATATAATGAAATTAAGTAAATTAATTCTAGGATTAGCAATTGCATCCGTTTTTACATTGAATGTAAATAAAGCTACTGCAGGTGATGGAGGAGGAATCCATGTTGGATTGCAAACCACAATCGGACTTACAGGTATTATTAATCCCCCATCAACAAATAACATCACAAACACTCAAGGTAAAGTTGATAATCCATTTACAAAATTCAATTCTAAAATAGGTACTCAATTTGGAATTGTAGGTGGATTTGATTTTAATAATTATATTGGATTTCAAGCTGAACTTGATTACTCTTTAGTCGGTAATTCAGCAAATGGAAGAGATGGAATTCAAGCTACACAAAGAGAGTTAGATCTTAACTATTTACATATCCCAATTATGCTTAAGGTAACTTCTGGTGGCGATGGTTCTAAATTTTATTCCTTATTAGGAGCTCAGTTAGGTTTTTTACAATCTGCTAAATATACCTATTCAACTGGTGACTTATACAATTCAATAAGGGCTTCTAGATACTCAACTGGTCAGACCATAGATGCTCAAAATAATTTTTCTTCCTCAGACTACTCCATTATTTTTGGTATGGGTGCAGATATTAAAATTACAGACCATATTTACGCAAGTGCTGGTATTAAAGTAACCTATTCTTTTAATGATTTGAATCAAGCTAATTTTAGATTGAATAGTATCCTAAATAATTATTCAGCATCCAATAATGCTTTTGGAGGGTTAAATATAGGAGTACATTACAAGCTATAATATTATTCTAAAAAACAAAGAAAATCCTCTCAATTAATATTGAGGGGATTTTTTATATACAAGCTACTTCTTTCTTAATAGTCCGATAGTAAACAATACCCATCCACCTATAAAACAAAGACCACCTATTGGGACAATAATTGCAAATATGGTGGTATTTGTTAAGGAATAGGCATATAAACAACCCGAGAAAATCAAAATCCCTATTATAAATAAATATTGTGTCCATTTTTGGAATATTCTATCAATATGGTTAGAAAATAAAGAGAGGATTAATAATCCAAACCCATGATAAAATTGATAGGTAACTCCTTTTTGGAAAATTTCAATCATATTTGGCGATACCATTTCCTTTAATTTATGTGCCCCAAAAGCACCCAAAATGACCGCCAAACCTAAAAAAATGGTTCCTGAGGCTGCTATTTTTTTATTAATTTCCATTAAAATTTATTTTCTTTTAAAATATGATAAATTAAGTGCGTTGGTAGTCCCATAATATTAAAATAACTTCCTGTGATGGATACATTTTTAGCTAATCCAAACCAATCTTGAATTCCATAACTTCCTGCTTTGTCCATCACGTTATGATTATTGATGTAGTAATCAATCTCATTTTGAGTTAAAGGGGCAATTTCCACATAAGAAGAATCTTCTGCAACCACATGATTCAAGTTTGATTGGACGCAAATGGCCGTCAATACTTGGTGTTTTTGTCCTGATAATTTAGAAATCATTTGTTTAGCATCATCCAAATCTTTTGGTTTTTCTAGCAATTCATTATTTAAAATAACTACTGTATCAGCTGAAATAATTATGGCGTCAGGGTTATTCGTTAAAACATCCATTGCCTTATTATTTGCATGAAATAATGGAATTTCGGCAGGAGATAAATGAGCAGGAAGAACCTCCTCATAACTTGAAACCTTAATTTCAAATTGGATGCCCAAAGCGGAAAGTAATTCTTTCCTTCTAGGACTTTGAGAGGCTAAAATAACCTTTTTATTTAAGTTTAATAAATCCATTTGATTAAATAAATGGGCATACTGAGTATGCCAATGAGCATTATAATTTTTAAGTGACGGCTGATTTTATGAAAGGAAACATTTGTATCCGCTTTATTATTATCTGGAATT
>Ga0114962_10004008_pt1 | contig 11800 bp, 9 predicted proteins | sample C_130820_MF_Meta_FD_87017 | JGI IMG/M metagenome (GOLD analysis project Ga0114962, IMG submission 87017) | Freshwater microbial communities from Lake Croche, Canada to study carbon cycling - C_130820_MF_MetaG | ecosystem: Environmental > Aquatic > Freshwater > Lake | place: Lake Croche, Canada... | reverse complement strand
TGCAATTAATCCTACGTGGCTGAAGGATGAATAGGCAAAAAGTCTTTTGATGTCTTTTTGTTCTATGGCAATCCAAGCACCATAAACTATCCCGATGACACTTAGGATGATGACCGTATTTCCCCATTGCAATATCGCATCTGGAAGAATTGGTAACATCCATCTGATTACGGAATAAATTCCCATTTTAAGCATGATTCCACTTAATAACATGGTTCCTTGTGGAGGAGCTACGGTATAAGTGTCCGGTTGCCAAGTATGGAAAGGGAAAATCGGCATTTTGATGGCAAATGCTATGAAGAACGCCCAGAAAACGATTCCTTGGGCAATTGGACTTAAGCTCAAATGACGGAAAGCGTCGTAAGTAAAGTTGCTTGGTGCAGGAACTTGTAAATACAAGAAGATGAATGCAATCAGCATTAATAAACTTCCGCTTAAAGTATAGATAAAGAATTTGAGGGTGATTGGGTTGCGATTTTCTCCTCCCCATCCTAAGATGATGAAGTAGATAGGCACCAATGCCAACTCCCAGAAAATGTAATATAAAAATGCGTCTAAACTGACAAATACCCCTATCAATGCACATTGCATTAATAATACCAATGCAAAGAAGATGTTTGGACGCTCGTAATTTTTATTGAAAGCGGTTAATATGATTAACGGTAATAATAGGTTGGTCAATAATACCATTAAAAGGGATATCCCGTCCATACCTACATAAAAACTAACGCCTAAGTTGACTATCCAACTTGCTTTAGTTACAAATTGAGGATCAGGATTGGTTGCATCAAATTGCGTTAATGCAAATAGAGTCAATCCAAAATTGATGATGGACGATATTAAAGCAACTGTCCAAGCGCCTTTTCCTTTGGTTAAAAGAACTGGAAGGATGGATATTAGTGGAATTAAAAGTAATAATGTTGTCAGCACGTAATTAATGGATTTTAGAAGTTAAAATGGGACAATACATTATTGAATAATATTAAAATCAATGCACTGATGGTCATAGCAAAAAGATAAAACCCTACATTTCCTGTTTGTAATTTCCTGATGACATTTCCTGAAACGGAAACAATGTATCCGGTTGCATCTACCATTGCATCAATAAATCCTTTATCAAAAATGTTGTAAAGGAATTTAGAAATGGCTTGGAATGGCCTTACAATGATGGCATCATAAATTTCATCCACATAGTATTTATTGGCTAAAACTTTGGTGAAACCGGTTGGTTCCGCCATAGAAACGGCATTTGATTTTGTGAATTTTTTAAAGCACCAAAACAGCATAATCAATGCCCCTGACATAGCAATTGCCATTAAGGTTAATTCCATGGAATGGCTGAGTTCCTCGTGTCCTTCTTTTAAGATGGATAAATCCTTTAAAACGGGTTCTAAGTAATTATTTAATGCGTGATTGGATGAAAATACTGCTGGTAACCCGATGAATCCACCTACTAAACTTAATACGCCTAAAACGATTAGAGGGAAAGTCATAGTTGCAGGAGACTCGTGTAGATGGTGTTCTTGGTCGTTTGTTCCTCTAAAGCTTCCGTGGAAGGTTAGGAACAATAATCGGAACATATAAAAAGCAGTGATTAAAGATGCTAATAATAGCAATCCCCAAACAATGGTGTTGTGTTCAAAAGCTTTGGCAAGGATTTCATCCTTACTGAAGAATCCTGCAAAAGGAGCGATTCCGGAAATGGCCAAACATCCTATCCAAAAAGTGATAAAGGTGATCGGCATTTTGGATTTTAATCCGCCCATTTTACGGATGTCTTGTTCGCCTCCCATGGCGTGAATCACACTTCCTGAGCCCAAAAACATCAATGCTTTAAAGAAAGCGTGTGTTGTTAAATGGAACATTGCAGTGGAATATGCGCCTAATCCGACTGCTACAAACATGAATCCGAGTTGGGATACCGTAGAATAAGCTAAAACCTTTTTAATATCGTTTTGAGCAATGCCGATTGTCCCTGCAAATAAGGCAGTGGCCAATCCGACATACAATATGATGTCTGACGTAAATGGTGCTAATGCAAAGAATACATGACTACGCACGCACAAGTAAATCCCTGCTGTTACCATGGTTGCCGCGTGAATTAGAGCTGATACAGGAGTTGGACCTGCCATGGCATCGGGTAACCAAGTAAACAATGGCAACTGAGCCGATTTTCCTGTGGCGCCTATAAAAAATAGAATCGTGATGAAAATCATTATGCTACTGTTTATAGTACCATCCGCTAACATCCTTTGTGCTTGAGGAAATACTTCAGAAAAAGTGATGCTATTGAATTGTTCAAAAACCCAAAAAAGTCCGATTAGGAAACCTAAGTCTCCGATTCGGTTCATTATAAAGGCTTTTTTGGCCGCGTTATTATATTCTTGATTTTTAAACCAGAATCCGATGAGTAAATAGGAACACAATCCTACACCTTCCCATCCAATGAATAGTACCAAGTAATTTGACCCAGTAACTAATAATTGCATGAAGAAAATGAAAAGATTTAGATAGGCAAAGAACCTGAAATAACCTTTGTCGTCATGCATATAACCAATAGAATAGACATGGATTAAAAATCCGATTCCGGTAATGATGAGTAACATCATAATGGAAAGTCTATCTATTAAGAATCCGAAAGGGATATTGAAAGGGATACTTGCGTCAGGGACGTTTATCCATTTGCTGAGGTTGATTTCTGACGATTCCGAAATGCTTCCGTTTGTGATGCCTAAAAAGAAGGAGCAAACGATTATAAAATTGACTAGGATGATTCCTGAGCCTAAAATTCCGATGACTGATTTTGGAAGTTTGTTTCCAAAAAAGAAGTTGATGATAAATCCTATTAAGGGCAAAAGAATCAATGCCGTTAAAAGGGAAGGATTTACTGTATTGGTATTTAGTATTTCCTGCATATTACCATTTAAGTTTAGAAAGTTGATTAATGTCTATGGTTTTGATATTACGGAATATCATTACAAGGATGGCCAATCCAACGGAAATTTCTGCTGCTGCCACTACCATGTTAAAGAATACAAAAACTTGACCTGCACTATCGCCATTATAAGCACTGAAAGCAGTAAATAATAAGTTAACTGCATTGAGCATCAATTCTATGCTCATAAAAATGACAATAATGTTCCTCCTGATTAATACGCCCATCACCCCGATGCAAAAAAGTACGGTGGATAGTAAGATGTAATAATTTAAAGGAATGGAACCGACTACTTGATTAAAATCAGACATTGATGTTTATTTGGAGGTTCTTTTCTTAGTTTTTTTGAGTGAATTAGCCATTTGAAGATTGTTTTTTACCCAATAACACGGCGCCGACCATTGCTGCAATAAAGAGAATGGAGGATACCTCAAAAGGGACAATGAACTTGGTAAAGAGTTCCTTTCCTAAAGGCTTAACCAATCCGACTTCTTGATTAGGGTTTGGATTGATATGGCTTAAATCAATATTTTTTAATGCTGCTACAAAGACTAGGAGCAACATTCCTGCGGAAATGACTCCTGCAAATTTGATGAGATTTGGTTTGTGAGGTTCAGTTTCTGCGTTTAGGTTCAGGAGCATAATCACAAATAGGAATAGCACCATAATGGCTCCTGCATAAACAATGATGTTTACGATGAACAGAAACTGTGCATTCAGGAGTAAAAAATGTCCTGAAATAGCAAAGAAACAAAGAATCAGGTACAGTACAGAATGTACTGGATTCTTAGAGAAAATGACCATAAGTGCCGCAAAAATGGCTAACGTGGTCAATATATAGAAGGAAATCAGTGATAAATCACCCATTATCAATATTGGCAGTAAATTAGTGGGACAAAGTTAGAGGATAAACTTTAGATATTCTAAAAACTATGTAGGTAAAAGTTAAGGATATGCGTAGTCCTAGGATTGGATTTTGTAATAAGATCAGAAAGTGATTGGATGAAAAGCTTGATAAAATAGGTAAAATATTGCTATTTTAGATTGGTTTGTAAAAAATAGTGTATTGATAATCAAGTATATATGAATTAGACTAGTCTAAAAAATGTATAAATTTGTATAAATTATTTTATTAAGTTATTGATAATGAAATATATATAAATTGTAAAGGTATAAATACAACCTTTTTTGGTTGTAATCTTAAAATACAACCATAAAAGGTTGTATTTATGATAATATGCCTTTATGGAGTATATTTGAACCGTTATTATAGGTGTATTTTAACTGGTAATAAAAGTAAAAACATCATTTAAACACTAAAGGAGGGTTTGATATTTTGAAAAAAAGAGCAATATCTGTCATATCAGGTGATGTAATTGGGTCAATTCAATTGAGTCGAAAGGAATTGAATGCCATCCAAGGGGGTATAAAATCTTTGCTCAACTCCTATAAACTGACCAATTATTTCTTCCAGGGTGATAGTTTTGTTTGTGTAACCCCAGTCAAGGAAATGCCCATGTTCTTAACGCTATTAAGACTGACTACGATTGCCAATAAAAAGAATCCGGAGTCCTTTGTTGGAGATTTAAAAACGTCGGTGAGTGTGGGAAATTTAAAGTCTTTGAGCAGTTTGAAGAACATCAAAACGGCACAGGAGGAGGTTTTTGTAGTTTCTGGAAGGAACTTAAACCTACTCAATAATGCGCCTGCAACGGAATTTAAAACCCTGATAATAGAATCCACCCAAAAAGAAGATAATCTACTTTTAGAGTCCATAGCTACTGGGTTAGAATATGTTTTTATGCAGATGACTCCACGTCAGGCGATGGTGAACAAATTGGCTTTTGAAGGGTTAACACAAAAGGATATTGGTACTCAGTTGGGCGTCAGTCAACAAAACATCCAAAAGACCTTGCAAGCAGGCGGATACAAAATGGTCCTCAAGTATCAGCAATTATTGGAAAAATCCTTTGAGGTACAAAACTTAATCTAACTCAATCTAAAGAATATACAACAAACATGAATTTGACTACTTTAGGACTGCTTTTAATCGCTCATTTGCTGGGGGATTTCCTTTTTCAGCCAGATGCTTGGGTAAAGGATAAAAAAGAACGGAAAATCAAATCCAAGTCTTTGTATTATCCTATTGGGATACATATTGTTTTGGCGATAGGTGGTGGACTTATTTGTAATAACATAAATTGATGAATACCACAAAAATGACGCAAAAGAAATCAAATTATTTACTGTGGATAGGGTCATTACTCTGTGTTTTGATAGCCGTATTTATATCCTTACAGCAATACAGCTTTAATGATGTGAGCAAAGGAATAGCAGGGAATAGAATCAATAATTATTTAATATTTAAACATTCCTTTGGGCATTTGATCCACGGAAATAATCTATATATATTGGATTTGTCCAAGCACTTAGATTTATATAAATACGCTCCGTTTTTTGCGATGTGTATGGCGCCATTTTATGCCATTGAAAATGACGAGATCGGGATATGTTTATGGAATTTCTTAAATATTTTTGTCTTTTTTATTTCGGTCTATCAACAATCTAGTTTAAATCAAAAGCAGAAGATTGGATTCCTTTTAATGACCCTGCCAGAAGTATTAATATCCATGCAATATTTCCAGTCCAATGTATTGATAGCCGGGCTTTGTTTATTGGCAATTGAATCTGCATTCAATCAAAAAACTTTTAAAGGACCTTTATGGATAGGTCTATCTACTGCCATAAAATTATTTGGAGGAATATTCTTTTTACTATTTTTCTTTATTAAAGGAAATTCAAATAAATTAAAATTCTTTTTATATGCCTTAGTTATTGGATTGATCATTCTTTTAAGTCCGGCATTAATTACAGGGATAGATGGACTTGTTTTTCAATACAAGGAGTGGCTCAAACTATTGGCATCGGATCAAAATGCGAGTAGCGGATTCAGTATAGTCGGGATATTGGATCATTGGTTTAATTTACAACCGAATAAGAATTTAGTGACACTTTTAGGGGTGATTTTGTTGATGCCGTTATTATTCAATAAAAACAAGGATGATGTTTTCCTTTATGGATTTAGTGGATTGATGTTGTTGTGGATGATTATTTTTAATCATAAATCGGAAAGTCCGACCATGATATTAGCTGCCTCAGGTTTCGGATTGGTTTATTTGGCACTGCGGAAATCCTTTAAGGAAGGTGGAAATAAAGCACTGAATTTAATTTCTATTATTGCCTTAATCGGATTTATTGGTTTTATTTTGTTCAGCTCTGATTTACTGAGCTTTTTAGTCAAAAATCATTATCAGGATTTTTGCTTGACCAAAACGATGTTTTATGCAATCGTTTTTTTAATAGGATGGATTTGGTTGATTGGGTATAAACAAAAAAAGGAAGCCTAAATGGACTTCCTTTTGTAGAATATCGGTTAAAATGATCCCTATTTTTTCTTCAAGTTTCCGTTGCCTTTGGATTTATCAGCACGGATGTCTTTATCTGAAGGCCAATCGCCTGCGTGCGGTTGATTGCTCGGTCTTGCCCAATATTTGATTCCGCCTGTCGCGTTACAAATCCATTCTCCAGCGGAAATCATTTCTCCAGGTTTTACATTGGTTTTGGTACCTATATTCCAACGTCCTTCTGTACGTTTGATAGCAAATTTGATGTCCATTTTTTCTTTGCAATTATTGGTAAATTCTACCAAAAGACTTGCTTTATCTCCGCATTTGTTTCCCCATTCCTGCTTGGTGAGGATAAAACACTGACCTGCATCTTTTATGGTTAACTCCGTATCTGATTCCTTTTTAGCAGGTTTCTTAGTCGTGGAGTCCGTTTGAGCGGATAGACCTGATGCTAAGAGAACAAGAAGGATTAGGGGCAAGAAAAATTGGGTTAATTTATTTGATTTCATCATCATAAACTTTTCAAACATTTACAAATATAAATATTAGATATTTAAATAAGAGAATTATTCAACTAAAATTTTACAAACAACATTGTACTTATTAGAAAGTAAGTAAATATTTTGACCTTTGGATTTAATTGGTCCATCTATTCCAGATAATATTAATGATAATTTATTAGATTCAACTTGAAAAAGGCCCTTTTCTGTACTAAGAATAATTTTATTGTAATTATTAAGACAAAATCCTAGAATATTAGTGTTTATTTTTAAAATTACTTTATTAGAAGTAAGATTATAAATTTTATTGGCGACAGAAAAAAGTACATCTCCGTTTTCTCCTATTTCTAAAGCAGTAATAGTTTCAGGGATATCCACAATCCATTTTATACCTGATTTGATGGTGACAATACCTATTCTACTATGAGCATTTGATCGACCCCAAATATAGAGAGAACCTTTTTTATATCTTAAATAATAGCTTCCTTTTTCAAAAGACTGGATTATATGGAATTTTGCATTTAATTTTTTGTCGAATTTAATTGTATAAAGTCGACAAGAATCTTGATCTAATAGTACTGCATTAAGGCAGGTATCTTTTAGATTAAACTCAGAGGTTAAAATACACCGTGATTTTGAAGGTGTAAGGTACCAAGCAGTGTCAAAAGGCAAGTAAATTCCTCCATTTAACGGGATAAATGGGTTTGCAAATTGGTTTAAATTAAAATCAGAAATATATTTTAATGATTTAGGATAGCCGTAGAAAATGGGCTTTACACTTACCTTGTTTGTTAAGGATAAACTAATTTCTTGTGCATTAACCACTTTAAAAATGGTTAATATAAAAATTAATAATAGATTTAGACGTTTTTTTACCATGATTTCCAAATCATTGCACCACCTGCGATTAAAAATATGGCTGGTGCACTATATACAACCAATCCAGCTCCTAATACACCAAGGACAACATGTTTTGCGGTTAACTGTTTTTTTGACTCTTCTCTATTTTGTTCTCCAGTTGTTTGATCATAAAAGGTTTGGTTTGAGTTATCATCATCCTGATTAAAATTAGTCATATTATCCATTTGTCTGAATGTATTGTCTGCTACCTTTTCCAGTCTATCAAAATGATTTCTAATTATATTTAAATTGGATTTAACATGTTTATTAATTCCTTGATTTTGGATAGAACCATCCACAATGAATTCCTGAGTATGGGCACCAAATTCACCGTCACTTAACTCGTTAGCTACATCGGTGTACTTTTGTACGGTTTCAAAAGGCTTAGTAACATCGTTATAAGCAGATTGCAGATTTGTTAAGGTCTTGTAATCATCTTTATACTTGTTAGGTATTAGATATTCTTTTAATTCATTAAAGGCATCTTTTAAAGGTTCTACAACTCCATTATCAAATAAGTCTTTATTTAGTCCATCTTGAACTTGATTAAAAGAATTTTCTGTATTATTGTCCATTTCATCTAAATCTTGTTTAGTAGCTTGTTGAGAATTTGCCAATGCGTTTGCTTGCTTGTTATCTTGTCTTTGTTGCTGTAGTTCTAGCAATTTTTGATCTAGTGCTTCCCTTTGTTTTTTAATTGAATCTTGGAGATTTTTTAAGTGTGCCTCAAAAACCATCTGTCTCCTTTTTCTTTCTTCCTCTGCTTCCTCATTCATTTTATTGATTTCAGCAGCCAATCTTTTGTCACACTCATCTTTAGTTGAATAAAAGTCGTCTGCTTGAGATTTGTATTTTTGAAGATAAGCATCGTATTGTTGATTCATTTGTTCTTGAGTAGCAGGAATTATGTGCCTTCCATGACTTGCGCCTTGTTGGATATGAGACTGAAAACTGACACCCTCTTCGGCTTCAATTTGACTTTTAGGTCTCATACAATCAGAACAAAATAATCCTTGTTTATATTCCTCTGACTCTACCTGATACTTATGATTTACACTGTCTACCCTATTTCTTATTTGATTTAACTTTTTATCACACTCTCCTTTAACGTACCAAGGATCGGCTTGTGAAAAAGATTTAAGACTAATTAAAAGTAGCATAAATGATACAATATATTTTACCATAATTAAAGTGCTTTTTTATTTATTTGAATTCCCCGTCCTTCTAATTTTCTCGCGGTAGCCTCCAATTTTGATATCTGGGACATTAAAGAAGTAATTTGATCATCAGTGGTAATTATTATTTTTCCGTTAGCATCATAAACCATATTTTTTAGTTGAATTTTATCTTTAAAGAAATTATGGAAAATATCAAACGGAAATCCTGAATCTTTATATTTTGCACAAAAGTATCCTACTTCCACATCTATAAAGGTTTTATTAAATTCTAAATCATTGAGTAAAGCACTTTCTTCCATTGTGGTTAGTGGGACGTCTTTAAAAAAATTATCTTGCGCTTGAATTTCTTGTTGAATAAATCCAATTTGTTGCCAACCATCCTTTAGATTATTCAATGTTTGATTGCTAATTATTTCAAAACTGGATTGATCACCGGCTGCTGCAGCTGTTACACTCATTGCAGCTCCTGCAATACCGTTAATTAAATTTGCAGTTCTTTGGGCTTTAAGTCTTTGAATTTCTATTTGAACATCATAACATTTACTTTGTAAATCTTCCAAAGGACTAAAAAAGGCATTATTATCTATATCAGCATTTGGTGAGGAGAGATAATCTTCTATTAGGGTTTCTGCCAACCTAAATAATTCTGCGGTCATGGGTCGATTTTTCTTTTCTGCTATTTCTGCTAATCCTCTATAAGCAGCTTGTTTAATTATGCATTTATTTGGAATTGAAGTTTGTAAACGCCCTGCAATATTCAAGGTTGAATAGTATGCCACTTCTGCTGCTTCTGTATCACCTACCAATAATAAGTCCTCTGCAAAAAGTAAATACAACTCAGCAGAACCAGGTTTTTTAATTTTAGGGATGGCAAACTTATTCATAACGTCTCTAAAATTAAATGGGACGTCATCGGACTCCAATTTTTTAAATTCTTTAGATTGAACCCCTACATATTCGTCATCAAAATATTTATTAAAGTTATATCTAACTTTTTGACCTGATCGAGTAGAACCAATAGCAAAAAGATGATTATTAAAAGTTAAAAATGCATTGGCTTTGCTATCTTTTCTGCTCACATTATTATTTAGATTAGTGAATGGATGTACCGTAGATGGTAACTTTGGTAAAGTTGACTCGCAACTTGAAGGCAAAAGATTTGTTAATTCCTTGACATCACCCTTTTCACGCTCTTCATATTCTGACTTTATTTTTAGAACTGCAGCAGGACAATTGGCCTTTATTATGCTGCATATATAAGTTTTTAGGTTGGCTAATGTCTTGTCCAAATATAGCATACCACCATCATAGGTAGGAAATTGATCCATATTATGATTCGTCATATAATCTGTTTCTGATTTATTTGGACTTACTGTAAATGAGTCCATAAAGTGTTCTTTTTGCAATTGACCTTTATACCAAATCTTTAAATCCGAAACAGTGTAGAATAAATCAGAAGAACCAGATACGTAAATTTTATTATGATTTACTTTTCCCTTAAAAAACAACAAAGTTTTGATTGAATTATTTTGAATCTTGAATTTCAATTGTTTTCCATCAAGATAAATTGGATATTTTTCAAAAAACTCTAAGAATTTATACGTTAGGGTCATTTTTGTATTTTCTAAATCAATAAATCCAATTCCAATAATGGTATCGTTAGGGTTATTTTTATTGATTAACTCTGGTTGAGCATGATGGATTAAATGAATAATTGAATCATTAAAATTTTTAATTCTTTCCTTAGGGGTAATTTCTTTTGTTTTAACTGTTTCTTCCTTAGAGACTACCTTTTCTATTGGTACCTCTTTTATTGCCTCTTCTTTTATTTGTTCTTCCTTAATTGATAGGTCTTTTGTTGGTTCTTTTTTTGTTAGTACAATTAAACTTGAATCGGGTCTTTTTGAAGAATTATCAAATTTTAACAATGATTTCAATTGTGCTAAATCTTCATCTTTAAATCTTTTCTCATCACGTTCTAAAATTTCCTTGAGTTTCTTATTTCTTATTTCTTCAGTTTCTAAGTTACAGGTAATTAAGGTATTCCAGATTTTAAGTACAGATGTATCCGCAGGATAATTTTCTAAAAAGTAGTATGCTAAGGTTGGATGGCAATGACCAATTACTTTATTTTTAATGATTTTATCAAGTGATAAAACATTTGTAATAAATGGGTAATTTGTTGAATAATATACTAATGTATCTGTTTTAAAGAACTTATTAGAATATAAATAGAAATGCTTATTAATGGCTCGTTCTGTATAAATTGTATTTGGATGAAATTTGATATATTTAGACAAATCTAATAACGATTCCTCATTTAAAGTACTTGCTAAGTAATAATCTAATTCAATATCATCCTTAAAAAAGATGGTTGGATTTTTTGATAAGTATTGACTAATTTTTAATGTGTCTTTCCCAGAATTTGTAAATAAAGAATAATATTTTTTTTGAGCCAACGGAATATTGACATTTGTAGGATAAAAATCAAAGAACTCTTTTAATTTGATTGAATCCAAGCCATAATTAGTATATTTATTGTAAATGGTATCCTCAATTTCAGTAAAATGAGAACTATTAGGGAATTTATCCAAGAACATTTCAAACGAATCCATATTTTTTTCATGAATAATAGATTTATAAAACATACTCTCGAATTTGTTTGATGCCTCATCAATAAACTTAGACTCAGGCCTATTATTGACAAACCACTCTATCGACTTTAAATCAGAATTATTATAGCATGAATCAAGTTGAATTCTATCAATTGCGTTGGTCGCTTCATATTGACACCAGTTAGTGTTGTTATTTTTTTTAAAAGTTTTTAAGCAAAATACAGATTTTTTGTCAATACAATCCTGCAATTCTAACTTCGAAATT
>Ga0114962_10004007_pt1 | contig 11801 bp, 10 predicted proteins | sample C_130820_MF_Meta_FD_87017 | JGI IMG/M metagenome (GOLD analysis project Ga0114962, IMG submission 87017) | Freshwater microbial communities from Lake Croche, Canada to study carbon cycling - C_130820_MF_MetaG | ecosystem: Environmental > Aquatic > Freshwater > Lake | place: Lake Croche, Canada... | reverse complement strand
TTACTTTTATGCGATGAAGAAAGACGAGGAGAAATAAATCCTCTCCCCAACCCAGTCATTGCGTAGAATGATGCAATCCAAAAGAGAGGGAGCCGAAACTGGAAAACTAAAAAGCGTGTTGAAAAAGACAAATCCTTTCATATTTTTTGAACTCTAAAAGTGTTATTTTTATGAGAATTGTTAGCCAAAACCTAATTTGTAGTTACTAATACCAAAAGCTACACGCAAAAATCCCTTAACTCAATGTCCTTGTATTAATTTTAGATACGATTAAAAAAAGAAAAATACTCTAGCCATTTTTCATATAACAATCCGCTCCATTCGTAGTACCTGCTTGCCCTTCTATATCTTTTTGGCATAGCAAACAGTCCTAATCTACATCCTGAAAACGTCAAATAATACGCTTTATACCTATAATTATATGTTTTATACGTCAATTTATATGTTTAAAACGTATTACTATATATTTTTAACATGTATTTATACGTTATTTACCTAAAAAATTATGTTTAATACGTATTATTATGTTTGTTTAACGTGTTATTATAGGTATTAAACGTATAATTATATGTTTTATACCTATAAATTAAAAAAATGTATTACTTTTATAAACGTATAAACTCTTATAGCAATGGACACTACAAAAAAATATAAAATTCTTGGAGCTGCTCCACACCCTCACATCGGGAAATTAATTCAAATAAAAGTACGAGAAAAAAAACTTACCTATGCCGAAGTGGCACGGCGAATTGGGGTAAACGCAACGGTTTTTCAGGCCTATCTCTCTAAAGCTTCGGTGCAGTTTGGAATTTTATGGAAAATAAGCATTGCCATTGAATATAATTTTTTTGCCGATTTGATGCCCTATTTACCAGCAAGCACATTAAACAATAACGACTCCGAATTTCAACAAAAAATAAAAGAGCAAGACCATGAGATTGCCGATCTTAAAAAAGAAATAGAAATATACAAAGGCATCTTATCTCGTAAATAATATGGATGTTGCGCTTTTTAGAGGAACAAGATGAGTCTCTTTATTGGCTAGAATTACTAGAAAAAACGAATTTGGTTAGTGTTTATTATTTGCTAAAATTTTAAAATAAAGTGTATTACATTTCTATTTTTCATAACTTTGATTTAAATAACAGTACCATGGATTTACAAAGTCGAAAAATATCATTTGTTCAAGAATTTCTTTCTATTGAAAGTGAGGAAATTATTTCTCGTTTAGAAAATTTTCTAAAAAAAGAAAAGAAAGTCAACACAACCAAAGAGTTTAGCCCAATGACGATGGAAGAGTTTCAAAATAGAATTGATCAATCAATGGAGGATTCTAAAAACGGACGAGTTATTGAAGCAAAACAATTGATTGAAAAAATTAAAAAATGGAGCTAAAATTAAATTGGACTGAATATTCTGAAAATGAATTACAGAAAATATTTCTATATGATAAAGCTAAATCCAATTTAAAATCTGCTAAAAATAAAGCAGAAGAAATTTCTAGACAAGTACTTATACTTGAAAAATATCCATTTATAGGACAAAAAGAAGAACTGTTATTAGGTCGAGAACAAGAATTTCGCTATTTCTTACATTCTAACTATAAAATAATTTATTAAGTAGATTTAGATATAAACTTGGTTGAAATTGTTGATATATTCGACTGTCGCCAAGAACCTCTGAAAATTAAAAGAACAAAATAAATAGATTCATGATTTTTTATTTTTCATATAAATGAATTTGTCACTAAGTAAAATCACTTCAATTCTAAATGCCAAATTTATTGGTACTACTTACAATCAGGATATTGAACACATATCTATTGACAGTCGCTCGTTGCAAAACGGTGCACAAACTTTGTTTTTTGCTTTGGTTGGACCCAACAATGATGCCCATGAATATATTTCGGGATTAATCGAAAAAGGCGTTCGCAATTTTGTAGTGAGTCATGTTCCAGAAAGATGTGAAACCAAAGCTAATTTTCTAATTGTAGAAAACTCATTGGAAGCCCTTCAGAAATTTGCAGCGCATCACCGAAGTCTTTTTGATTTTCCAATTATAGGATTGACCGGAAGCAACGGAAAAACCATCGTGAAAGAATGGCTTAATTTCTTGTTAAGTCCCGATTATAATATTGTTAGAAGTCCGAAGAGTTACAACTCACAAGTTGGCGTTCCTTTATCCGTTATCGGTATTAATGAAAAACACAATCTTGGCATTTTTGAAGCAGGAATTTCGAAAATAAACGAGATGGAAAAACTGGAAGTCCTAATCAAACCAACTATCGGAATTCTTACGAATATTGGTTCGGCACATGACGAAGGTTTCGCAAATATTCAAGCAAAAATTGAAGAAAAATTAAAGCTTTTCAAACATTCGAAAGTGCTAGTCTATCAAAAAAATGAGATTGTCGATGAAGCTGTAAAAGATTTAAAAGCAGAAACTATTTCTTGGAGTTTTACAGAATCTGACGCAACTGTTTTTATAGAAAAAAGTCGTGTTTTAGATAAAACCATATTGCAAATTAAGCAAAAGAATACCCATTTTGAAATTCAAATTCCTTTTCAGGATGATGCTTCCATTGAAAATTCCATATCGTGTTTGATGGTTTTATTGTATTTTGAATATGATAAAGCAACGATTCAAAACCGAATGGAACAGCTATTTCCGGTGGAAATGCGTCTAAAAGTCAAAAATGGAATCAATAACACAACGCTTATTGATGACAGTTATAGTAATGATTTTCAATCGCTAAAAATAGCTTTGGATTTTCTTGAAAGTCAAAAACAGCACGAAACTAAAACCGTTATTCTTTCGGATATTTTTGAAAGTGGGCTGACAAACGAAGAATTATATTTGAAGGTTTCGCAATTAATTGTTTCCAATAAAATTTCGAAAGTTATTGTAATTGGAAAAACCATTTCGGCATTCGAAAACAAATTTCCAAACTGCCTCACTTTCGAAAATACAAACGAATTTATCGCCGAATTGAATCAATTAAATTTCGGCAACGAAACCATTTTGATTAAAGGCGCGCGAAATTTTCAGTTTGAATCTATCGTTTCATTGTTAGAAGAGAAAACACACGAAACCGTTCTTGAAATTAATCTAAATGCTATCAGTCACAATCTAAATTTTTATAAATCGAAACTAAAACCAAGCACCAAAATGATGGTGATGGTTAAAGCATTTGGTTATGGAAATGGCGGTTTTGAAATAGCCAAATTACTCGAACATCATAAGGTGGATTATCTTGGAGTGGCTTTTGCCGATGAAGGAATAACGTTAAAAAATGCTGGAATTAAATTGCCAATTATGGTTCTTAATCCCGAATCGACGAGTTTCAATGCTATAATTCAACATCAATTAGAACCTGAAATATACAGCATCAAAGGGCTACATGCTTTTTTAAAAATTGCAGAACAACGGCAATTAAAACATTTTCCAATTCATATAAAACTCGATACTGGAATGCACCGTTTGGGTTTTGAAGAAGAAAATATTAACGAATTAATTTCGATTCTAAAAGATACTAATCTAATACAAGTACGAAGCATTTTATCGCACATGGCGACCAGCGATGCTATAGAACATCAAGAATTTTCCAATTCGCAGGTCAATCTTTTTGAAAAATTATCTTCAAAATTAATGTCTGAATTACAAATACAACCACTTAGACATCTATTAAATACTTCGGGAATTAGTAATTTTCCAAAAGCGCAATATGACATGGTTCGACTTGGAATAGGACTATATGGCGTTTCAAACGATGCTGAAGAGCAGAAACAATTAGAAAATGTGAGCACATTGAAATCTATAATTTCACAAATAAGATTCATTCAAGCTGGCGAAAGTGTGGGTTACGGAAGACGTTTTATGGCTGAAAAACCTACACGAATTGCTACGATCCCAATTGGTTATGCAGACGGAATTTCAAGACTTTGGGGCAATGGGGTTGGTTTTGTAACTATCAATAATCAGAAAGCCTCCATTGTGGGAAGCATTTGCATGGATATGTTAATGGTGGATGTTTCGGAAATAGCTTGTAATGAAGGGAATCCTGTAATTATTTTTGGCGAAAGCCCGAGCGTTAATTTGATTGCCAAGAAAACAAATACCATTCCGTATGAAATCCTAACCAGCATTTCGCAACGGGTAAAAAGAATATTCTATAGAGAATAAATCAAATTGTTATTGTTGTATATTTATACTACTTTTATTACTTTAGAGTTTAAATAAATTACTAACTAATAAAAAAATTATGGGAATTATTTCTGAATTTAAGGCTTTTGCAATGAAAGGCAATGTTGTTGATCTTGCCATTGGGGTAATTATTGGTGGTGCTTTTGGGAAAATAATAAGCTCGTTAATAGAGGATGTAATTACGCCCTTGCTATTAAAACCCGCTTTGTCGGCTGCTAATTTGTCCAAAATAGAAGAATTGACGATTTTTGGAGGTGCAAAATACGGACTATTTATTTCGGCTGTAATCAACTTTATCATTATCGCTTTTGTATTATTTATCATAATCAAAGGAATTAACGCTTCGAAAAAGAAAGAAGAAGTTATGACTCCAAAACCCGCAGGACCTACTCAAGAAGAATTACTTACACAAATTAGAGATTTGTTAAAAAAATAATTTCCGCTACATTACCTATTCTAACTTAACCACGCCAAGAGCGTGGTTTTTCTACTTTGTTATATTTGTAACATTTTGTTATTTTTTGTGAAGACGCTTGTTTTATTGTTAATACTACTTACTTTTGCAGTAGAAAATTATTAAAATTAAAAAAATATAGTATGAAAATTGCAGTTGTAGGCGCAACCGGAATGGTTGGAGAAATCATGTTGAAAGTATTAGAAGAAAGAAACTTTCCTTATACAGAATTAATTCTGGTAGCTTCGGAAAAATCAGTTGGAAAAGTAATTGAATTTAAAGGACAAAAACATGTTGTGGTAGGATTACAAACTGCTGTTGATATGAAACCTGAAATTGCACTTTTTTCTGCAGGTGGTCAAACTTCATTGGATTGGGCGCCTAAATTTGCTGCAGCAGGAACAACCGTTATCGACAATTCATCGGCTTGGAGAATGGATCCTTCAAAAAAATTAGTAGTACCAGAAATCAACGCTGGAGAATTGACTGCAGCAGATAAAATCATAGCAAATCCTAACTGTTCGACTATTCAAATGGTTTTGGCATTAGCCCCATTGCATAAAAAATACAACATCAAACGTGTCGTTGTTTCTACTTACCAATCCATAACTGGAACTGGCGTAAAAGCAGTGGAACAATTCGAAAATGAATGTGCTGGAATTGAAGGAGATATGGTTTATAAATATAAAATCAATAGAAACTGTATTCCACAATGTGACAGTTTTGAAGAAAATGGATATACCAAAGAAGAAATGAAATTGGTAAATGAAACTAAAAAAATATTAAGTGATGACAGTATTTCTGTAACCGCTACTGCTGTTCGTGTACCGGTTGTTGGTGGACATAGCGAAGCGGTAAATATTGAATTTACAAATGATTTTGATGTTGCCGAGGTGAGAAACATTCTTCATAACACAGATGGAATTGTAGTTCAGGACAATTTAGACACTTTTACATATCCAATGCCGAGATATGCAGAAGGAAAAAATGATGTTTTTGTTGGTAGAATTCGTCGTGACGAAAGCCAAGCAAACACATTAAATATGTGGATTGTAGCTGACAATTTAAGAAAAGGAGCTGCAACAAACACTATCCAAATTGCTGAATATTTAGTAGCACACAATTTAGTATAAAACTTAGGTTTAAATTTTTTAAATCCATTTGTCTTAACAAATCATTAATTTTTGTTAAAACAAATGGATTTTTTTTTGGTTTTCATACATTTACAATGTGAAAAAGAAACAAATCATACTTAATTTTGCTTTGATGCTAGTGGTATTGTTTTCAATGCTATTTCAATCTTTTCATAGTTACACCCATTTGGTAAAACAACTTTCACAAGAAATTTGCCATCACAAATACAATCTTCACAAAACCCAATTCACACATCATCATAACACTTTAGAACATTGTTTTGTTTGCGAATTTACTTTTAGCAGTTTTATTCGAACAGAAATTTCTCATTTTGAATTTAAGAACATAATTGTTCCTACTGGATATTCTATTTTCAAATCAAGAGAAATAACACAATTTTTTAAAGGAAGTCTTTTTGCGCTTCGTGCTCCACCAATTTTTATTGTTTAAATAAATTTGCCACAAAGGCTCAAAGACACAAAATTTTTGTGTTTACTATTTAACAGTAAATCATTTCAAATGAAAAAATTAATCCTCCTACTTATTTTAGGATTTTCGGCAATACTCCAATCACAAAATACAATTTCGGGAACCTTAACCGACACTAAAAACCAACCCATAATAGGTGTTTCAGTTTATGCTCCCGAACTGCATAAAGGAACTTCGACAAATGAAAACGGAACCTATTCATTAACAAATCTTCATAACGGAAACTTAAAATTATCCTTTTTTTATGTAGGATTTGAAACCCAAAATAAAATAATAAATCTCAAACAAAAAGAAACTAATTTAAACATTCAACTTAAAGAAACGGCATTTCAAATGGATGAAGTAATCGTTTCCACCGCCTTCAATAAATTACAATCACAAAACGTAATGAAAGTGGAACATGAAAGCATAAAATCGTTGCAACAAAAAGGAACATCTACTTTAATCGAAGGATTAGCAACGATTCCGGGAGTTTCGCAAGTTTCTACTGGAACTTCGATAGGAAAACCGGTAATTCGAGGTTTAAGTGGCAATCGTGTTTTGGTTTATTCTCAAGGCGTTCGATTAGAAAACCAACAATTTGGCGATGAACATGGTTTAGGATTAAATGATGCTGGAATAGAAAGTGTAGAAGTTATAAAAGGTCCTGCTTCTTTACTTTACGGATCTGACGCTTTGGGCGGTGTTTTATATTTTAATACCGAGAAATTTGCTGAAGCTAATACTTTTAAAACCAATTTTAGTCAAAAAATATTTTCAAATACATTAGGTAGCAATTCTACTTTAGGAATGAAAACCTCCTCTGAAAATTGGAAATTCTTAGTTAGAGGAAGTTATAACACCCATTCGGATTATAAAATTTCAGATAAAAAAAGGGTAACCAACACCCGATATAACGAAAGTGATTTCAAAACAGGAATTGGATATACCAATTCTAAATTCACAAGTGTTTTTCGTTATAACTTCAATAAATTAGATTTAGGAATTCCAGAAAATGGAGTTGCAGAACAAACTATAACTAAGAAAACGGACTATCCAAGTCAATCGATTTTAAATAATTTATTGAGTTTAAACAACATTTTCTTCTTCAGAAATTCAAAATTGGATGTTGATTTAGGCTATATTCATAACGACAGAAGTGAATTGGCCGAGGGAAATATCGCAGTACTTCACATGAATTTAAAAACCTTTAATTATGATGCCAAATACCATTTACCAAAATTAGGAAAAATAGAATCTATAATTGGAATTCAAGGAATGACTCAAACCAACACCAATTCAGGGAAAGAGTTTTTGATTCCAAATGCTGCAACAAATGATTTTGGGGTTTTTGGAACTGGAAATTACGAATGGAAATCAAACGTTTTACAAGCAGGAATTCGTTTTGACAATAGAAAAATCGCAACACAAGAACACGGAATTATAAATGATGAAGGCTATTTTAAAGCCATTAATACCAGCTTTCAAAGTTATAATGCCTCCTTAGGATACAAAACTAATTTGTCCGAAGATTTGTCTTTGCGACTTAATGTAGCTTCTGGATTTAGAGCACCCAATTTAGCGGAATTAACTTCCAATGGTGTTCATGAAGGAACAAATCGGTATGAAGTGGGGAATACTAATTTAAAAACGGAGCAAAATGTGCAAACCGATTTGAATTTAGAGTATAAAAATAGCCATTTTGAATTTTTTGCAAACGCATTTTATAATCATATCAATAATTACATTTATACTTCGCCAGCGGGAAATAAAATTAGCGGCTTTGATGTTTTTGACTATATTCAGAATAATGCCAAATTATATGGAGGAGAAATTGGCCTCCATTTTCATCCACATCCTTTGGATTGGTTGCATTTTGAAACTAGTTTTGAAACCGTAACTGGCGTAAAACAAAATGGAGATTATTTGCCTTTAATCCCCGCAAATAACTGGAATAATTCCATAAGAACGGAATTCAATATTAAAAATTACCTTGAAGATGGATATGCAACCTTAAACGTTTCTTCTACTTTTAATCAAAATAACGTAAGTGGTTTCGAAACAAAATCAAATGGATACAGCTTAATAAATCTAGGTTTTGGAGGTAAAGCTAGCTTAGGAAAAACTATTTTTGATTTTAATCTGAATGCTAATAATCTTTTGAATAAAAGCTATATCGCTCATTTATCAAGATTAAAAACAGATGGAATTCCGAACATTGGAAGAAACATCGTTTTAGGATTGAATTTTACTATTTAGAACATGAAAAATCCCAATAACAAAATTGTTATTGGGATCTATTCTAATATCTCACCTTTCCCAAACGGTTCATCACACTTAGAATTTTAGCTTTCCTGTTATTAATATAGGAAGAGGAACTTGTGGCAGAATATTTTCTTGGATTGGGCAATATTGCCGCAATTCCCGCTGCTTGTTTTGGAGTAAGATTTGCAGCATCTTTTCTGTACCAATGTTCCGCAGCAGCTTGAGCACCATAAACGCCATCGCCCATTTCGATACTATTTAAATAGACTTCCATAATTCGTTCTTTGCCCCAAATTAATTCTATTAAAACCGTAAAATAAGCTTCTAATCCTTTGCGCAAATAACTTCTTCCTTGCCAAAGAAAAATATTTTTTGCCGTTTGTTGAGAAATAGTACTTCCTCCTTTAATTCTTCGTCCTCTTTCATTGCTTTTATAAGCTTTTTGCATTGCTCTAAAATCAAACCCACTGTGAATCAAAAAAGTTCCATCTTCGCTAGCAATAACAGCCTTTTGTAAATTAACAGAAATATTTTCGATAGGTTCCCAGTCGTGACTGAAGTAAATTTCTTTATTAGCTAACTTATTTTCAACAACACGAAAAACCATTAAAGGAGTAAAAGGAACGGGAACAAATTTGAAAAGAACCACAAAAAAAACGGATAGTCCCAAAAACCATAAAAATGATTTGAATAAAAAAAGCTTCAGTTTACTTATAAATGGATTTGAAACTGTTTTTGAATGTTGCTTTTTCTGTGTTGCTCTTATTTTGGTTGCCATAGGCTTGACTGAAAATTAAAATTTTTATAAAAGTAAATAAATGATTCTCGTTTTCAAAATTAAGTTTGAAATTTGGATTGCCGAAAGATATAGAATTTGTACTTTTAAAATCATTTTAAATCGTCTGAAATTATGAAAAAAATATTGCTTTTATCCCTAATACTAATGAGTTTAAATACTATGGCACAAGATGTAATGTCTCCAGAACTACTTTGGAAACTTGGAAGAATCACCCCTTTAGGAATATCTAAAGACGGAAAAAATATAGTTTACAAAGTAAATACCCCTTCTGTTGAAAAAAACAATTCAGAATCAAAATTTTTTACTATTCCTACAAATGGCGGTGTGGCAACCGAAGTAAAAGACACAAAAGAGTTATTGAAAGATAAAAATATTTCTCCAGACTCGAAATATATAGTTTACAATGAAGAAGTGAAAATCGATAAAGTACATGGAAAAGATTTCTACCCTGAATTAGATAAATCCAATTCTCAAATCTACAACGGACTAGATTACCGCCATTGGGATAAATGGAATGAAGGGAAATTTAACCACGTTTTTTACAAAGAAAACAAAGAGAATTCCATTGGAATAGACCTCTTAAATAACGAAAATTTCAATAGTCCACAAAAACCATTTGGAGGCGATGAAGATTATATTTGGTCGCCGGACAGCAAAAGCATATTCTATGTTTGCAAGAAAAAAGCAGGAACAGCTTATGCAACAAGCACCAATACGAATATTTACGAATACAATTTAGAAACTAAAACAACGAGTAACAGAACCGAATTCAATTTAGGATATGATACAAATCCTGCTTTTTCTCCATCGGGGGATTTAACTTGGTTGCAAATGAAACGCGACGGATACGAAGCCGATAAAAATGATATTATAGTAAATTACAATGGAACAAATATCAATTTAACGGCAAATTGGGATGGAACCGTAGATGACTTTAAATGGAGTTTAGATGGTAAAAAAGTTTATTTTACAGCTCCAATTGACGGAACAAAACAACTATTTGAAGTTAATTTCCCAGGTTTAACCAAAATTGCAGTTACGGTAAAACAAATTATAAATGGAGATTTTGACGTTAATGAATTGGTTGGTTTTTCAGGCGATTCCATGATTGTATCCAGAACCGACATGAATCATGCTTCGGAGATTTATTCATTTGATTTAAAGAAAAAAAGTTGGAAACAAATAACAAATGTAAATACTGCAACCTATAATTCCTTGGCGTTAAGCAAAACAGTACGAAGATACGTTACCACAACTGATGGCAAAAAAATGTTGGTTTGGGTAATTCTACCTCCTAATTTTGATTCCACAAAAAAATACCCGACGCTATTATTTTGTCAAGGAGGACCACAATCTCCATTAACACAAGCCTATTCCTTCCGATGGAATTTCTCTTTAATGTCGGCACAAGGCTATGTTATAGTAGCGCCAAATCGCCGTGGAATGCAAGGTCATGGAGTAGCATGGAACGAGCAAATCAGTAAAGATTGGGGTGGACAAGTGATGGACGATTATCTTTCAGCAATTGACGATGTGTCTAAAGAAAGTTATGTAGATAAATCTCGATTAGGTTGTGTTGGCGCAAGTTACGGAGGTTATTCTGTTTTTTATTTGGCAGGTATTCACAACAATAGATTTAAAACTTTCATAGCGCATGATGGTGTTTTCAACACACAAAGCATGTTTGGAACAACGGAAGAAGTGTTCTTTAACAATTGGGATTTTGGTGGTGCTTATTGGGAAAAAGACAATGCGGTTGCTCAAAAAAGCTACACCACATTTAATCCTGCCAACTTGGTTGGAAAATGGAATACACCAATATTAATAATCCAAGGAGGAAATGATTTTAGAGTTCCAATTGGACAATCGCAAGAAGCTTTTCAAGCGGCACAATTACGAGGAATAAAAAGTAGATTTTTGTATTTTCCAGAAGAAAATCATTGGGTTTTAAAACCTCAAAACGCACAGGTTTGGCAAAAAGAATTTTACAAATGGCTGAAAGAAACGTTGTAAAATTATAGAAATCATCTTAAAAATAATTGAGCCCGATACAATATCGGGCTCAATTATTATAAAATAAATTATAAATTTGTCTAAACTTTTAGCTTTAAGATTTTTCTATTCTATTTCCGAAACTCTCAAGGTGTTTACCATTCCTTTTTCGATAATAGGCATTGCTGCTAAGTTGATTAAAAAATCACCTTTTTTAACAAATCCTTTTTCTTTTGCTATTTCGTTTACATCGATTATCGTTTCATCGGTACTCACTGATTTTTCATATAAGTAGGACTTAACTCCCCATAATAAATTAAGTTGAGTTACAATTCTTTTGTTAGATGTAAAAACTAAAATATGTGCTTGTGGTCTCCATGCTGATATTTGAAAAGCAGTATAACCACTATTTGTTAAAGTACAAATTGCTTTTGCTTTGATAACATTAGCCATAAGCGCAGCATGATGACAAATTGTTTTAGTGAT
>Ga0114962_10004006_pt1 | contig 11803 bp, 3 predicted proteins | sample C_130820_MF_Meta_FD_87017 | JGI IMG/M metagenome (GOLD analysis project Ga0114962, IMG submission 87017) | Freshwater microbial communities from Lake Croche, Canada to study carbon cycling - C_130820_MF_MetaG | ecosystem: Environmental > Aquatic > Freshwater > Lake | place: Lake Croche, Canada... | reverse complement strand
TTTTTCCGCCTCCTGGATGGCCAGCGCGATGCTGCGGCGCGCATCATCGGCGAACATCTCGCCGTCAATCCCGAGAATCACATCGTTGACTTGCATCACCCCGTCGGCCGGCGACTTGGCCCCGACATGGGTGACGAGAATCTGCCGGCTGACCTCCGTGGTGCGACTTTGCACGCCGTCGAAGTAGGTCACCGGCTTCAGATAGATCCAGCCGCGCATCCCGGTCGATCCCAAGTTGTAGGTCTGCTTGGGATTGACCCCGGTGGTTTCACCCTTGATCAGATCCGGTGGGCCATCGGCCGCCTTGACCGGCAGGCCCAGCAACATGGCCATGGCCAGCAGGGTGGATTGAACTCGATTTGGCGTGTTTTTCATGGTTTTCATGTTTTGCATGTGCTGGTGGCTTTTAGCACCCGAACCCGGTGTGCTGGAGATGTGGAACGTTGAGTAACTGCCAAATACATACCGCAAAGCCGCAAAAGTCGCAAAGGGACGCGGAGTAAGCCCGGGTTTTTGCGATAACCCATTCCGCGTTGCGCCCCTTGGCGTCCTTTGCGCGTTCGGAGAGCTTAGCCGAGCCGACTCTGCGGTAAATTTTCAAGTTAGTCGGGAGGATGGTGAAACTACGGGTTGCTGGGCGGTTGGATGGGGCCCCGATCTTCGGTCATATGGTAGAGCTAACGCGAAGCTATCGAGGTGGGAGCGGGGAAGAGGTGCTAGTACGTGGAGGCGGTGTCAATGACTAATTAAAACGCCGGCAGGGGCTGCTGGAACCGCGAGTCAAGACAGCGATAGCGCTGTGGAAGCAAAAGGGTTTCATGCCGCGAATATCTGTGACTCTTCGGGTTACAGATGTCTGGAGCAAAATGTTTTGTGGACGGCAAAGCACGCGGTAGAAACGCCCCTGCGATCGCACAAACATCCAAAAGCCCGAAGCGCATAAAACCAATATCAATCGAAAGCACCCCATTATGCAAACAATGAGCCCCAAAGGCCTACTTCTAATCGCCACCACCGTCTTGTAAGGTCCTGACTGGCAAGTCTGCCCCGCCAACCCAATGAGGCGAACCCAACCGATCTAGCCACCATCTACGGCCGGACGCTGTGGCGCGTGCAACAGGCGAAGCTCACCCACTGTGCCTGCCAGTCGCTGAACATCTAACGGAGCGCCGGCTTCAGCCGGCGCGTCCTGAGGGCGTGAATGGAGGTTCCGAAGACGTACACGCCGGCTGAAGCCAGCGCTCCATGCCTCGAATCAATTTGACAAACCTCGATCACAAGATACCCAATAGCCTGTACATCATGAACATCCTGCACCTGATGAAATGTCGGAGAAAATCCTCCTTTTTTCCGCCCTCCGGCCACCGGCGCTTGCAATGGCCTTCACCACCAAAGCAATTTCTTGGCAGTCCGACCAGAAGCGCCCTCCAAGGCTTCGCCCTCGCTCTGGCGCTGGGCGCTGCCTTGCTGGCGGGATCGGGGCAGGCGGCTACACTCACGTGGAACCTGGGAGGCGGCGGCAATTGGGACAGCACCACCGCTAACTGGGCCGGGGCTGCCACGACCTTCGTTTCCAATGGGTCCCAGGATGTGATCTTTAACAACACAGCGGGCGGCGCGATCGCCATTTCGGCTAGCATGCAGCCGAACTCCACGACCGTGAGTGCCGCCAGCGGCACCTATACTTTCAACGGCGGAGCTATCACCGGATCGGGGGGGCTCAGCAAGACCGGCGCCGGTCAACTGACGATGAACACCACCACCAACACATTCACCGGCAAGACGAGTATCCAGGGAGGCACGCTGCTGACCGGCGGGGCTGCCTACCTCTCGAACGCTGGCTCTCCCGGTGTGTTTGGTTCAGCCACCGGCGCCAACGCCAGCATCGACCTCTACAACGGTGTGACCCTGCGCAACGATGGCAGCTCCCCACGGGTCAACCAAGCCACCGACCGTGCTTTGAACCTAGCAGGCACCGGCGCCGGAACGGTGACGATAAGATACAATGACAACGATACCAGCCTGACGTTCGGTGCTGTGACCGCCACCGGGACGGGTGCGAAGACGCTTGCATTATTCACAGGTAACAATGGGAATGGGGATCGTGAGGCCATTATTTTCACCGGAGCAATCGCCGATTCCTCCGACAGCAGCCCAACCTCTTTGAACGTTACCTTCAACACGCAGGGATCTCCAAATTGGGTCAGCCTCGGTGGTGTCAATACCTTTACCGGGCCCATCACGCTGGCGCAAATCAATGGTACTGCGAGTGGCGTCCTGGTGGTTGGTGGCGTTAGGACCGCCGGAAACTCGAGTGTGAACACGATCGGCACGGGAAAGCTGGGTAATGGAAATTATCCGGGCGCCATCTCCCTCGGCACGAGAACCGTCCTCGAATACGATAGTACCGCGCCGCAAACCTTGTCAGGCGTGATCTCTGGCGCTGGAGCTCTAACACTGACGGGTGGCGGCACCGTGACCCTCTCTGGGGCCAATACCTACACCGGCGATACCACCGTCAACAGCGGCGCTACACTGGTGCTCGCAAGCAGTGGTGGCTTGAAATTCGCCGTCACTGATACATCTAACAATAAAGTCACCGGCGCGGGCAGCGCCACGTTGAATGGCGCTTTCACTGTCGATACCACGGCGGTGACCATGACCTCCGGCTCCTGGACGCTGGTCGATACCACCACCAAATCCTTCGGCGGCAGCTTTAACTTGGCTGGCTTCAGCGGTCCGGTCGGTAATGTTTACACGAAAGTGGCTGGGATCCAAACCTGGACCTTCGACAAGTCCACCGCCGTACTTGCCCTCAGCTCCAAGGCCGTCATCACCGCCTTCGGTATCCCTGGTTCGGTCGGCGTGATTAACCAGGCTAACAAGACCATCGCCCTCGCGGTGCCTTACGCGACGAATTTGGCGACCCTCGCGCCGACCTACACTTTAACCTCGGGGTCTTGCGTTCCAGCCAGTGGCAGCGCGCCGTCACCAACTTTTGCGAGTAACCTCACGGCGACTTACGCCGTCACTGACGGAACTGCCACGAACAACTATACCGTGACGGTCACGGTGCTGCCTAGGAGTGCGCTCAAGGATATTCTAACATTTACATTCCCCGGTCTGAGTTCTCCGACGATTGGGGTCAACACCATCAGCCTGGCAGTGCCCTATTCCACGGATGTGACGGCGCTGGTGCCGAGCTTCACGGTTTCGCCGCTGGCGTCTGGCAGTCCGGCATCCGGGATTGCCGGCAACTTCACCGGCGCGAAAACCTATACCATCACCGCCGAGGATAGCTCCCAAAAATCCTATACCGTGACGGTTACCAAAGCCGCCGCCAGCAGCGCGTGTGACATCACGGCCTGCAGCTTCCCGGGGCTGGGAGCCGCGACGATTGCCGGGAATCTAGTCACCTTGGTCGTGCCCCAAAGCCAGTCCGTCAACCCGCTCTCGCCCACCTTCACGCTTTCGGCTGGAGCGACCATCAGTCCGCTTTCAGGGAGCCCACAAAATTTCAGCAACTCCGTATCCTATACCGTCACAGCCGAGAATGGCAGCACCACCAAGATCTATACGGTGAGTGTGGTGTCATACAACGCGTGGCTATATTCCGCATCGTTGTTTATCCTAACCACTCCGGATGGAGCCAACCTCGCCGCCGGGGCTTCGGAAACCAACTTTCCGTTGCTGGTTAGGCTCAACGCCGGCAACTTCAACTTCACTCAGGCTCAGGCCAACGGCAGCGATATCCGCTTCGCCACTGTGCCGGGAGTGCCGCTTTCCTATCAGATTGAGCAGTGGGATTCGACCGCCAAAACCGCTGCGGTGTGGGTTAAAATCCCGAGTATCACCGGCAACTCGCGCCAGGAGATCAAAATGTATTGGGGTAAGACCGGGGTGGCGAGCGAGTCGAACGGCACCAATGTCTTCAATGCGGCCAACGGGTTTGTCAGCGTACTGCACATGAACGAAACGGCGACCGACGTGGTTGGCAACACCAGTCCCACCGATACCGGCACCACCCTGACCACCGGCATGATTGGCAAAGGTCGCAATTTCACCGCAGGCAACGGGATTCTAGTCGGGGACAACCTCACAAACTTTCCCACCGGCTCCAACCCCCACTCGTCGGAAGCCTGGATCAGGTCCAACGCCGCCGGCACCAATGTCCTGGGCTGGGGCATCGAGCAGAACTCGGGCAAAGTGGTGATGCAATTCGCCAGTCCGCCCCACATGAACATGGATTGTTATTTCGGCGGCGCCAATGTAACTGGCACCAGCACGCTCCCCCTGTCCCAGTGGATTCACGTGGCCCACACCTATCAGAACGGGGCGGCACGGATCTATGTCAATGGCGTGCTGGATGGCAGCAGTACCGGCGGATCAATGGCCATCCCCAGTCCCGCCAGAATGTACATTGGTGGTTGGTATGGCTACAACTACGTCGGCGACATGGATGAGGTGCGTATCTCCAACGTGACCCGCTCGGCGGACTGGATCAAATTGGAATATGCAAACCAGAAGCCCCTGCAAACATTGTTAGGAAATCTGGTGCAAGCCGGATCGACGTTTTCTGCCACGCCGCCGTCGGTGACGTTGAGCGAAGGCACCAGCGCCATCCTCAGCGGCCAGGCCGGCGGCGCCCAAAAAGTTTACTGGAGCCTCATCCAGAATGGCGTGGAAACGCTGCTCTCCACCGATCAGTTCACCTATACGCTGACTACAGGCCGGGTCACTGGCAACCAATCCTACGTCATCCGCTTCAAGGGGATCTATGCGGCTGGCAACCAAACGGTGGACATTCCTATCACGGTCACCGACGCGATTCCCGACCCGGTGTTCACGCTGAGCGCCTCGACCAGCCAGTGGGATGGCCGCCAAACCATGACCGTTACGCCGGTCATTTCTAACTTGGCCGCCCTGCAAGCCGCCAATGTCGCCAACCTCAATTATTCCTGGAACGTGACGGGTGTGGCGGTGGCCAAGACGATCACCGCAGGCACATCCAGTGTGCCAGGAGTTCTAACGCTCACCCGCGCCCAAGGCAGTGGTCCGCTGAGCGTGACGCTGGTTCTGGACAACGGAGGTGCGTTGGTCACGGCCAGCAAAACCATCACCGTACAGGAACCCGCGAGCGATGCCTGGCTGCAACGCACGCCGGGAGCCACGGAAAAAGCCGTCAATAATCAGTTCTATGCGCGGAATCCGAACACTAACCTGGGCACGATCTTTTACAATGGCACGGGTGCGGGGACGGCCCCGGTCTATCTTAAAGTGTTTGCTACACCCGACGCGGGCACCGAGTCACAATATGGGCCAACCCTCCGCCAAACACCGGTAGCCGGAGCCTATGGTTTCAGCGTGCCCATCGCCGCGGGCAAGGTCACTTACCGCTTGGAGTTTGGCACAACCACCGCCAGTGTCGATACGAGCAGTGCCACGGCGACCAACCTGGTCTGCGGCGATGCCTATATCATCGACGGCCAGTCCAACGCCCTGGCCACCGATAATGCCGCACCCAACGACTCCACCACCGATCCGTGGATCCGTACCTATGGCCTATCCGGTGGTTGGGGCTACGCGATCAGCAAGGGCACGGAAATGCAACTCGGTCTGTGGGGTTGGTATTTGGCCAAATCTATCACTTCCACCTATAACATGCCGGTCTGCTTCATCCAAGGAGCCGTGGGTGGCACGCGCATCGACCAGCACCAGCCCAATCCTGCGGGGCATTCGCAGGCGGGGAGTCTCTATTCAATCTACGCCAGCATCTATAACCGGGTCATCGGGGGTAATCTGGGCTACGGCATCCGCGGCGCATTCTGGCACCAGGGGGAAAATAACAGCGCCGCGGATTGCCCCACCGGCGATTGGGATTATAAATCCTATCAACAATACTTCGTCGATATGGCCGCCGCCTGGAAGCAGGATTTTCCCAACCTTCAGAGATATATCATCTATCAGGTGATGCCCAAACCCTGTTCGATGGGACCCAAGGGCGACCAACTCCGCGACGTGCAGCGAACCTTGCCCAGCCTCTTTTCTAACATGCACGCCCTGTGTACCCTGGCAACCCCCGGCTATGAGGGCTGCCATTTCAACCCCACCGGTTACCAGAATTTTGCGAATCTAACTGCCCCCTTGGTGGGCCAGGATTTTTACGGAAGCGTCCCGGCCATGGCCGTCAGCGCGCCGATCTTGCGGCGCGCCTACTATACCAGCGCCGCCAGGACTGAAATCGGCTTGGTATTCGACCAGGACATGTCATGGAGCAGTTTTTCACTGCCGAATTACTGGTTGGACAAGGTTGGCAGCAAGGTGGCCTCGGGCAACGTCGACACAGTGAACAAAAAACTCATCAAACTCCAATTGTCCGCCGCCGCCACCGCCACCTCCACTCTTGATTATCTGGAGGATACCCACTGGAACTATGGCGAAACTGTCTCGAGCCTGCTCTACGGTGCCAACGCCATTCCAGCCCTTTCCTTCGCCGATGTGACTATCGCGCCGCCGGCGGCGACCCTGCTCACGGCCACGGCAGGCAACGAACAGGTGGCGCTGGCTTGGACCGCTGCCGCCGCTGCCACGGCTTACAACGTGAAACGCGCCACCGCCAGCGGCGGGCCATACACACTCATCGGCACGGCGACAGGAACCAGCTATACCGACACTGCGGTTATCCATGGCACACCCTATTTTTATGTGACATCGGCCACCACCAGCGTGAACGGGACGGTGGGCGAGAGTCCTGATTCTAACCAAGCCAGCGCCACTCCAATGAGCGCCTACGCCGCTTGGGCTGCCAATGCCGCGCAGGGCCTGAGCGCCGGCGGCAACGATGGTCCGATGAACGATCCCGATCACGACGGCATTCCAAACTTGTTGGAGTTTGTCCTAGGCGGCAAGCCGATGCTGGCCTCACCGGGCATGCTTCCCGTTCTAACCCACACCGGCGGGGTCTGGGCCTTTGAGTATGACCGCAGCGCCCTATCCATTCCACCGGCCACCATCCAAGTGGTCGAGTACGGCAGCGATTTGGCGGGCTGGACGGATGTGACCATTCCAGCCACCTCCAGCGGCAACGTGACCGTCACGGCTGGTAGTTCATCAGACCACATCAAGGTGGCCATTGCCAATCCCGGGGTCAGAACCTTTGCGCGGCTCAAGGTCACCCAACCGTAAACCACTGGCAATTAGGTTTCCTAGGCGGCGGCAGACATGTATACTGCGCCCGCCATGCTCCCGGACTCTTTCCTCGCCACGCTCCACGCCACGCTTGAAGAAATCAGCGCCGCCGGTCTTTACAAACCCGAGCGGCCCATCGCCTCGTCCCAGAATGCCAGTGTGCGCCTTCAGGACGGCCGCGACGTAATCAACCTGTGTGCTAACAATTACCTCGGGCTGGCCGATCACCCGGAAGTGGTTGCGGCTGCCCGAGCGGCCCTCGAGCGCTGGGGGTTTGGGATGGCGTCGGTGCGCTTCATTTGCGGCACCCAGACGCTCCACAAGCAACTTGAGGCAAGACTCTCGGCGTTCCTCGGCACTGAGGACACCATCCTCTATCCGAGTTGCTTCGATGCCAACGGCGGCCTGTTCGAGGTGCTTCTAACCGAAGAAGACGCCGTCATCTGCGACGCCCTCAACCACGCGTCCATCATCGATGGCGTGCGCCTGTGCAAGGCGCGACGCTTCCGCTACGCCAACAACGACATGGCCGATCTCGAGGCCCAACTGCAGGCCGCCGATGCCGCTGGCGCGCGCTTCAAGCTCATCACCACCGACGGCGTGTTTTCGATGGATGGGATCATCGCGCAACTTGACAAGATTCACGCGCTGGCGGAAAAATATTGCGCCATCGTGCATTTCGACGATTGCCACGCCACCGGTTTTCTGGGTGCCCGCGGCCGCGGCACCCACGAGCATTGCGGACTTTTTGGTAAAATCGACCTCACCACCGGCACCCTCGGCAAGGCTCTCGGCGGTGCCACCGGCGGCTACACCTCCGGCAACAAGGCGATGATCGACTTGCTGCGCCAACGCTCGCGCCCCTACCTTTTTTCTAACAGCATCGCGCCGCCCATCGCCGCCGCTGCCATCCAAGTCCTCGATATGCTCGAGGCCTCCACGGAGCTCGCCGATCGGGTCAAGGCCAACGCCGGCTACTTCCGCAACGCCATGGCTGGCACCGGCTTCACCCTCAGCGGTGCCGATCACCCGATCTCTCCGGTCATGCTAGGCGATGCCGCCCTAGCCCAGCGTTTCGCCGACCAGCTCCTCGAGCGCGGCGTCTATGCCGTGGGTTTCTTCTATCCGGTCGTGGGGCAGGGCAGGGCGCGCATCCGCACCCAGATGAGCGCCGCCCACTCCCGCGCGCAACTCGACCACGGCATCGACGCCTTCATCCAAACCGGCAAGCGGCTCGGTGTGATCGCCTGAGCTAAGGAGCCACCACATTCGTGTGGTGGTAGCGGAAGGGGGGGCCATGTGGACGTGCCGAAGGCGCTGTTTCATGGACGCTCCTTCCGCTCGACGACAGTAAAGTCGTCGCTCCATACGACGACAGTAAAGTCGTCGCTCCATACGACGACAATAAAGTCGTCGCTCCGCACGACGACAATAAAGTCGTCGCTGCCTACCATGCCGCATCCGGAGCAAGTTAGGCGGGTGGCTTACGCCCCTGCCCAGCGGCAGCGTGCCTGGATGTTTTGCGGGTCATGTTAAGCGTAAATATTTAGGCTTAACAGATATGGTGGACAGCCTGCAAAGTCGGCAGGTGAAAATTTTCAAAAAAAACTTGCAGGCTGAGGGAGTTTGTTAATAAGTGGGGGCCTTATTAGCCATTGAGCAATTTCCCCAATCTCAAATTATCATGAAACGCAAAATCACCTTGTTCTCGCGGCTCCTCGACCTCAGTGCCGTCAAGAGTGTGCCCCGGCGGGCGCTGCCTAGCCTGCTGGCCATGAGCGCGGCGTTACTGTTTTTTACCTATCAGATGCAGGCGGCCCCGGCGATCATGGACGGAGGGGGCGGCAACGGTTACTTCGTGCAAACGGGCAATACGCTCAGCCTCAGTGACACGACCTTGACGAATTTTTCGACCAAGGGCGGCAATGGCAGCGGCGGTGGCGCGGGCATGGGCGGCGCGATCTTCGTGAATTCGGGAGCGAGTGTGACGCTCAATAACGTCAACATCCTGGGCAACAGCGCGGTGGGCGGCGCTGGCGGCCTCGGCAGCAGCGGCGGCACGCTCAACAATCTTTTCAGTGGCGGGACGACGGGCACGGCTGGCAGCAACGGCACCACCCCCACTCAATACAGCTATACGGACATCGGCGGCACCACCGGCTCCAAGGGCTATAACGGGGCTTTCAGCGCCAGCGGCTTCGGCGGCAACGGCGGCCAGGGCGGCAACGGTGGTAACGGCGGCGACCGCAGTGACTCGTGCATTTTGGCCGTCACCAGTGCCACCCTCGGTCTAGCCGGAGTAGTGGTCCAGGCGGCGGCCGATGCCGTCAATCCGTTCACCTGCAATGTGGCCATCGGCATGGCTGCTTCGCTGGCGCAAGCCGGTGTCGACCTCGGCTCTGCGATCGCTGCCAACGTGTATTTCGATCAATCGCTGGCCTCTGGCCAGATCGGCTTGGGTGGCAATGGGGGAGCCGGCGGCAATGGCGGCCAAGGCGGGTTTGGCTTTGGCGGCGGAGCCGGCGGCGCGGGCGGCGCGGGCGGCACCGGTGGTGCCAACTGGAGCGGCTCGGCCTTTAGCGGCGGCGCGGCCGGCGGCGACGGCAATAGTGGCGGTATCGGCGGCTTGGGTGGTTTCGGTGCGGGTGGTGGCCAAGGGGGGAATGGCGGATTGGGCGGCGGCGGCGCGGGTTTCGCCGCCAAGGCAGGGACGGCTGCCACGGCGCCGGTAACACAAGCCAAGACTTACCCCCTTTATTCGCAGCAATACACGTTTCCCGGCGCTTATGCCCCCACGACGATCACGTTCCAAGACAATCTGGATGCGTTGCGAGATCCCTTTTCGCAAGTCGTCACGCTGCCCGCAGGCGTTAGACTTCCCGATGTCACGGTTGGCAGTGGCGCAACCGCGCATGCTGTGGCCGTCTATTCCGACGGCACCGCGACCGCCACGGTGACGATCAGTACGGTCCACACCAGTGATAAGACGGTGACATTTGTCACCAATCCCGGTGCCCCGGCCATTGATGCGTCGAGTGCGGGTAGGCGCCCTGACGGCCTCAATGGCGCGGGCGGCTCTGGTGGCTCAGGCGGGTTTGGTGGTGGCAGCGGCGCCGGCGGTGCGGGCAATGCCACGCAGGCCGCGGGCGGCAGTGGCGGCAATGGTATTGGCGGCGGTATCTTCGTGCGTGCCGGTGGCTCCGTCACCATCGCTGGCAACGCCACCATCGGCCAAAACGTCGTCCGCGGCGGCGCCGGCGAGAGTGCGAGTAACTCGGTTGCGGCGGGAGCTGCGGGTAGCACGCTGGGTTCGGATATTTTCATGATGACCGGGTCCAGTGTCACCCTTGCGGCCGGCACGGGTAATGTGATCACGATCCATGGGTCCATCGCCGATGACAGCGCCTCCTCCATGAGTTCGGCGATTCCGTCGGGCTCAGGCGCGGGACTGACGGTCACCAGCGGTTTGGTTATCTTGAATGGCAGCAACACCTACTCCGGGCAAACCCGGATCACTGGCGGCGTGCTGCAAGCGCAGAATGGAACGGGTATCTACAGTGACAGTCATATCAACTTCTCCGGCGGCGTGCTGCAGTCCAATGGCGACTTCACCCGCTTGGTCGGCACCGATCCGAGTAAAGTGGAATGGACCGGTTCGGGCGGGTTCGCGGCCGTCGGCGGTTCGCTCAACGTGAGTCTCAACAATGGCTTCGGCCAGGCCGCCGCCACCCAAACCTGGGCCGCTGGCAGCTTCGTGCCTGACGGCAGCAGCTTGCTGTTTGGTTCCGCCAGCGCGACGGATAACGTCAATTTCAAGAACAACATCAACCTCAATGGCGGCAACCGCAGCATTCTGGTGACGGCCAACGCCGCCATGGATGCGACCGATACCACCCAGGCCTACGCCGCGAATGTGGATACCGCCACGCTCACTGGAGTGCTGACCAATGGCAGCTTGAGCGTGGGCGACGGCGCGCACAGCGGGATCCTGATCCTAACCAATGCAAATACCTATGCTGGTGGCACCACGGTGGTTGGCGGCACCCTGGCGCTCGGCCGGTCCTACAATGTCGGCGGCACCACGGTTATTTCCACGGGCAGCCTCAATGCCAATGGGCTGATGAACATCGTTGGCGGCGCAAATTTGGATATATCCCAGGCTGGTAACCAGGCCGTTGGCGACCTCTCCGGTGCCGGTGCGGTCAATCTCGGCGGTAATACCCTCACGATCCATCAGGCCGGCACTTCCACCTTTTCCGGCGTGCTTGCCGATGGTGGCATCGGCGGTGGCAGCGGCGCGGGCATCATCAAGTCAGGCCTTGGCACGCTGATCCTCACCGGCGCCAATACCTACACCGGGACTATCTTGGTGGATGTCGGCACGCTGACGTTGTCTGGATCCGGCAGTCTGACGAGCCCGACGGTGAACATTTCAGCTGGGGCAATTTTAAATGATACCAATGGCGGCCTGGCCTCCAACACGCTGGCGACGGTGAATGGCACGCTGGCTCTAACGGCCAGCGACGCGATCGACACGCTCAATGGCAGTGGCTCAGTGACCCTTTCCGCGCCGAGCGTCTTGAGCGTGAACCAAGGTGCGTTCGCGGGCGTGATT
>Ga0114962_10004003_pt1 | contig 11811 bp, 9 predicted proteins | sample C_130820_MF_Meta_FD_87017 | JGI IMG/M metagenome (GOLD analysis project Ga0114962, IMG submission 87017) | Freshwater microbial communities from Lake Croche, Canada to study carbon cycling - C_130820_MF_MetaG | ecosystem: Environmental > Aquatic > Freshwater > Lake | place: Lake Croche, Canada... | reverse complement strand
GTTGTAGAAATATGAGAATTAAAACGAGATTGCTCTGTTATTTCTGAACTTACTGTTGTTCCCAATCCTCCAATTACTTCAGGGATTTCACAAAGACCTTCGTCAAGGGACTGAAAGTTAGCATTAAACGTAGCTAAAGAATCTCCCAAACAGGTATTGGGAGTTACTTGTTGTGTAAAATTGCAGACAGACATAAAGATACTTATTGCGGAGTAACAGGATTAGTACCATCTGCTACATACCATGTATCGTTATCTGCAGCTCCTGTAGCTACCATTAAACGAAAATTTGTCGAGTCATACACTATTCTACCTTGTTCTTTATCAATAGTGTTTGCTTCACTAGATCTATTAGCAATCTCGTCTGCAGTGAACGAAGGAGCAACAAATTTATATAATTCCAAAAAATTATTGTTAATCTTAGAAAGAGAGTCTCCAACATATTCTGTTCCGTCAATTAATTGAATGTTTACCATAATTCTATTTAATATCAACGTTGCCTGACTTTAGATTATTAGGGAATAATATAAGGAATGACGTTGTCATCATAATTATAAGTTAAAAGAGCAGGATATCTGTCTGTGTTAAAATTGAGTAATAAAGTAGTGTTGATGTCCATCTTATAAGCATTTATTGGCACTCTGTATTCATGGAATGGAGGAGAAGATTGAAGCATATTATCTTCTATTCCTCGTGCTACATTAGAAAAACGTATTCCTGCCATTCGACCAATAAATTTATTATTATTTACTCGAGGACGGGCCCCTATAGTTAACAAAGCTCCATTTGAAAACATATCTGAGGAATCAGTAACGGAAGTTACTCTTTTGCCGTCTAGGAAATACTCTAATTGGCTTCCTCTTCTTCGTAATGCTAAATGATGCCAAATGTAAGCAGAGTTGGCCCCCCTATAAGGAACTTCTTGCAGATCTTTAGGGGCAGCGTTCGTGACTGCATTTGGCCCAGCAAGAGAAGAATAGTAGTTTATCATATGAGGAACGAGTGTTCCAAGGCCAGCTGAAGAAATAATATTGTTTCCTTCGTAACTATCAAAGGCAAACATATTCCAAAAAGAATAATCAATGTTGCTTGTATAGAAAAATTCAAAAGTAAAATCTCCTTTTCCGAACGAAACTGATCTTGAAAGAGGAATGCTTATGTATCCATTTCCATCAAAGTTAACACACTTTATCTTGTAATATCGATAATACATACTATCGTTTCCCCAACCATGATACATATCTGGTATATGATTAGTTGTTGGACCATAAACGTATTGTGGGATCCCAATTCCATAATTTCCTAATTGTTCAATTTTCCACTGAGAAACAAAATCCTCCGCCAAAGTTACTCCTTTATATATTAAAGGGGTTTCTGAATAAGTTGTTACAGAGTTAGCAAACCATTGTTGTTGTTGGGTAGTATATGCTATAGTTCTGCTTCCATTACTATAATTCCAGTAATTACCATGAGCATCAATAACAGCAGCTGCTGGTAAAGTTAATCCAGTATCTCCATCAGTAACAAATTGAGATATAGGATCTCCAAGCGGAGCATCATTCAAGTCTAAATTATTTAGCTGGGCGTTACCAGAACAATCAAATTTTTTGTATACTAAAAGGGGACCTTTTATGCTAGTTAGTTGATTATAAGAACAATCAAAATAGGTATTTACCCACAACGGAGCTCCAGATAAATTAGTTATTGTATTAAAAGAACAATTAAAGCTCTCCACTTTAGGAGGAGCAAATTGTATACTGCTTAACCGGTTGTAAGAACAATCAAAAACACCTCCGACTTGCAAAGGAGCAAATTGTATACTGCTTAAACTGCCGTAAGAACAATCAAAATTGCCTATAACAGCTGTTGGAGCATGCATCAATGTTTGTAAATTACTATTATATGAACAATTAAAATACCCATATATATTAACAGGAGCTCCTTGTAAATTTATTATATTGTTGTAGCTACAATTAAAATTAGTAGCACTTGGAGCCCATTGCAAATTAGTTAATAAATTATTAGAACAGTTAAAAGTACCAGATACAGCGCTAGGAGCATAGTGCAACGTAGTTAGCTGGTTATCGTTGCAAATAAAATCTCCATTTATTTCAGTCGGAGCTCCATATAGTGTAGTTAGTTGATTATTTGAGCAATAAAAAGAAGACCCAACATTATATGGAGAGTTCTCTAAACTAGAAAGTTGATTTGAAGCACAATTAAAGCTGCCTGTAACTTTTATATTACTAAAATACAAAGAAGTTAATCCTTTTCCAGATATATTTAGATCTCCAGTATATGTATCTATAACAATACCATTGCTATCTGTGATAATACACAAACCATCTTTTTGAAAAAATAAATTTGGAGCTCCGTCTTCTCCATAAGAAGTTGTAAATATTTTGTCTCCAAGTTGAGGAAGGGGATAGTTGGAATAATAGACAGAGTTTTGTATATATGAGCGTTTAACTCTATAACGAACTTCGCTAACATATTCCCAAGAAAGACCATTAATATCTTTTCCTAAAATTGGAGAAGCAAGTTGATTGTAATAACAATAGAAATTTTTACCCACTTTAGCAGGAGCATATTCTAAGGAAGATAATTGATTGCTATTACAATTAAACGTTCCTCCGACAGTAGACAATGTACTACCTAACATGGACACCAATAAGTTAGAACTGCAGTTAAAATCTCCTCCAACGCTTGAAGGAGCATATTGTAGAGTGGTTAATTGATTATTAGAACAATTAAAATCTTTTCCTACACTAGAAGGAGCATATTGTAACGTAGTTAACAAGTTTGAATTACACAATAAACTGTCATTAAGATTAATTGGAGCTCCAGATAAACTAGTTAATCTATTGTTGTTACAAATAATACTTGAACTTGGGGGAGCATATTGAAGAGCAGTTAACTGATTGTAGCTGCAATTAAAAATTCCGTTTACTTGCTGAGGTGCTCCTCGCAAGCTAGATAATAAATTGTTAGAGCAATTAAAATTGCCAGTTACTTGCTGAGGAGATCCGGATAAACTTGATAAAAAGACATTAGAACAATCAAAGTTTCCACTTACTGTAACGATATTACTAAAATACAAAGAGCTCAACCCCTGAATTGCTAGTGATATATTTCCCACAATAGTATCTGTAACTGCTCCATTGCGGTCTGTAGCAATACATATATCTCCTTGTTGATAAAATACGTTTGCGGCAACGTCTTTAGTCTGGCTATTGATATATAATATAGAACCCAAAGACAGAACAGAATCGTCAGAAAAATATATTCCCTGAGCGTAAGGATGAGTAGCAGCCAAACGAGTCGTTCCATTATATAACCAAGATTTCCCATCAACATCATTAGCTATAACTGGAAAATAAAGTTGATTATAAAAACAAGTAAATCCTTCTCCAACATAAGCTGGAGCAGCACTGAGGGTGTAAAGTTTGTTGTTGAGGCAATTAAAATACCCTCCTATGCTGGAAGGAGAATAATTCAAAGTAGATATACTATTGTAAGAACAATCAAAATATCCTCCTATGCTAGAAGGAGCATGTTGTAAAGTAGATATGCCGTTGTTTGAACAATTAAAATATCCTGTAACTTCAGAAGGAGATCCAACCAATGTTGTTATTCTGTTGTTGCTGCAATTAACATTTGTAACTATTTTAGGAGCATAACTTAACGTAGTTAATTTGTTTTTAGAACAATCAAATGTTCCTCCAACACTCGAAGGAGCATAAAACAATGTAGTAAGGTAATTATCGTGACATACAAAGCTTCCAGGAACAACAGAGGGAGAATATTCAAGAACATCTAACTGATTATTATAACAATAAAAACTACCGTTTACTTTAGATGGAGCTCCTTGCAAGCTAATTAATTTGTTATTACTACAATTGAAATCTCCACCTGTGCTCAAAGGAGAACCTCTCAATCCAGTTAATAAATTATCAGAACAATCAAAATTTCCTGTTACTGTTAAATTACTAAAATATAAAGACGTTAAATTTTGGCCAGATACTGTTAAGTTTCCAGTCCAAGTATTTGCTACTGCTCCTTGATTGTCTGTTGCAATACAAATGTCTCCTTGTCTAAAATATATAGCAGATGCTACATCAGTTGTAGTTGGAGAGATGTATAGAATAATTCCTGCGCTCAAAGTAGGAACTCGAGAAAAATAAATATTTTGACTATATCTATTCAAAGGAATGCTTCTTGCGCTGCCACCATAAGACCATTTATTACTATCTATATCCAGAGAAATTATTGGAAGAGGTATGTTATTATTTGAGCAATTAAATGTTGTTCCTCCAACATACGCAGGAGCATATTGCAGATCTACTAATTGATTATATGAACAATTAAAATTGCCGCCAACACTTGACGGAGAGTATTGCAAAGTGTGTATTGAATTATAACTACAATCAAACAAACCTCCTACTTTTAAAGGACCTCCACTCAGTCCTACCAAAGAATTGTAACTACAAATATAATCACTTGAAACACTAGAAGGAGAGTATTGCAAAGTAGTTATATAATTGTTACTACAATCTAAATAAGTTACGTTTGAAGGACAATAAGATAGAGAAGATAAACTGTTGTTGTTACATTTATATTGGCCAGTTACACGTGTTGGCCCGCTCTGTAAACCGGTTAATTGATTGTTACTACAAACAAAATTACCATTAATAGATTGAGGAGAACCATTCAGACTAGAAAGTAAATTGTCTGAGCAATTAAATGTTCCAATAACCTGTTTAATGTTGCTAAAATATAAAGATGTTAAGTTTTGATCAGAGACAGTTATATTTCCTGTATACACATCTGTAACCTGACCATTGTTATCTGTAGCAATACATATGTTTCCTTGTTTAAAGTACACATTTGCAGCTACCACGTTTGCTGTGTCGTAATTTCCTACATCAGGATTTACAAACAAAGTAGAACCAATTCTTAATATTTCATCATCAGAAAAATAATTTCCATGAGCATATTTGTGATTATACACTATTTGATGAGATCCGTCACTGTTGTATCTTATATCTTGGCCAGCAGCATTCAAAGCAACATGAGGAAGATCAAATAGATTACCTGCACAATAAACATTTCCAAATATTGTATCAGAAACAAATCTCATATTAGGAAGATTATTGTGAGAACAATTATATGTTCCAGCAGTCGACGGACATTTTCCTTGAAAACTTCCTCCTCCGCTCAGAGTTATTAATTGATTGTAGCTACAATCAAAATTCCCATTTATGTACATGTTATCAAGAGACCACAAACCTCCTTCTGTTCCAGCTTCTTGAATATAAATTCCATTTACTACACGTCCTATGTTGGTTACTGGTTTGAACTGACTAAGAGAAAAGCTAGTTAATTGATTATAACTACAATTAAAATTACCTTGAATTCCTCCATGAAACAAAAATGTCTGATAACTATTATAAGGAATAGCTAAATGAACAATGTTGTTATGACTACAGTCAATACTCCCAGACACATATGCTGGAAATCCGTTAACGCTTGTTAGTTGATTATGGCTACAATTAAAATTTCCATTAACTGTTAAATTACTAAAATACAAAGACGACAAACTTTGATTTGACACATCAATATTTCCTGTAAAATTATTTGTAACAACTCCGTTTCCATCCGTTGCGATACAAGTGTCTCCTTGTTTAAAATAAACACCAGAAGCAACAGCAGTCGTAGTTGGAGAAGAATATAAAGTAACTCCTGTTTTTATTGTCGGAATTTTTGAAAAATATGAATTAACTGGATATGGATTTATTGCTCGAGTTCTGACTGTTTGTCCTGTATTTGGATTGCTTACAACATATGTCCAATATATATTTCCGTTATCAACAGCTGTGTGAGGAAAGGAAATTTGATTATCATTTCCGATCAGTATCAATCCTCCAATAGTATGAGGAGAATATTGTAAGGAACTTAAATTAGAATACCTACAATCAAAGTCTCCTCCAACTACAGAAGGAGCTCCTTCCGTACTACTTAAAGGATTAGATCTGCAAATAAAATTTCCAGCTACATTAATTGGAGATCCTCGTAAACTAGTTAAATTATTACCTCCACAATTGAAATTTCCTGTTACTGTTATATTGCTAAAATATAAAGAGCTGAGAGAGCTTCCGGAAAGGCTTATATCTCCTACAAAATTGTTTGTGATAACTCCTTTCTCGCTCGTAGCAATACAAATATTTCCTTGTCTGTAATAGATGTTGTTTGCTGTTATCGATCCAGTAGGAGAAACATACAAAGTGGATCCCAGATTTATTATAGGAGTTTTAGAAAAATAACCACCTTGATAATAAGGATTATCTGGAAGAACTCTAGCATTAATATCTATATTGTAATCCCAAATTGTTCCTTTAACATCAGCCGCGAGATGAGGAGAAGTAAAAAGATTTCCACCACAAAAAACATGACCTCCTATAACATGAGGAGCATATTCCATACTGGATAAAAAGTTATTTGTACAATTAAAGTTACCAGAAACGCTCGACGGAGCTCCTTGCAAGGTTCTCAACAAATTATCAGAGCAATTAAAATTACCAGTTATATTTAAATTACTAAAATATAAAGAATTAAGATTCTGAGCAGATACTGTAATGTTTCCATTATATGTGTTTGTGACTGCTCCGTTTCCATCTGTTGCAATACAAAAATCTCTTTCTCTAAAATATACATTTGGGGCAGGAGTAGTGCCTTCTGTAGTAGTATATATTATGTCTCCAGCAGATAAATTAGCTACTTTTGCAAAGTAAATATCATGAGGAAAGCGAGCTGGATTATTTATAACATGCCACGGGGACGCTGGATCAGAATTATAAGCAACCATTAGCCTATTGTGATCTGTATCAAATATTAGCTTCCCAAATGCTTTGTTGGTTGTATTTACAGACGCTGTAGAAGTAAGTAAGTCAGCAGCAGTTGAATGAGGGGCAACAAACTTAGCTAATTCATAAAAATTATTGTTAATCTTCTCTCGGGATACTCCTAAACATTCTGTATTAGAAATTATTTGAATTAGCTCTGCCATAAGGGCTATTTATTAGGTAAGTTTAAAACTTCTTGTGTATCAGAACCAAATAATTTTTTCATAATGTCTTCTCGAGAAGCAACTAAAATATTGTTATTTGTGATATGATTTGGACCTTGAGTGAGCTGAGCTATTTCTTTTCTTCCTTGTATACGAATTCTCTCAAGACCTTCATCCCTGTTAGCTTTTTTATTAATAAGAGCAAGTTTTTGCAAAGCTTCTAAAGATTGAGCTGTAGAGGTCATCAGCTTTGAAAGAGCTTCAATCTCCCGTGAATCAGAACCAGCAACTATACTGGGAGTTAAATCTTGTACAGCTCCCAAGCCAGCTTCAACAAGAGCTTTGGTTTTATTTAAAAAGTATTGCTCGAGGTCTTCTTCTTTCAAAGGAGTTGTGTCTTGTACGGCTTTTTGGGTATTAGGAGAGGGCATAGAAAAATTGCCAATCTCATCTAGTAGATTTGAAATATCATCATCAGAAGTGCTCACAATAAATTTACTTAACTGAGTTGATAAATTTGTTAACAGCTGTATAGTTGTTTGGTATGTCAATTACTATTCACACATCATCAGGAACTTTTATTGTACCGGCAGATAAGCAACCAGCTTTAATTCACTGGCTTCAACAAAATGCAGTAAAGGCTGGCCAAGAACCAATTCGAGAGCAGTCTCAACATTCGAGCCAACCATATACAGGTCGTCAGCTAATTAACGAAAACCACTAAAGGAGAATTGAGAGATATGAAACACATTCTAGGTCCTAATTCAAAAAGTACTCTAACTAACGTCCAAGAAGGAGACAGTCAACCAAACGCAGTAGACCTTCGATTAGATAAAGTATTTCGTATTTTTTCAGATGTATTTGAAATTACAAATGAAACAAAAAAGCACAGAAAAACAATTGTAATTGAACCAGATGAAGACGGTTTCTTTAACTTAGACATAGGAGATTATGAAGTAATTTTTGAAAATGTAATCAACGTTGGAGAAGGAGAAGCAGGATGGGTCATAACAAGAAGCACACTTAATAGGAATGGATTATTTCTCACTAGTGGATTGTATGATACTAACTATCACGGTTTGATGGCAGGTTGTTTGCATGTGGGAACTGGGCCTGCTCGTATCAAAAAGGGAACTCGTATTGGTCAGTATTTAAGCTTTGACTCTGAGAGCTTAAGCAAGTATAATGGTTCATATGGACTACAGTCAGAGCACGATAAAAAATACAATGTCTAGTGTAACTGGATTATGGATAGAACGCTATCGTCCAAAGACTCTTGATGAAATTGTTCTTTCTAAAGACGACCGAGAGTTTTTTGAAAATCTCAGCAAAAAGCAAGACATCCCCCACTTGCTTTTTGCTGGAACTGCTGGAGTTGGTAAGAGCTCTCTTGCAAAGATTATTATCAATGATGTTCTTAATTGCGACTCTCTCTATATTAATGCCTCAGATGAGAATGGAATTGATACAATTCGTGGTAAGATTGTAGGTTTTGCTCGAACTAAATCTTTTGATGGTCGTCTTAAAGTAATCCTTCTGGATGAGGTTGACGGTCTCTCTGGAGAAAGCATGAAAGCTCTTCGCAATGTTATGGAAGAGTATAGCTCAACATGTCGTTTTCAAATGACTTGTAACTACTTGTTTAAAGTGATTGCTCCAATTCAGTCTCGTTGTACTATCATTAATCTTATTCCTCCAATTGAGGGGGTCGTTCAAAGAGTTAGTGAGATTCTAAAGAAGGAAAACATTGTTGTTGATCCTAAGCAGAAGCCTCTTCTTCTTGAACACATTCGTAAGAATCTTCCAGATCTTCGTAGAATTGTTAATGACATTCAAAAATTTTCAATCACAGGAACTCTCAACATTAAGAATGAAGATTGCTCTGGATTTGTTAAGAACATCTTAGCTAAGATTCTTCGTAAGGAAGATATGATGAAGCTTCGAAGAGAAATCATTGAAGGAGAGAAGCTCTTTTCGGGAGACTATAGACACCTTCTAAAATTACTTTTTGAAGAATTGTTCAACTCTGACTTAAATTACGACTTAAAATCAGATCTTCTTTTAATAGTTTCTCGAGCTATGGAAACTGATACATTGTCTATAGATAAAGAAATAAATTGCTTTTCAGCTCTCCTTTATCTCTCCCGAAACATCTAGATTATTGCCTCCCGCAACATTTCCGGGGAGTGGGAGTCGGAGGAATGAATACTTGCCTGGGAGTTGGGTTTTGATTTGAACTAATTGGAACATTATTATCAATAATTGGAACAGCAATTGGAATGTTTGGAACAGAAGATTGAGAAGGAGGTTGAGCTCTTTCTTCCATTGCTTGGGCTATAAAAGAAGAAAGTTCTCTTGAAACCATTACAGTATCATTGTGAACATTAGTGGTAAAAATAGTTTCTTCATTTAACATTACATATCCTATATAACCATGTTCTGCTGGGGTAATTCTAGTTTTGTATTTCATAAAAATAATTAAGCTGGTTGTTCAACAAGTACATTATTAAAAGTTTCTTTTAAATCACTGAACCGATGGAGTTTGATAGCATAAATTACATTTAGATAAGCTCCAGCTTGAAACAAATGGTCTACTTTCACAACAAACCATTGACCGTATAGTTTATTATTATAATCATTATCTGCAGATCCAGCTGTTTTATCAATGCCTATAAAGATTCCAGATTCTCTCCACGTTAATCCATATGTTTTAAAGCATATACAAGCATTCTGAAACAACCCAGTGTATATTAAATTATGGAGACCGTTTCTTTGTCTTACCAAAGGATTTGTTCCGTTTGCAGAAAAAGTAGGAAATATATTAATGTCTTTTTTATTTTTATGTATAGTGGGTAAGAACAAATTTATATTATCTTCTGTTTTTGTATATAATTCTGAAACATAAGACTCTGCAATTACTTTTCTTGCACTAGTAATACTATTACCTTTAAACTCTACTGTAAATTCTCTCTTACCTATATTGACAGAGTATACTGGTTTTGAACTAAACATATTACTATTGACGTTTGGAGCCATATCAACAAAGCTATATGATATTATTTGTCCGTATTTGTTTGTTTTTAAGTCTACTTCTGCATCAATTCCTCCCATGGGAGCTTTGTATAAAGCGTCAGCTCTTTCAACTTCGTCTGTAGCGGCTGTTACAAAAAAATGTTCTTTTTGTAACTCTCCGGGATCTCCTTGTTTGCTTCCAGCCTTTTTAAAAAAATCAGCAAGAGGTGTAAGAACTATTGGTTCAATTTGACCAAAAGTTGTAGCTCTATCTGTGTGAAGCATACACAAATCATTTAACTTAAGTTCATCTATTCCTTTCAATTCTGTAGATCCAACATGATGGGAGAATATGTATTCTATATCTTCAGCAGCTGAGCTTTGAGCTGGAGAAGTATAAAACAATTCTGCTGTTCCTTTGTCCCAATTTGGAGAATCTTCTGGTATTCTAAATTCTTCGCATCCTCCGGTTTCTTGCTTTGCAAGAGCTTCATTAAAAATGTCTCTCAAAATATCTCCTGTATACAATACTCCTTGTTTGGGAGCAACAGATGAATCAAAATTTGGAGTCAAATTGCCTTTTGGCATAGCTGTAGAGTACTCTAGATTTGATGTTAGAAGCATTTGATACCGAACATCATGGAACTTCAACTTTAAACACTTCATGTATGTTGATGCAACCCCTTGAAGCTCCGGAACATCAATAATATCTTCTACATCATATATAGAAAACACATAAGAAAGCATCCATCTTGTATCATTTTTTCCTATTTTTATTCCTTGAGCAACATTATTTTTCTCATCTGTTGAGTTAGGAACAATCATTACTCTTAATAGATCAAGCCCATCTCCTCTGAATGTATATGATTTAAGAGTTTGTCCATTTTGTACTGCTGCTTGCTGAAATCCAGCTGTATTAGTGGATTTAGATTGACCTGTATTTCCATCATCAACCGGAGCTCCTTCAGGCATATACATAAAAGTTAAATAGCCGTCTGTAATCCAATCATTAACGGTATCGCATATATGCAAGCCGAGGACTGCAGCTGGATTTATAAAAAATCTGCTTGGATTGTCAAAATCCCCACTATTATCTAGATATAAATCTACGTCATGATATATGTCATTGTATTTTTGCTGAACATATTGACCAGAATCAAAACGGCTTCCTTTAGAATTATCAGACGGAGCTGCGTTGCCTGGATTAGTTGCTCCAGGATTTGTAAAGTTTCCTGTATCAATTGTTGGTTCATCTGCCATATTATTTTGTAATTTGAGACAGAATTTCTTTTACTACTGCCATTTTGGGAATTTTAATTACTGTTCCATTAACGAGGGGCTTTCCTTTGTTTGTTGGATCTTGTATATTATTTGCTAAAAGAATAACCCACCACAAATTTGGACTGTTTAATGTTTTATAAGAAATATAAGGCCAAGTATCTCCATATGAAATTGTATAAAATTTAAACAAATTAACAGGAAGGTTCTGAGGAAATACAATTGTTTGCAACAAGTTATAATAATACATGTTGTTTTCATCTTGATAAACGCTAAAAATGTTCTCAAAGTTTTCTGTATCTAATTTAGGCAAAGATGATATTTGATTTTGCTTCATATTAATCCCGGGTGGATGTTGTTACATAACTTGATGCTTCTCCATTTGTAATTGCATCAAATTGATTTTGGCTAGCCATTACCATTTCTGATAATGTTATTGAAACTTGATATGCATCT
>Ga0114962_10004002_pt1 | contig 11814 bp, 12 predicted proteins | sample C_130820_MF_Meta_FD_87017 | JGI IMG/M metagenome (GOLD analysis project Ga0114962, IMG submission 87017) | Freshwater microbial communities from Lake Croche, Canada to study carbon cycling - C_130820_MF_MetaG | ecosystem: Environmental > Aquatic > Freshwater > Lake | place: Lake Croche, Canada... | reverse complement strand
GTGACCTTCAGGTTGGTTCTGAAGAAGGTCTCTGTGTCGTAGTCGTCGAATTCCCTACCAATGATTGAAACCCTGAGAAGCTTCTGGTCTTCGCCCGTCTTGACGATGGTGGTCCGCGACCACTGTTTGCCGTTCCATACTTCCACACTACGGCCCTCGTGTTCGCCGATCTTCAGATTGCCTTCCCTCGTCAGGAGAAGGGTGTCGGGGGAGACGCAGAGGTTGCTGGCCTTGATCTTGAGCTTCTTGTCCTTGTAGACCTTGGGGGCGTTCTTGTTGACGGTGTCCACGAACATGACGTAGGGATATCCGGTCTCGAACCTCTTCTGGATCACCTTGCCCCAGATTTTCCTCTTGTTCTTGTCTCCCTCGATGAGATCCTTCATGAACTTGTCGGTGACGGTCACGCCGATGCTCATGTTCTGGATGCTGTGACCCTCGCTCCTGATCTGCAGGAATTCGTCGATGTCGTCGTGTTCGATAGGCATGTAGGCCGCGAACGAACCCCGGCGGGCGCTTCCCTGGCTTATGACCTGGCTCACCTTGTCGAAGATCTCCATGAAGTGGACGGCTCCAGAGCTCTCGCCACCGACACTGATCTTGGTTCCGCGAGGCCTTAGATCTCCGAAGTAGCCGCTGGTGCCTCCCCCCATCTTGCTCATCATCCCGATCTCGGCGGCCTTGGTGAGGATGGCCTCCATATTGTCCTTGACGTAAGAACCAAAACAAGAAACGGGAAGTCCGCGCTTGTTGCCGAAGTTGGTCCATACCGGCGTGGCGAGACTGTAGAAGCCCCGGCTCATGTACCCTTCGAACTTATCGGCGAAGCCCTTTATCTTGAGGATCTTTTCGGCATTGTCGGCGATCTGCCTGACCCTCTGCTCGGGCGTCGTGTCTGGTTCAAGATAGCCCCTCTCGAGGAAGAGCCTGCTGTGGGAGTTGAGCCAGTAGTATTCTTTGTTCATGTCTTTTCTTGGTGGCGGGATTCTGCGGTAAGTGAGTGAAGGATTTCTAAAACAGGTCTTCCTCGGCAAAACTCTTGGATTTCCTTGAATACTCGACAGGTTTTGCGTGGAAAAAATCCGTCGCGTTGTTTCCGAGGACCTGTTCGTCGAACCAGGTAGTCTTCGCGATCATGTCGTTGTCCACCTCGAATATCTTCTTGTATCCGATCTGCTGGAGCGACTCGTTCAGCCTGTTCTTGACGAACTCCTTGAGTATATCCGAATTGAGCTTCTCCGCGCCATAGCCGTTGACGATCCACTCCACGATCTGCATCTCGTACTTCAGCGCGTCCGTAGCCTCGTGCCGTATTTTCTCCTCGAGCTCCTCGTCGAAAAGTTCGGGATGCTCCTTGCGGATGACGTTGATGAGCTTCATCCCGATCATGGCGTGGAGGTTCTCCTCCCTGCTCGTGTACTCCACCTGCTTGTTGGTGTCCTTGAGGAGGTTCCTGTACCTGCCGAACCAGCTTATCGTGTAGAACTGCGAGAAGAGGGCCGTGTTCTCCACGAAGAGGGTGAACAGGATGAGCGAGTATATGAACTGCCTCTTGTTGTCCGAGTGGAACTTGTGGAGGTGCTTCCTGAGGTAGTTGACGCGGCCCTTTATGATATCCAGCTCAAGTATGTTGTCGAACGCGTCCGTTATGCCGAGAACCTCGAGGAGACGCTCGTAGGCGTCCCCGTGGATCACCTCCGTGTTCGCCATGACGTAACCCATGTCGTTCATGCTGGGATGAGGGAGGTTGTCACCCAGCTTCGCCCAGAACTTCTTGACGCTGATCTCGAGCTGTCCGATGGTGGCGAGGGCCCTGATTATGATATCCCTCTCCTGCTCGGTGAGGGAGACCCTGAAATCCTGGACGTCGCTGGAGAAGTTGAACTCCTTGTCGGTCCAGAATCCGTTGTGCATCGAGGCTATGAAGTCCTGTGTCCACGGGTAGTGGTCCGGCTTCCTGCTTATCTGCTCTTCGAAAATCATGCTGCTTCGTCCTTTGTTGGTTTATAACGCGAGGGTATGTAAGTCTAATAATCGGAATTTTTCAGGCGAGTGAATCCGCCTTTTTTTTCTAGCGTTATTACCTCACACCCGTCCAGCATTTCAAGGAGGTTGTGGTCGTGAGTGGTGATGAAGACCTGCCTGTCCTTGGCCAGTTCCGTGATCATGTTATATACCCCGACCACACCCATTTGGTCAATGTTGGTTGTGACTTCGTCTAAAAAAACCAGACTAGGGCATGTTCCGGAGCTGAGCATCATGACATGTGCGAACGCCTGTGAAACGGCCAGGTTTAGTCTTCGGCGCTCTCCGCCGCTCATCGCGTGGTAGACGAACGGGTCGCCGTCGGCGGGTCTGCGTTCGATCTTCTCCTCGAGCTCGTTGTCGAATTCAAGGGATATGCGTCCGTCTATGAGGAACTGAAGCCAGTGGGCTATCCTCGCATTCAGAGCCGGTATTATTCCGTCTATGACGAACTTCCTTATCCCTGAGTCGCCGAATCCAATACACCAGAAGTCGTAGTACGGGAGGCTTGCCTCTAGGGCGGTCATTGCCTCTTCCTTCTTAATAAGTTCATCCCTTCGGGAGGTCGTCTCCTTGGAAAGGGAATCGATTATCGACTTGAAGGGGGTGTCGCCCTCCAGCTGTTTCGACTTGTCTGCGAACTGTTCTGTGAGAGCCTGTATCTGGCCCTCCACCACGCTGGAACGCGCATCGGCTGATTTTGGCTTATCTATGGACGCGAGTTTGGCGACCTCCTCTCTCATGGATTTTATGGAGGCTGATACGGTCGACATCGAGGACTTGGCAGTCGATATGGCCTCGCTCACGGAGCCTACCTTTTCGGCCACCTTTGCGGCACGGGACTCGTGCGACGACTTCCTGAGCAGGAGGGCGTCGGCCTCTGATCTAATTCCGGAGGCCTTTTCTCGCATCTGCTCGGCGTACTTGCCGAAGTTCTCCTTGGACACCTTGCCGAAGCAGTACTTGCAGGTTCCGCCCTCGCTCTTCTCAAGCCTCTTGACTTCGGATTCGTGCTCCTCGGCGAGTTCGACGAGCCTTTTTGAGTCGGACTCCGCGGACCTGATCTCGATCTGGATGTCCCCTTGGGACTTCCTGGACTCCGAAAGTTTCTCCTGGGCCTTCTCGAGGACTTCCTCAAGTTTCTGGCGCTTGGTCTCAAGCGTGGGGAGCTCCGAGTTAATCTCTGAGATTCTGGTGATGGCCTGTTTGTACCGCTTCGCGGCGGCGTCGTCGCCGGAGGACGAGAGTGAGGAATTGAGTTCCTTGATCTTCGCCTTGATCTGTTCCGCCTCGGACTTGATCTTGTCCCTCCATGACGACTCCTGATCCTTGGCGGACTTCATCCTTGATTCGGACTGTTCTGACTGCCTCTTGAGTCCATCTATTTCGACCTCAAGAATCTTCACCTCGTCCTTTTTGTCTTTCTTGGCGGTCTTGGCCGTCTCCGCGAAGCCCTTGTACTTCTCAAGGGACAGGAGGTTCTCGACTATCTCCCTTTTGTTCGACGCGTCGCACTCCAGGAAGCTGCCGGCGTTATTGTCGGTGAAGACCACGACATTGACGAAGGTTTCGTAGTTGAGACCTATCCTATCCTCTATGAGTTTCTGCGTTGCGGGCTGTCCCCCGAGAGTTATCTCCGTGGAATCGTCCCACTTTCCGTCGGGGCTGTGCCAGAGCCTGAGGCTGTCGGGCTTTCGGGTGCGTACCACTCTGTAGTCCCCCCAGGAAACTTCAGTGCGCAAGCCCTTGCCGAGGGAGTTGTTTATCACATCCTTGTGGCTGATCTTCTTGGGGTGCTTTATGGTCTTGCCGAAGAGAGTGTAGACGATTATCTCCGGGATCGAACTCTTGCCGGCTCCGTTGCTTGAGGCCGTAGATTCGCCGTCTTGGGCGTCCAGGTTGATCCCGCGGACGAGGACGACGTTCCCCTTTTTGGTGAAGTCGATCTCTATGGGGTCGGAGCCGAAGCACAGGAAGTTCTGCGCCTTGGCATATTTTATTTGGAGGTTTCTCATGATTCGGCAGCTCGGCTGCAGATTTCGGTGCCTATCTGGATGAGAGTCTTTCTCTCCAATCCTTCGGGAGAAACTTGATCGATATATCTCTCAATCATCTTGTCTTCATCGCTCAATATCGATCTGGCGTCGTATACTATGTGCGATTCATCTTTCTTGCGTTGCTTTATCTCCAGCGTCGATACGCCGCATGATTCGACGAGTTTCTGGCGCAGCTCGATCATCTTTCTGTCGGCTATGTCCTCGACCTCTAACCTGACGAAGTTGCCCTTGAGTTCGGGGGAGCCGACCTGATCCTCGTCTATGATGAGGTGCTTGGGGCTGAATTGGTTCTGTACGTATTCGGTGGAGTTTTTGGCCGTGTCGTATACGATGATGTGCTTGTCCTGGTCGGCTTCGCCGAAGCTGAGCTGGAGTGGTGAACCCACGTATTCGACTGTCTCGCCCATGCGCTGGGCGGCGTGGTAGTGTCCAAGAAACACCCTGTCCCACTTCTTGAATATTTCGGGACCAACCCGCACCATGTCGCCTTCGTGTTCGACGGTCACATCCGAGAAGGTGCCATATTTCACATTCCACACCGCTCCGTCCACGGCTATGTGTCCGCCGAGAATCTTCATAGAGTCCTTCCCTGCCTTGGTTTTCCAGTCCGCCTCTACCTTCTTGATGTCCTCTGCCGGGGAGTGGGTATACGGGAGAAAGCCCATGTGGAACGACTCATCTCCGTTCGATATCTCGCGGACGCAGGGTTCGGAGACAACGGTGACGCCCGGAAGCGTGCGGAGAGGGTTGACGCTGGAGACGTCGAGCCGTTGGTGGTGCCACAGATCGTGGTTGCCAAGCAGAAGATGGAGGCTAATTTCTCCGCTGGAGAGGTGCCTTTCCATTATTTCGAATGTCTTCTGGTAGGCGAGTACGTCGATTTTCTGCCTGTCGTGGAACAGGTCGCCGAGGAACACGAGGTTCGTGATTCCTCTCTCCTTGGAAGTGCGGAATACCCAGTCGAGAACGCCGAGGCAGTCCTCAAGGCGCTCCGACGACTTCTTGTGGGGGTGTATGTGAAGGTCGCTGAAGATTAGTATTTTCATGTCGATTTAGAAAAGACTATACCTTCTGACCTTCCTCCTGTCCACCCTTGTAGGACTTCAGAGACTTCTTGAGTGCCTGAAACACATCGGTCGATTTGACCTTTTGCACTTTGTTGGCGGCGGGCGGTCCTCCTTCACCCGGCGGGCCTCCCATAGGTGGTCCTCCCGGCGGGCCTCCCATAGGCGGGCCTCCCATGGGCGGGCCTCCCATAGGTGGGCCTCCCATAGGCGGTGCGCCACCCGGCGGGCCTCCCATTGGAGGACCTCCACCCGGCGGACCTCCCGGTGGCGGGCCTCCTGGTGGCGGGCCTCCTGGTGGCGTGGGTCCCGCTTCGCTTATGAGGAACTGGTGAAAAGTGATCATCGTTTTATGTAGTTGCTGGGGTACATAAATTCAACAAGGAGGTTCTTACATGTCGGATATGGACTCAAAGGATTTGGTCGTTTTAATAGCCACGGTTTTGGTTCCGCCTCTCGGGGTGGCGATCAAGAAGGGACTGGGGGTTCAGTTCTTGGTGAACCTGGCCCTCACGGTATTCGGCCTCTACATCGCGGGACTCGTACACGGGCTCTACGTGGTACTCAAGGACTAGAAGCGGAGCTGGGGTATCTTGGACAGGGCGAGGGTCCAGTTGGCGGACAGCCACTTGTGGAAGTCCGCCTCTGCCCTTTTCGGGCCATTTTCGTCCGTCTTACCCAGCGTCTGGAACTCTATCTCGTGGGTGGCCTCGTGGACGATCGTGCTGGCGATTTCGATCACGGCCCTCGGGGTGTCGCCTAGTTCAGACACTATCTTGTTGACGTTCACATGTATGACGTCGCTCGGGGCAATCTGCCTCTCGTCGATGTCCGGGATGTGTTGCTTTATCACGAAGTTGGCCAGTTTCTGAGTCTTGACGTTTGAAAGGGCGTCCTGGCCGAACTTGAACTTGATCTTGTTGGATGCCATGGGGCCTATGACCTTCTTGTTCTCCCCCGAGTTGTACAGGCCGTAGACGCCGGAGGCCAGCGGCGCCACCGTGCTGATGTTCTTGAGCAGGCCCTTATTCGTGGACTTGCTGTACAGCTGCACCAGCTTAACGGCGTACTTTGCCTTGTCGTACAGAATGTCTATCTGGCTGACGACCTCGTCCGTGCCGACCGTGTTGACCTCGAGCCAATTCCTGAATCCTGCCATGGTCGGATATATACACATCGGAGGACAACAATGGACTTTTTATGGATTTTTCTCGCCCTTTTCCTTGCTTCGCTCGGAGTAATCGTCTGGGACCGCGCGCAGAGAAGAAAGGACGAGGTAAGGGTGCAGTTCGTGGTGACCGGCATCATTCTGATGATCTTCTATGCGGTGTGCTTCTTTTCGGGCATATGCACAATACTGAACTTCCTGTGGCGTTGGGTTTTTTGAACAGCGGAGGCGTCCTTGATTCCTAGAATAATTCACCAAACGGCGATGGCCGACAAATCAAAATGGCATCCTTCCTGGGAGAAATTCCAGAGTTCGTGGAGATCAAATTTTCCCGATTTCGAATACAGGTTCTGGACGGACGAGGATTCGGAAGAACTCATTCGATCAAAAAACGAGTGGTTCTACGAATGCTACAAAAGTTACAATGAAAACATAAAAAGAGTTGACGCATCAAGATACTTCATACTACATGAATTTGGAGGAATTTATGCCGACATGGATTTTGAATGCGTAAAAAATTTTTGGGATAAGCTTCCTCAAGAAAAAATATCTTTCGCTGAGTCTGGCGGGATAAGCGTCAGCAGGGTAGAGAACGCTCTTATGGCTAGTCCAAGAGGGCACAAGTTTTGGGATTTCTTGTTCGCCAAGCTTGAGGACGCAAAAAACAAAAGCGTCTTCGAGGCGACTGGCCCCATTTTTCTGGACAGGTGCATCGACCAATACTTGGGAACCGATGATTTTCTGAACATACTTCCGAGAAATCAGTTCTCTTTGGGGGGCAAAGGAAAGCATGCGATACACCACCAGACGGGCGTCTGGACTTTGCCTAAAAAGACACATTCGGACAGTTTCGCCTACGGAAAAAACTCCGAGTACGAGGTCAGCGTGGCGCCGCACATATTCCCAGACGCATTTTACATAAGCGTATTCGAAGACAAAATAACGGTCAGTAGAAAAGACAAAGAATGTGGTTGGGGGCAAGATTTGAATCTAGTCTTGAAAAAAAAATCGTCTGGAAGAGAGCGTATTTTAAACATAGGCTCTTCTACTTCTTGTTTTAAATATGTCTCATTTGATTAAAATCTTGTCAAATTGTCTGCCAGCCAATTCTTGTCGTATTTCAAAAAGTGGTTCTCTGCGTCGTTTACTCCAAGAGACATCAAGATAGAGCTCCCTTCGTCTATTACTCCGCCCGGGAAGACGCAGGAGGCGTTGCTGGCGATGAGGGGTCCCCTTTGGCCACCGGCCGCATACTCTCTGCTGTCGATTAACATTTTTTTGCAATAAGAATGCGGCCTAAATGGATATTTTGATTCAAATGTGTAATAACCTACAATGTAATAATTTAAAATTTTTACATGAAATGTTGTTATCATTAAATTAAAATCAAAACAGCAAGCATTTCCATTTCCTCTTATTTCTTTTCCGTGAATGACAAGTTTTGAATTATCAAAGTTGCATTCTGGCATGTACACTACCGATTCTAGTTTTTTGTCGTAAATCAAAATTTCATGGGGATTTTTTTTGTATATAAAGTATAAGTTGTTTTCAATGTAAAAAGGAGCCCATGATTTTTCTCTTTGTGTTTTGTAGTTTGGATATTTCAAAACAGTCTTTAGCTTTTTTTTGTTTTCAAGATATTCTATTTTGTTTTTTTCTGCTCGGAAGTCGGATATCTCCATGTACTCATGCCCGTCAAGCGGCCATGACCCGATCAGCTTGTATCGTCCTTCGCCCATGTCTATTATCTTGGGGTCTGTTAGGCCGGGGGTTCCTTCGCATCCGTGGGCGGACAGGGTGAAGTCCGGGTTCAGAAACTTCAGTTCTGCGCTGCATTCTCCTGTTCTTATGCAGACTATGTAGCCATCGTAAAATTTGCATATTCCGGCATTGAACATCCTTTTTTTGTCGCACCTTATTATGTGCCTTTCTATAATTCCATGCATTTGTGCTCCTGTGGTAGAAATTTTCTGATGCTGAAATACGAACGCCCATGATACATATTTGATCATGAGCATTTTTTGTTTTGAATCGGTTGCAGAGACTCTTGCGGATGTGTGGCGAGAGGGTGATTGGTTTAAACTTGACGAAAAAGTAAAAAATCACTATTTTTCAAAAGCAAGTTTTGTTGCCGAACTACAGCCTAAACAAATAATAGAGATTGGAACTCGTTGCGGCTATTCCATTGCTGTGTTCTCTCTGGCGTCTCCAAAATCAAGATTTCTTTGTATAGACGGGGCTTTGGATGATGACTCAAAAGAATGCATTGAACATTGGCAAAATATAGTAAGAAAAAAATCAATAGATGCTCAACTAGTGGTCGTAGATAGTCACAAAGTACAACGCTTGCCCCCGGCAGACTTCGCACATGTTGATGGAGATCATTCGTACGGGGGTGCCCTGCAGGATCTTCGGTTAGTTGCTCATGTTCCGACAATTCTTGCAGATGATTGTGATAATTCAAATGTGCTAGCCGCCGTTAATGATTTTGTAAAAGAAAGCGGAAGATCAGTTAGATTCATTGATGACGGACTCAGGAAACAAGGAATAATAACATGAATAATACAAATAATGAAAGTGAAAATGTTATTAAATTATTTGAAAAATCAACGCTTTATCTTCGTGATGGCGATGAGGATGGGGCTAGAAAAATATTTCAATTGCTAATTCATAAATATAATCAAGAATTAAATTATACTCAAAAAGAACATATAACTAAAGAAGTTTTGCGATTGGGTTGTGGACCAATAGAAATATGTAGAGTTCCATATAATAGTAAAACTACAAAATTAAGATATGAATTTGCTAATTATGAATTAATTGAACATAATTATTCTCAAGTAGCACAAGATTTATTTGTTTTGATAATTAACGATGGAAAAAAAAATGGTACATATTTAGAAATTGGAAGTGGTGATCCATTTCATTTGAGTAATACGGCCTTGCTTGAATTAAAGTTTGGCTGGTTTGGGAAAGGCATTGAGTGGAACCAAGATTTGGCCAACAGGCACAAGACCAATAGAAAAAACGAAGTAATGTGTGTAAATGCACTAACAGTTGATTACGAAAAATTATTATCAAGCATAAGCAACGATGGAATAGTTGATTATTTACAACTTGATTGCGAACCATCAAATGTTACATATGAAGTAATGAAAATGATTAATTTTAACAAGTTTAAATTTAGAGTAATTACATATGAACATGATCACTATGTAGATGTAAGTCAATTATATAGAAATAAATCAAGAAAATTTCTGCAAGAAAATGGATATTTATTGGCGGTAAATGATGTTTCTCCTACTAATTGGTGTAATTTTGAAGATTGGTGGATACATCCAGACTTAATAGACAAAGAAACTATGGAAAAAATTATAGATAACGATCTAGGAACCATTAAAGAAATAAGTAAGTACATGTTTAAATAGTATTTTTTATTTAGGTATGGTTATTCTGTTGGGTAGTGCACTCAAAACAAAGTTAAGAACTTTTCGCCCTCACCAGCTTGTGGTTGATATTCTTGTTGGGCAGGAACGGCCCCGAGAATTCATCGTCGTTAACTTTGTTCATCACGCAGGTATTCTCTTTGTTGATATTTAAAAACGCTAGGCAGTCGTTCTCCATCGTCCAGAAAAATTCATTGTCGTTGCTGTACATCCCCACGGTGCCGTCCTCGTTCAGGTTGACGATCCCGTATGATTTTTCCATGCCTTTGGCGCCCCCCCAGAACTCCCATAGATTTGGCTTCGGAGGAATCGTCTTGGGGGGCGCGATTCCATTTTTCGCGTCGACCATGCTTTTCTTGAAGTTTTCAAAACCCTCCCATTTGTCGGTCACATAGTGTATGTGTGAATAGCGCCCGTTGGGGTTCACGGCGCTGTACTCCGTGTGCTTGTTGAATGGGGATATGAAGCAGCACTCGACTATCGGAATCCTCGCCAACTTCGCGACGACGTACGGTGTCTGGTCTCCGAAAATCGGCCTATGCTTCAGACACAGGTCGACGTACTCGTCCAGCCTGTTCCATGCCTTGATGGTCTCTACCGCCCTTCTGGAGACTATGGTGGGTTCCCATGCGTGTACGAAGTACGGATGCGTATCGAACTTGGAGATGTTCGATGACCCGAAAAAGAAGTCGTCGCATCCCATAATCTTGATGATGTTCTGTTGGGACATCTCTAAGTCCGTATTCCTGCCCCCCATCAGCATCATTGAGTCCTGGTGGTCGTAGAACCTGTTCAGCAGTTCGAAGGTTTTGTCGAGGTCGGTGCTGGAGTCGTCGTCCACCTGCATGATCCAGTCGGATTCGTCTTCGAAGTCCCTCAAGTACTTCAGGAACCTACAGCTCAGAGGCGCCCCGGGGAAATTGCACCAGATGTATTCCTCTGGGACAAAATCGGGTCTGGGTTCGTCCTCCACTAAGAACGCAATTCTTGCGTGGCCGTTCGTGTTTTTGAAGCCGTAATGATCCAGAAATTCTTTGAGTCGCTTGAGGTATTTTTCGTTCTTGGCGCAGGCCAAGATGCACAATGTCATTTGTTGGGTAGATTTATGGCAAGTCTCACTCATAATAAACATCATAGTTTGACGCGAAAAATTCACGAAGATGCTATGATATCAACACACCAACTGGAGTAATTATGAGAAGATACATATTCGAGAACGACAAGACAAACATTTATGGAATTATTGAACTGTGGGATGAGGGTTTGGTAAGGGGATATTCCAATCCCAATGAGTCGCATTGGAGGGAAGAGGATGGAGTTCTGTCGTTACTGAACAAGGATGGACAAGTAACATCCGTATTCAGCAAGACTCAAGACGGAGAATACTTCAGCAAAGACAAGTGGCACTACCTGAAGCCTTACGAGTCTATTTTTCCATCCACAGACGAGGTTTACAAGTATAAAACGGACAAGATATACCATAATCTTTTGCCGTTCTATGAGAAAAAATTCAAGTACATGCGAAATGACGAGGTCAATTTGCTGGAGATAGGGTGTCTGGGGTACGAGTCGATAAAATACTGGCTGGATTACTTTCCGAACGGAAAAATTTATGGAGTTGACATCAACAACGGAGATTTTTCGCACGAAAGATTCAGATTCTTCCAGGCAAATCAAAGAGACAAAGCAAGGCTTTCGGAGATAGCAGAAGAGATAGGCGATTTGGACATAGTCGTGGACGACGGGGCTCACACCTACGAAGAGACTAAGAACGTCTTTGATGCTTTCTGGCCGAAGGTGAAATCCGGCGGGTATTTCGTGATAGAGGACTGGGACTGGATGACGGATCTGGTGACCGAGATAATTCAGTCGCGTGGGGAACTCGGGGGTGGCGTCAGGGGAACAAGGGGATTGAAGCCAGTGGACATCGGAATCAAGCACCTGGAGGTGTCTACCAACGACAACAGGGCCTACGCCCTGTTCAAAAAGAGATAATCGTCGTTGATCGTTGCGAGAATTCCTGATATAATCAGTCGATGGAAAAGACCACACTG
>Ga0114962_10004001_pt1 | contig 11814 bp, 9 predicted proteins | sample C_130820_MF_Meta_FD_87017 | JGI IMG/M metagenome (GOLD analysis project Ga0114962, IMG submission 87017) | Freshwater microbial communities from Lake Croche, Canada to study carbon cycling - C_130820_MF_MetaG | ecosystem: Environmental > Aquatic > Freshwater > Lake | place: Lake Croche, Canada... | reverse complement strand
ATTGTTCGGAAATGATTCTCATAATTTTAACATCTTCTTTACTTCTTATGATAGCGCTGAACAGACGTGTCAAGGTTTTCTCTAAACGATCGCATTTCAATAGTAGAATATTTATTTAATGATATTTTTTATTCAAAATATGATATTAAAATTGACACTAATTAAGATTCTAAATCTAATTTTATGGGATATTTACGTCTTATTTTATTGACTATAAATTTATTTTGTTCAGTAAAACTTAATGGGTGAATTTGATTGAATGTGTTTTTCCAAGCCATAAATAAGTCCGAATCAAAATTTTTAAACAGATCTTGGTCGATTTTTTTTGAAATTAAATATTCCTCAAAGTTCATTTTTTAGCCAATTATGTCGGTAATATACTAATAGTAAAGATGCTATGGTAGCAAATATGCCAGCAAGCAAGAATGGAATTTGGATTTGATGTGGCAAACCCTTGTAGAAAACACCTGCAAGCATAGCACCTAAACCAATTCCAGCTTCTAATGCAATATACATGGTCGCCATGGCTCTTCCAATATGTGTAGGTGTGGCCAAATCTGTTGTCCAAGCGGTCAAGGTAGGCGAGTTGAATCCCCATGAGATCCCAAAAAGTATACCTGAAGTGATGACTGTCATTGAACTTAATGGAAGAACCATCACAAACATAGCGGCAATTAAAAAAAAGGAAGAAATTAATAGCACAGGAATACGTCCATGTTGATCCGATGATTTTGCAAAAAAAACTCGCACAGCGATGGAAGACATAGTGAATATGGTAAAGTATAGGCCTTTATTATGCCAACCAATTATTTTTGAAATGTCTGGAACTAATGTAACGATCACGCCATAAGAGAACGAAATTAAGATCATGATCCAAAAAACGGGTATTATTTTGGGTTCAAAAACATCTTTCCAACCAATTTTAAAAAGGGAAATAGTTAAAGGTTTTTTACTTGATTTTGGCAATGTCTCTTTCATGCGCATGAGGATCAATATCGACATTAATGCAAATAAGGATGAGATCCAAAACATTTCTCTGAGTCCTAATTCTTTGGCGAAATAACTGCCAATTACAGGTCCTATCGACATACCTGTAGCAGTAAAAATGCCTAAGCCCCCTTGTGCCTCACCTCGTTTTGATTCAGGAATGATATCTGCTACGTAGGCAGAAGTGGCTGTTGGCTTTGTGCCAGTGGACATTCCATGGATAAATCGCAAAAATAAAAAACCTTGTACCGAATGTATTAATGGGTACAATCCTCCGCAAATGAAGCAAACAATGGAACCAAAAGCCATAATGGGAATTCTGCCTATGTGATCGGTTAGTTTACCCGAAAATGGTCTACTTAATCCCGCGGTTAAAGTAAATAGGGCAATGATGTATCCGATATATTCTCTTCCGCCTAGACTAGCTAAATAATCAGGTAATTCTGGAATGATCATGGAAAAACTGGCGCAAAACAAGAAATTACTCAGACAAAGTAGCCCAAATGCTAGGGTATAAATACTTTCTTCTTTTTGCATGAATTTATTCCTGTAATATTTTCGTCACCTCGTTTTTGTTCAGGCTCATTAAAAACGCAGGTAGTAATATTAAATTACATACCATAGCCATTAGTAGGGTTATTGACACCAATACGCCTAATGCTTGAGTTCCTTTGAATGTAGACGCGGTAAAAATAAAAAATCCAAAAAACAAAATCATGGCCGTATAAAACATGGAAACTCCTGTTTTTTGAATGGTGATTTGGATCGATTTTTTAATATCAAAGGCGTTTTTAGTAAATTCTTCTTTGTATCGTGTTAGAAAATAAATGGTTCCATCGCTGGATATTCCAAAAGCGATAGAAAAAATTAAAATGGTACTTGGTTTAAGCGCAATCCCAAAATGACCCATTAAACCTGCTGTAATTAGCAGAGGTATAAGACTAGGTAATGTGGAAATTATGACCATTTTCCAACTCCTAAATAATAAGGCCATTAAAACACAAATTAAAAAAATAGCTGAAAGCGTACTTTCAATTAAATTCACTTGCAAATACTCTGTTTGAAATGCATAGATGACTGAATTCCCTGTAATTTTAGCAATGAACGTATTAGGATCTCCTTCCTTTTTCAATTCACCTGTTTCTGAATCTGTTAAATAAATGCTGTCAATTCTAGGCTTTATTTCGTCAAACAATGCTTTAGTTCTTGTCGTGCCTGCATCTTGCATTTGAAAACTTATCCTTGTAAATCTTTTCTTTGCATCAATAAACCCATTAAATAAATTGTCTTTTCCTTCCAAACTGGTTTGAAAGGAGGCTAATTTATTTAATTCGCTGATGCTTGGAAGTACAAAGTATTTTGGATCGCCCCCTCGATATACTTGATATAAATATTTTGTGGCTGTTAAAATTGATAGTCCTTTCGTGAACTCTGGATATTCACCTATTATTTTTTCAGTTCTCTTTATTTTAGTTAGAATTTCTGGACTTAATGCTCGGCCATTCTCCCGGGCGTCGATGGATATTTCAAAAGGCATAACCCCTTTGAAATGTTTTTCTATAAACTTTAAATCAGTGTAAATGGCATTGTCTTGGGGTAAGTCGTCTACGATATATCCTACTGCTTTTATTTTTGTTAATCCATAAATAGAAAATGCTAAGATTAAGCCTACAAACAAGTAAATTGATTTTCTGTGATGTAGCACCCAAGCTTCTACGCGAATTAAAAATTTACTGACTTTTGTTGATTCAAAATGGGACAAATCTTTTGGTTCAGGAGGCGGTAAAAAACTGAAAAATATTGGAATTAGTAAAACAGAAATCGCAAAGGTGAACATGACGTTAATTGCGGCCACGATTCCAAATTCAACCAATAACCCTGATCCAGTAAATGCAAAGACCCCAAAGCCAATCGATGTGGTCAAATTAGCTAAAAATAAAGTCCTACCTATTTTAGAAATACTCTCTTGTAATGATTCTTCTTTATTTTGAGTGCGTAAAAAGGTTTCATGGTATTTGTTCAATAAAAATATAACATTAGGAACTCCAATAACAACAATCAATGGTGGAATAAGGCCCGACAATAATGTGATTTTAAAGTTAAATAATACGATCGTTGCCAATGAAGCAATGATTCCCACTAAAATAACTACAAGTGCAAACAGAACGACCCTGATGGACCTAAAAAAATAAAATAAGATAATGGATGTGACTAATATGGCCAGAATTAAAAATATAGCCAATTCGTTTGTTACTTGGGACGTGTATTCGGTTCGTATAAAGGGCATACCTGAATAGTGTACAGCATGTCTCATGTTAGTCGAATATTGATCGCCTAATTTTTTTATATGTTTAACTAATTGAATTCGATTTTTATTATTGATTGTTTTTTGATCTAATGTGATTAGCATAAGGTGCACATCAAACTCTTTCGTATAAATAAAATCAGTAAATAAAGGTAACCTAGCTAATTTATGTTGCAGACTATCTAATCTACCAGTTGTAGTGGGTAATTTTGAATTCCATATGGGCCTGGTTGAAAATTTATTGGCAGCAGAATCAATATACACTTCTGGTAAATTGGTCACGGAAAGCACATTTTTAATCCCAGGTTGATGTTTAATTTCCTGAGTTAATGTATTCCAAGCGTTAAATTCTTTAGTGGTAAATAATTGGCCATTTTCCAGTCCAATAACCATGACATTGCCATCTTCCCCATATTTACTTTTGAAATTTTCATAGAGTTGAAAACGCTCATCTGATGCGGGGAGTATTTTTGCTAGTTCGTAACTAAGCTGTATTTGACTCGCTTTAAAACCTAATATGCAGGTTAGGCCCACTACCACCCCTAAAATTTGAAATTTAAATTTTAATATGTTTTCAGCAATTCGTAACCAAAAGTTTTTCATAGGTTTAGTGGGCAGTATTCAACAGACTTTCGGCGAGGTTTAAGTCCTCTGGGGTTGTTATTTTTAAATTGGCATAATCTCCATCCATTAAATGAATGGTCTCACCTGTTGACTCAACAACACTTGCATCATCCGTAAACTCCTTACTATAGGTTTGATTGAATGCTTTTTTTAAAGAATGAAATGTAAAAACTTGAGGTGTTTGAATGATTCGAATGGATTCTCTTTTAACTGATACATATTTTTGCAAATCTGTATCCCATTTTCTGATCGAATCTTTACTCGCTACAGATAATATAGCATTTCCATGCAATTGAGCATAATTAAAAGCTGATGAAATCAATTCTGGCTTAATCAAAGGGCGAACCCCATCATGAATCGCGATCAGGCAGTCTTCAGTTTCTTTGATAGCCTTTAGTCCATTTTGACTAGAATGAAATCTAGTTTCCCCTCCTTCAACTAAAATATGCGGAGTTTTTGCCATAATTTCAGGAAATTCAGTACATAAATTTGCCCAAAAATTCATTTGATTCTTGGGCAAAACTACATACAATAAAATGCTTGAATCTGCTTTTTTGAACTGATTCAGAGTGTGAAATAATACAGGCTTCCCTTTTAGCAGTAAAAATTGTTTAGGTATAGTGCTATTCATACGTAGACCAGTACCACCAGCAACAATAATTGCGATTTTTTTCACACCATAAAAATTAGATAATTAACATCACATCTCCATAACTAAAGAAGCGATATTTTTCTTTAATAGCTTGCTTATAAGCTTCTTGTATTAAATCATAACTTCCAAATGCCGATGCCATCATATACAAAATGGATTCAGGTAAATGAAAATTAGTTAACAAAGCGGTAGGGATTTTAAATTCGTAAGGAGGAAAAATGAATTTATCAGTCCAACTGTTTATCGGTTTTAAATGCCCACTAGCAGAAACAGAGGATTCTAAAGCTTTCATAACGGTTGTTCCGATTGCTAACACATGTTTTTTATTATCTAATGCTTCGTTAACAAATCCACAAGTCGCTTCATCTATAATAAAATGCTCTGAATCTGTTTTGTGTTTGGTTAAATCCTCAACATCTACTTGTCTAAAAGTACCTAGCCCCACATGAAGCGTAATAGGCGAGAATTGTACCCCGTTTAGCTCCATTTTTTTCATGACAATTTTAGAGAAATGAAGTCCTGCAGTGGGTGCTGCTACTGCGCCAACGTGCTCGGCATAAATGGTTTGGAAACGCTCCCTATCATCTTCAGTTGCTGCTCTTTTTAATCTTATTTCATCAGGAAGTGGAGTTTCACCTAGTTCATGAATTGCTTGCATGAGCGCGTCGTGGTCTCCATCATACAAAAATCGAATGGTCCGACCTCTTGACGTGGTGTTGTCAATTACCTCGGCTACTAAATCGGACTCACCAAAATATAACTTATTTCCGACTCTAATTTTTCTAGCCGGATCGACTAAGACATCCCAAAGTCTATGCTCTCGATTTAATTCCCTCAATAGAAAAACTTCAATTTGCGCTCCTGTCTTTTCCTTGTTTCCATATAAACGTGCAGGGAATACTTTGGTGTTATTGGTGACTAATACATCACCTTCGCCAAAATAATCAATGATGTCTGTGAATTTTTTATGTTCAATGGTTTTTTCTTTTCTGTTTATCACCATCATACGAGCATCTTCTCGATTTTCGGTAGGATTTAAGGCGATTAAACTTTGGGGTAAATCAAATCTGAATTCAGATAATTTCATTCGGATGGGTTTTGAATTAAAGTTTTGTAAATATTAAACTCAAAAAAGAGTTTAAATTCAATTAAAATATTTGATTATTTTCACCAAGAAAATTATCAATTTGCAAATATACACTTTTCAAAGGGGCCTTGTCAAGGTATATTTTTTAAAACCTTTATATAATCCTTTTGTTCTGCTTAAAACGTCGTATATGTTATGAAAAAAATTTCCATTTTTTGGTTTAGGAGGGATTTGCGAATAGAAGATAATCATGGATTATTTCAAGCTTTATCGGGTCCGTTTCCCGTTTTACCAATTTTTATTTTCGATCAAGCTATATTATCACGATTGCCAACATCAAATGATGGCCGAGTCGAGTATATTCACCAGGCCTTATCTCATCTGAAATCAGAAATTAATAATAGGGGAGGTGATATATCGGTTTTTCATGATGAGCCTATTCATGTTTTCGAGCAACTTGCTAATCAATATGAAGTTCAACGTATTTATTTAAATCATGATTATGAAAAATACGCCCAACTTAGGGATGAGAAAATTGAGCAATTTTCTCAATCAAAAGGTATTCATTTTTTGACTTTTAAGGATCAGGCGATTTTTGAAAAGAATGAAGTACTTAGTGGCCAAGGAACACCTTATACAGTCTTTACACCTTATGCTAATAAGTGGAAAGATCGTTTAAATCACGAACCAATATCTGTCTATCCCTCAAAAAATTTGACGAATTATGCCGATATAAAATCAGATTTTCCAAGCTTAGAATCCATTGGTTTTTCTCCATCCGGATTATTTTTTCCTGAAAAAATTGTTTCGGATAAATTAATTCATTCGTATCAAAACTCGCGAGATTTTCCTGCGATAAATGGTACATCTAAACTCTCCGTCCATTTACGTTTTGGAACTATCTCGATTCGAGCTTTAGTATTGCAAGCCCATGGTTTATCAGAAACGTGGCTTAATGAATTAATATGGCGTGATTTTTATTTTAACATCTTGTTTCATTTTCCGCACATCAGTCATGGCTTAGCATTCCGAAAGGATTATGATCAAATACAATGGAGAAATAACGAAGTTGAGTTTGAAGCTTGGAAACAAGGTAAAACGGGTTATCCTTTGGTCGATGCTGGAATGCGTGAATTAAATCAAACAGGCTTTATGCACAATAGAGTGCGTATGGTAGTTGCTAGCTTTTTAATTAAACATTTATTAATTGATTGGAGGTGGGGTGAAACATATTTTGCAGAAAAACTACTCGATTTTGATTTTTCGGCCAATAATGGAGGTTGGCAATGGGCAGCGGGATCTGGTTGTGATGCCGCACCCTATTTTAGAGTTTTTAACCCTAGTTTGCAAGCAAAAAAATTTGATCCTGAGTTGAAATATATTAAAAAATGGGTTCCGGAATTTCAGGAACTAAATTATACAACTCCAATTGTCAATCATGAGTTTGCCAGAAAACGTGTTCTAGAAGTTTATAAGAAGGCTTTGGGAAAATAAAAATTTATATCAATATACTGACTTTCCTTGAATCATATAATTTTCTAAATCGATACTTAAGAATCCGATTTTTAAATTAACTTCCATTTTAAAGGGTATTTGATATTTATCTTGACTTATCCATAATCTAATGGCATCTTCATCTTTAAACATGTTATTTTTTGGCAATACTAACGACGTTCGAATACATTTTTTGGTACCTAATTTCCCATCTACATTCTCAAATCCCTTCACAATAAAGAGTATGTCATAAATAGTTCCGTCAAACAATATTTTTGCATTTAAAGACTGGCCTACTCGCATTTGAGTCAAATTTTTATCTCTTAAAAAGAAATATCCTCCAATGAGGTCCATCATTCCTTTTGAGATGGGAACGGTTTTGTTTACTGGTGCGTTTTGAGGTGAGTAAATTTTTGCTAAACCTTGATTCTGATCAAAAATAACGACTTCATTTTTTTTATATCGTCCTTCTATTTTTCTCATTTCGGTTTTCAAAGGCAAGCGCGTTTCAATAGCTAAGTTGGCTGACCAATAATCAATAACGGGACTAAACATATCTAAAATGCCAATCGTTTTTCCTTCAATTTCAATTTTTCTAGTTGGCATAGATTGTAAAATAGTCACATTAGGAGAGCTTTTGACGGTAGCTTTTGCAGCATTAATGAAACCTAGGTGAATACGGTATTCTAATAATTCACTTTGATCTAAAAACGATAAATCTTGGGCATAGGAGCCTTTAGCTATGATCAGCAAACTGATGAAATACCATATAAATTTTGCCGAAATAATGGTTTTTAACACGGTATAATGGTATTTTGATATTGAAATTTTTTATCCACTTAGTTTATCTTAAAAATTGATTAAATATTAACACCTATTTCCTATTTTTGTTAATGCGTATTGAAAGATACAATTTCAAAAAAGAACTTTCAAAATTATCAATAAATAACTCATGGCAAAACAATCAGGCGATGCACAAGGCCTAGCTTCTGAAAAATTAAAAGCACTTCAAACTACCTTAGAAAAATTAGATAAAGCTTATGGCAAGGGAACCGTCATGCGATTATCTGATAGTAAAGTGATGGATGTACCCGTAATATCAACAGGCTCATTGGGTTTAGATTTGGCTTTAGGGATTGGCGGGATTCCTCGTGGTCGCGTCGTTGAGGTATATGGACCTGAATCATCAGGAAAAACAACATTAACTCTTCACTGTATTGCTGAAGCTCAAAAGGCAGGTGGTTTAGCGGCATTTATTGATGCTGAACATGCTTTTGATCGCGCATATGCTGAAAAACTGGGCATTGATACGGAAAATTTATTGATCTCACAACCAGATAATGGTGAGCAAGCTTTGGAAATAGCAGAGCATTTAATTAGTTCGGGCGCAATCGATATAATTGTGATCGATTCAGTAGCTGCACTCGTTCCAAAAGCAGAGATTGAAGGAGAAATGGGGGATTCTAAAATGGGACTCCAAGCGCGTTTGATGTCACAGGCATTGCGTAAATTGACTGGTACTATTAATAAGACAGGATGCTGCTGCATATTTATAAACCAGTTGCGAGATAAGATCGGTGTGATGTTTGGTAGTCCAGAAACAACCACAGGAGGGAATGCACTTAAGTTTTATGCTTCGGTTCGATTAGACATTCGTAGAGCAGGTCAAATTAAGGAAAGTGCGGATTCCATTACTGGTAATCGCACCCGAGTGAAAGTAGTAAAGAATAAATTAGCTCCCCCATTTAAAGTAGTTGAGTTCGATATCATGTATGGTGAAGGTATTTCAAAAGCTGGCGAAGTGTTGGATTTGGGTGTTGACCTTAATGTTATTGATAAATCAGGTTCTTGGTTTTCTTATAATGGAAATAGATTAGGACAAGGAAGGGACGCTGTTAAAGATTTAATTAAGGACAATCCAGAATTAATGGAAGAGTTGGAAATAAAAATCAAGGAAAAAATTAAGGGAAATGATAGTGCCTTGTTGGACAAAGAGCCAGTAATTGACGCAGAATAGAATTAAAAAAAAGTTTTAAATTAAAAAGGGAGTCCCGAATGGCTCCCTTTTAATTGGAATTTAGGTTAAACCGATTAAAAAGCTTTCTTACTGTTTTTTCCACTGATTTGTCAGTTTCCATTGCCTCGGAAATAGATTGAACTGCATGTATCACCGTACTGTGATCCCTTCCACCAAAATGATATCCAATCGATTTTAAAGGCAAATTTGTTAATTCCTTGAGCATATACATAGCTACTTGCCGAGGAAATACATTTTCTTTTTTTCTACATTTACCTTGTAATGTTTGTAGGTCAACATCAAAATGAAGAGTTACTACATCTAATATGTTGTCAACGCTTAATTCTTTTTCCTGATCATTTACAATACTCTTTAACGTTGTTTTTGCTAATTCAATGTCTATTTCTTTTCGAGTTAAAGAAGCCTGTGCCATTAAAGAAATGATAACTCCCTCTAATTCTCTTACGTTTGTATGAATTGAGTTCGCTAAGTATTCTAGAACATCAATACTAATCTGAATTCCATCATCTTGAAGCTTTTTCTGAATAATGGCAATGCGTGTTTCAAAATCGGGCTGTTGTAAATCTGCCGTAAGTCCCCACTTAAATCGACTAAGTAATCGATCTTCCATTCCAGCCAAATCTCTAGGCGCTCGATCAGATGAAAGTATAATTTGCTTTCCTGATTGATGTAAATGATTGAAAATATTGAAAAAAGTTTCCTGCGTTTTTTCCTTTCCTGAAAGGAATTGAACATCATCGATAATTAATACATCTACCTGCAAGTAAAAATTGGTAAAAGTTTCAATGGAATTGTTTCTAATTGCATTAACAAATTGATTCGTAAATTTTTCCGTTGACACGTATAAAACAAATTTCTCAGGGAATTGATCTTTAATTTGATTTCCAATGGCTTGTATTAAATGCGTTTTTCCCAAACCAACACCGCCGTAAATCATCAAAGGATTAAAAGATGTTAAGCCAGGCTTATTAGATACGGCCATTCCTGCCGCTCTACCTAGACGATTACAGTCTCCTTCAATAAACTTATCAAATGTGTATTTAGGAATTAAATAAGAATCAAGTTCTAGGGAATCTAAATCCTTGAACTGGAAAGGATTTTTAGTGGATTTAGGTTGGTTATTAGAATATTTATCCGAATAAGTTTGGTATGAACTTTGATTGGAATGGTGGGTAGGTAAATTAAAGGTAATAGGTGGGTTTTTTCGATCCCCTTTGTCAATCACTACTGAATACTCTAACATCCCATTTTTACCAATGACAAGGTCAATCGCTTTTCTGAAAATAGATACATAATTTTCTTCTAGCCATTCATAAAAAAATTGTGAGGGCACTTCAAGCGTAAGTGTATTATTTGAAAATTTTAATGGCACAATTGGAGTGAACCACGTATTGAAATTATGCTCTGATATATCTTCTCTGATAATCATCAAGCACTTATTCCACAATTCGTTAACTCCTATTTGCATTTTTAATATACTAATTGATAATTTGGGTCAATAACTTCTCAAATGATAAACCATTTAGAGGTATTATCTCACGTGAATTTTTATATAATGATTTTTAGGCTTTGTCTAAAAAAATGTAAAATTATTTTTAGCGGGGTGACAAAAATAGTAAAATTCGGGGTTCTTACAAATTTGAAAATCAAATAAATTTGTGTTTTTTTTATAAAAAAAAGTGGCAATAATTTGGAAATAAAAATTGTTCAATTTTTATAGCCTTTATTCGTGATTTGACTTGAAAAAGTTAAATAAAAAAAATATTATTTTTTTTGAATAAAAAACGTATTTATTTTTAAAGATGTGAACAAAATAATTTATAACTAATTGATTTTTAGTTAGATGTAGTTAAAAATAAATTTTGCTTCATTAATTTACGACAACTAAACTTTTTGGAAAAATATTTATTTTGACCTTCGTGCTATCAGAAATTAATGATTCCCCATCTATGTGATAACATATTCCCTTTTTTATAGAAAACTCAAAGATATCGAGCGATTTTATGACCACTTTAGAGTGCGATGGTATGGTTTTTAAAAATAGGCTAATTCCAAGTTGGACTTTTTCGAAAAAATGGACGGGACTTATCTTAACAACTTCAAACAGAGCATCTTGAATATTAGATAACGGTGATATATATGCGTTATTCCCAAACTGATTGGCATTAGCGATACTAAGTGAAAAAACAGGTTCTATTTTTTTATTTATTTCAACTTCTATTGGAACATATCGTAAGGAAGACCTAAGCGTAGATTTTATATAATTTAAAAAACCCCGATGTTGAGACTTTGAAAATACTTCTGCAACATATGCATCAAAACCAATACCTGCAGTGCAAAAAAATGGTTTTTCATTCCAAGTTAAACTATCAATAACCTTTTTTTCGCCAAATAATGCCTTGTTTAAAGCGGATTTGAAATCCATAGGGATATTAAGGTGCCTAGCAAGACCATTTCCAGATCCGATTGGAATAATTCCTAATGGTATTTTTGTATGCATTAGTACTGAAGCCACTTCATTTATGGTCCCATCTCCCCCTACGACTATTATTTTAGAAACGTGTTGGCTAATTGCTAATTTTGCTAATTCAACTCCATGACCAGAAAATTCTGTAAAATGTACACTT
>Ga0114962_10003997_pt1 | contig 11827 bp, 5 predicted proteins | sample C_130820_MF_Meta_FD_87017 | JGI IMG/M metagenome (GOLD analysis project Ga0114962, IMG submission 87017) | Freshwater microbial communities from Lake Croche, Canada to study carbon cycling - C_130820_MF_MetaG | ecosystem: Environmental > Aquatic > Freshwater > Lake | place: Lake Croche, Canada... | reverse complement strand
TATTATCTAAAGTAATTATTGGATTGGCAATTGTAGAATCGTTTAACCCAATTGCTCGTATCCATCGGTAAGAGAAACTCGGGTTTCCTACAGCCAAAAATGCCGTAGGCACACTTGGGCAGATGCTTTGCGCATTTATACTCAACGATGGATTAGGCGCCACATAAACAACTACTGTATCGTAACTCGGGCAAGGCAAAGTAGCATTATTGGCAGTGAGGTACCAAGTAACCTGCCTGTAATCCGGATTGCTATTACTATAAATCCTTGTAACTGAAGGTGTATTTACTACTTCTCCTTCGCTACTTCTCCAAGAATAGGTATAGCCAGCTTGTACTGGCGTTCCAAAAGTTAAGGATTGCCCCGTACAAACGGTATCGTTCGGACTTGGTGTTATTCCTGCCTGATTAATAACATTAAGCCTAACAGTTTTTGTACTGAAAACACAACCATTGGTTCCGGTAATAACATAGCGATAAGTAAAAAAGCCACCAGATGGCACAGTATTCCACTGCACTATAGGGTTAGCCTGATTAGTTGTATTAATAAAGTTAGTATTATTGAACCAAGTGATATTATAGCCTGGAGGCAATGGCCTAGGCAACCCAATGCCTATTTGCTGGCCTAAACAAACTGAAAGCGTTGCAGGAAATATAACATCTTGAACCACATTAATAGTTACTGTATCTCGCTGAATGCAACCAGAACTATTAAGGCTACTCACTATATAGGTGATAGTATCGGTAGGTGTGGCTATTGGGTTGGCAATATTAGGATTACTAAGTCCAGTTGCAGGCGACCAAGTATAGGCTGAAGTACCCCCTGTAACGGAAAGTTGAACTTGCTGGGCTCCTGCACAAATTGAATAATCGGAAGCAGTAGCCACTAAGGGTGTTACACTTCCTGTAACCACCGCTAGAGTAACAGAATCGGCACAGCCACCTTGGCTGGCATTGGCGGTAGAAACTATGCGAATGTAATTCGAATTACTAACGGTATTCCATCGAACACCAATAGAAGTAGTATTGGTAGCGTTTCCTACCAAAGTTCCTCCGCTCACTTTCCAAACCACATTGGCATTGGCGGGAATGCTGGCAACAGAATAGGTTTTTACGGTGCCATCTGCACAATTTCTGCTGGAGCCTGTTATGGACCTTGGACCTCTGAAAGGACTTACGTTTATAGTAAATACCGTTCTGGTAGTAGAAGGTGGGCACCCTTTATCTTTGGCCGAAACCCTAACAATATAACTACCTATCACGCTGCAATTGGTATTCCAATTAAAGCTAGTTTGAACAGACCCAACGCCTGTTACGGTAGGCAATGTTGCCCTCGGCCCTGCATACCCATTGGTCCCTGAAATAATATCGGCAGTGGGTTCTACCACTACCGTATCGCCTTCAGGGTCTGTATAGCGAAGGTCAAAGTTCACACTCTGCCCGCTAGTAATATTATAAACCGTCTGAATGTTGGCTGGTAATAGGGTTGGCGGCTGGTTAGGTGGGCATTGGTTCGAGCCATTCCCTGTTTCTCGTACAAAAATTTGCAATTCCCTTCGGGTTACCCCAATTAAGGTATCTGAAAGCCCTTCTCTAGCTCGATATTCAGAAATTTCTAGGGTAACGGAATAAGAACCGGGTACGGTTGCAAAGTAGGTAGTAAGACCAGTGCTGGCATTAATGTTAGCACTACTTCCATTTAAATTACCAAATGGCTGAGAAGGGGTAAAGCCAGATAGCATCGGAATAATTGCTGGTGCTTGGTAAGAGCCAGGGTTTGCCTGTCTTATGCCATTAAATGGCTCCCCAAAGGCATACTGCAACCTATCGCCATCCGGATCCACAGCCGAATTGATAAATGTATTGTTTATGCCCGTAAGCATAAATGGAATTGCTACATCCGTAAACTGCGGGCTACTGTTCGGAAACTCGCCTGGTGATGGAATTACAGTTTGGAAGGTATTGCCCTTATCCGTTCCTGAACCGAGATTGATGGTATTGTTTCTATCGGCCGTCCGATGATAAACTACATATCCTCTAGAATCAAAAGGCAAATCGACTGTATACTCGAACCAGTTATACCAAATCCTTACCCCATTAATACACAACAATCGGCAACTTGGAGGTGTAGTAGGCGATGCTTCTGCCTTCCGCATCACGATACGTCTATCTTCTAATTGAACATTATTAGAAAGCCTATAAATAGCAACTCTAGGAACGAAACTTTCTCCATTAACAGATATAGCCCCCCAAAGCGAAGTATCGCCTGGGTTTTGTTCTGGTGCATAATTGCTACCTGCCCCAGCCCATACGTACATCGATATTTTAATATTATATCGGAAAGTATTGGTGCTACTTTGGAAACCAGCGTACCTGTACGAGATTTCCCCTCCCATAATGTGCGTAGCATACGCTTCCTGCGCCATAATAAATAGGCAGAAGAATAAGCTAATTGAAAGAAGGAGTTGTCTTATTTTCATTGGTTAATTTTTTGGTATGCAAGTGCGTCCCCAATTGGCTCGTGCTATTTTACTTGTAGTTTATAGCTGCCAATAGCACCATTTGTTTTTACTTGAAGCAGATAAAATCCTTTGGCTAAGCCAGAAATATCTAAAACTGCCTGCCCAGAGTTTCCAAATTGGCTGTAAGTCCTAACCTGCTTGCCACTAAGTTCAATTATTGAAACTTCGAAGGAATAACCGGCTAGTTTATTGGCATCCCATTTTAGGTTCACTTTATTACTTGCCGGATTTGGGAATAGGCTAAATACTTCTTTTGCTAGGGGTTGTACCCTAACTGGGTCATAAGCATAAATGCCATAATCTTCTACTTGGCCACTAAATGGCTGGCTGCAAGCATCCGTAGAAAAATTTGAATTATCGGTGCGTATCCGGAAACGCAGGTTCGTCCCAAGAACCGCATTGCTTGGCACCCTAATATCAAGGTTGTGTATTTGTGCTGTGCTTACTAAAATTCTTTCGGAAAGGTCAAAACTTGCATCATTATTCCAATCTACCCAAGCTATTACTGTTTCATCAAAAAAGTTATTGGTGGTAATAGTTAAAGCATAGCTGGAATCGTTTCTTAAAATAGCTCTATGTACACAGCTATTGTCTTGGTATCCTTCTAAAAATGCCTCCATTGAACTATGATCAATATTGGCAAGTTGCACACGGTAAATTCCCGAAACATTAAACTGGTTAGCATTAGTTGGTTGAGGGCGACAAGAAATAGGACGCGGCGCATTTGAAAAACTCAATTGAACGGCATCTAACAAGGTAACGGTATTACTGCCGAAGCTATTGGTTGCTGTTAAACTTACCTGATAGTTACCCTGAACTAAATAGGTATGCGTAGGATTTCTTTCGGTACTAGTAGTGTTATCCCCAAAATCCCATAGCCAAGAAGTTGCCTCATAGGCGCTACTATCAATAAAGCTAACTGTAGCTTCACAGGCATTATATACTGTTCCAAACCGCGCTATTGGCGCCCTATTACTTGGTCTTACATCTATCGCATAGTCTTCTGCTTGTCCAAAAGTATTGGCACAAGGGTCTGAAATATTGCTAAAGTCAACAGAAACCCGAACTCTAATTCTTGCCGATGGGGCATTGTTAGGAACTCTGAAAGTTCCAGTAAAGCTGCCCGTACCGTTATCTGAAAGAACAAGTTCGTTATTGGTAAAAGTTCCGTTCGTATCCCAATCGGCCCAAACAGCAAGCTGACCAGCATTTGCATTTTGAACTACTTGCATGGTTATGTTATCGCCTCTTGAGGCAGAATCGAACCGGGTACAAGCCAAATCTAAGTACCCTTCCCTAGAATCCGATGTGGTGCTGTTTACCCTCAAAAAACGGACCGTCAGAATACCTGTACTAGCCTGTGGCGATGAGGTTGTGGGAAAGCAAGTGGCAGCCCTCAAGCTATTAGATGGCAGAACCCGAATATAATTTATCCTAGTCAATGAATCGGCACCGAAGGCATTACGCACTACCAATTTTACCGCATATAATCCCGCCCCCGGAAAGGTGAACCTAGGGTTAGCGAGGGTACTAGTTCCTAGGTTATTACCAAAAGTCCAAGCATATGTAGTTGGCAAATACAAACTACTATCTTGAAACTGGAAAGTACTTAAGCAATTGGTTGGTTCCTGCGAACCAAACTTGGCAACCGGCGCTCTGTCTGGGAATTTGGCAACCACCACAAAATCTATCACTTGTCCTTGGGCTAAATTAGAACAAGCATTGAAGGTAGAATTGCTGGCCGAAACTATTCGAACCCTAATAGGTGTATTTAGTAATACGTTTAATGCAGGAGTAATGCCTACGGTTACTGTGCCTAATGTGCTATTGGTACTTAAAATCGTTTCCGAATCGAACCTGCCGTTGTTGTTATAATCTATATAAGCCCTTAGGTAGTTCATATTACCTGAAGGGAAATTTATGATAAGGTTGTTCACTACCCCAGGTGTAATAAAAGTACCTTTCTTACAAGTTAAGTCCCTATAAACTTCTCCAGAATTAGTAGTAACTACGTCTAAAGTATTAAGTCGAATGCGGGTAATGCCAAAATTTCCAGAATTACTGGCTGCTGTAGGTATACAATTCGCTGTTAAGTCCACTACACTTCCGTAAACTTTTACGTAGTTGGTTTTAATAACGGTATCGGCACCAAAGCTATTAGTTACAATAAGCCTAACTGTGTAACTACCCGGATTTCTATAAGTATGCGTTATAGCCGGAAATAAGGTTGTTTCTGAAAGCCCATCGCCAAACGTCCACTGGTATTGGGTGCCACCTACTGTGCCGGTATAAAAGAACTCCTTAGTGAAGTTACAGATATTTGAATCTAAAGTACTAAAATCGGCTTCTGGTGCGCTGGAAAAACCAGATACTATTAGAGAGAAATCTTGGTATTTACCGTGAATCATTCCGTTACAAGCAGTGAAATCACTCCCGGTAAAATCACTCCCCACTCGCAAGCGAAGTGGAATGCCGAGCAATGCATTTGCCGGAATTACAATCCTAAAATTATTGGTCAACGAATTTGTACAGGTACCAATAAGCTCAGAGGTTAAAAATTCGCCATCGTTATTCGCATCTAGCCAAACTTTGGAGTCCTGCGCTTCAGTTGGTGAGCCAGTGAACGAAAGTTGGTAAACCCCATTCGGAACCACCCTTGCCCTAGCCCTACAAGTAAAGTCTTGGTAATTTACAGAACTAGGATAGCCCGTTGTATTTATAGTGAGCAACCGGAGGTTAGATATTCCATAACCACAACAAGGCGAAGATGCATTGGCGGCACAAATATTTGCTGCCGGAACAGTATCGTTCAATATCAGGAAGTTATTTTTGACTAGGGTATTTGAACCATAAGGGTTCTGAATCACCAAGCGAATAGAATACGTGCCATTTCTTAAATAGGTATGCACTGGGCTTTGTTCTATACTACTATCGCCATCGCCAAAGTACCATAGCCAAGAAGTGGGTGCGTTAATACTTTCGTCAGTAAAGCTCACTGTTGGTGAACATACAACAGAATCTGGAACTGATAGCCTAGCAACAGGGGGCAGTGTATTTTCAATAGCCGATAGGCTAAAATCTACCCCTTGCCCTATTTGTGGGGCGAAGCACGGCCCTATATTTCCATTGGTGGTTCTGTCGCTTACAAATCGAATTCTAATTTTCCTGCCTAGCGGAACTGACGATGGTAAAGTAAAAGAACCTCTATGCGTTCTGCCAGATCCTGCATAAACCTGTTCAGATACTGCATCGAACACATTATCTACATTCAAATCAATATAAACACGTAGGTTCTCATTAAAATTAGGACCAGTAGTAACAGTAAAATTGTAAGGCCTATCCCTTATTATGTTTATTGCTGCATTGCAATAATTATTTACATATCCTGCAGAAGCCCCAGCGCCTGTGTACCTAAGAGAACCAAACGATACTGTTCTAATTCCTGAACCTAAGGCACCTGCCGAAGGATCGGTAGCTAAACTTGGGCTGCAAGACGCAACAGTATCGCACTGGCAGAAACCAACTTTACTTAAGCTAAAAGCAAAAATTATCGTAAGCCAAAAATATTGAAAAGCGTTAAGGCTGTGTTTCATAGAAAGAAGGAACAGTAGAATTTATTCACCAAATTTCAATTTTTGAATTATCCATTTTCACGTGTAATTCAAAGCAAAATTTTGGTAATATTCAGGAAGAGCCGCACAAAATTCTGAGCTTGACAGCTCTCCCAAACATAAGACAAACTTTTCCTGATTTTGGTTGCTCAAAACAGTAATTAAAGTATGCGCTAATGTCTATCCGAAAGTAACAAAAAACTATCGGGACTAAAACCACTTTTCAAAATAAAACCTTGAGCAAAGGCTAAGCACAATACATACATTTGCCAAGTACCAAATAATTAATAAAGGCTATCTATCAAGTAGTTTGGTGGCGCTTTTACATTTATTTAGCCTAGCTTACTTAGCTATGAATCCTTAAAAAGTTTAAAGTTGCCCCACAATGAAACTTAATATTTCCTTAACTTTGGCAGGCTGAATATCAGTCTTAAAGGATGCTGGCCTTTCAGCACCTGCCACCCAATACAATATGGAGCCCTCAGTTAAAATATTTGCAGGTACCGGCTCGCGATACCTGGCCGAACGAATAGCTCATTTTTATGGCAAGCCCTTAGGCGCCATTACTATTCAAAGGTTTAGCGATGGCGAAATTTGCCCGAACTATAACGAGAGCATAAGAGGCGAATCGGTATTTATTGTGCAAAGCACTAACCCCCCAGCCGATAACCTTATTGAACTATTCTTATTAATTGATGCTGCCAAAAGAGCTAGCGCCCATGAAGTAATAGTAGTTATTCCTTATTTTGGCTATGCTAGGCAAGATAGGAAAGACAAACCAAGGGTGGCTATTGCCAGTAAGATGATTGCCAATTTACTTACCGCAGCAGGCGCAGATAGATTAATGACTTGCGATTTACACGCCGGACAAATACAAGGTTTTTTCGACTTCCCTGTAGATCATTTAGATGGTTCTGCAATTTTTATTCCGTATGTGAACGCACTTAACCTAAAAAACTTTATCTTTGCAGCCCCAGATGTGGGAGGGGTGGGCAGAGCCCGCAACTACGCTTCTCATTTTGCTACTGAAATGGTAGTTTGTGATAAGCACCGCAAAAGGGCCAATGAAATTGCAAGCATGCAAGTAATTGGCGATGTGGAAGGTAAGGACGTAATACTTGTCGATGACATGGTAGATACTGCCGGAACCCTTTGCAAAGCCGCTGAAATTATAATGCAAAAGGGTGCAACCAGCGTTCGCGCTATTACAACCCACGCCATATTAAGTGGCGATGCTTACAATAGAATAGAAAACTCGGTACTAACAGAACTTGCAGTAACCGATACTATTGCCATAAAACAGCAAAGTCCTAAAATTAAAGTTCTTTCGGTAGGGCCATTGTTCGCCGAAGCTATTAAACGAGTACACGGACATGAAAGCATAAGCTCCTTGTTCGTTTAATTAAGTACCAATTACAGTTCAATCAAATACCATTATATAAATGAAATCAGTAGAGATTGTAGGGTTTAAAAGAGCGAATCTCGGTAAAACCGATGCTAAGGCATTAAGAGCCGAAAGCAATGTTCCTTGTGTGTTGTACGGTGGTACCGAACAACATCACTTCTATGTACCAGCTATTTTGTTCCGCCCATTGGTGTACACACCAAATGCGCACACTGTAGATCTGAACATTGAGGGCACCAAATTCACTGCCATTTTGCAGGAAATTCAGTTCCACCCAGTGAACGAAAGCATTATCCATGCCGATTTTCTTCAATTGTTTGAAGACAAGCCAGTAAAAATTAACGTTCCTGTTAAAGTTAAAGGAGTTGCCGTTGGTGTTACCAAAGGTGGTAAACTAAACCAAAAACTGCGTAAGGTTAAAGTTCAGGGATTGCCTGCTAATCTACCAGATTTTGTGGAGGTAGATGTAGCTCACCTTGACCTTGGCAAAACTGTAAAGGTTAACGCCATTGCAGCAGAAGGCTTTACTATTTTGGCTGCGCCAAACGTGCCAGTTGTTACAATCGATATCCCTCGTGCACTTAAGAGCCAACGCGGGTAATCTAAACTTCTTCAACCAACCTAAAAACTGAAACTATTACAGCCGTGAAAAAAGATATTCACCCAAAATACGGTCCAGTTGTATTCCAAGACCTTAATTCAGACTATAAGTTTCTTACTCAAAGCTGCGCAACCAGCAAAGAATCTATAGTTTGGGAAGATGGCAACACTTACCCACTTCTTAAAGTGGAAGTTAGCTCTAATAGCCACCCATTCTATACTGGTAAAAAAGTATTTATCAGTACTACTGGTAGAGTGGAAGCCTTCAACAAAAAGTACAAAAAAGCATAACCATTGCTTTTTATCGATAATAGTAAAAATGCCTGTTTCCCTCGAGGATTCAGGCATTTTACATATTAATAAACCTTGCTTACCTTTAAGGTTGAAAGAGAATATACTTACCTAAGCCCATTTAATAGCAACTGCTTCAATGATTCAAACCGAAGGCATTAATAGTTTACACGTACTGAGCGAGCTAAACGAAAGAAACGCTGCTTTGCTATGGATAGGCAATACCAATGCTGGGTTTAATGCCATATTGAGCGGTTTTCCAGATTTATGTAGTAGGTTTATTACTATTCATAATTCTGAACCAGTAGGTAATTGGGCTGCTATTTTGGACGAATGCGATCTTGCATTAGTTATTATTGACGCTGCTGAACTTGCACATAATAATTTCGGTAATTGCCTACAAGCACTTATAGAAAAGCAAATTCCAGTTTTAAAATTTTGCGAAACTGGCAGGCTAGAAGCTATTAACATAAGGGAGGTATATGACCAACAGGCTCCGAACCTGTTTTCAAATGGCCTAGTGAGCCTTTTGGAGAAGCAAACAATCCTAATTACAGGAGCTGCTGGAAGTATAGGATCTGAACTATGCAGACTTATCTGTTTGGCTGGCAACGAAGTAAGCCTAATATTATTAGATGTTGCCGAAAGCCCATTGTACGAACTTTGGCGAGAGCTTTCCCACCTTTCTCCAAGTTTAGAGATAACCCCTATAGTAGCAGATATTAGCGATAGGCAACATTTAGCTCGTTTATTTGCCCTATTCAAACCTACTTTGGTGTACCACGCCGCTGCAGGAAAGCAATTGCCATTGATGGAAGGTAATGCCTACCACGCCATTAAGGTAAATGTATTAGGAACCTGGAATCTGGCTCAGCTTTCTATAGAATACGGGGTGCATTGCTTCACAATGGTAAGTACCGATAAGGCGGTTGCCCCAAGCAGTGTAATGGGAGCCACCAAAAGGGTTGCGGAAATATGCCTACAATCGTATAACGGTACCGATATCCATACACGCTTCATTAGTACCCGTTTCGGTAATGTGCTAGGCAGTAATGGTTCGGTAGTGCCTCTTTTCGAACAACAAATACCGCAGGGCTACCTAACGCTCACCCACCCTGAAATGACGAGGTACTTTGTTTCTGTTTACAGAGCTTGTTTGCTCATATTAAATACAGGTTTGCTCGATTCACAAAACGCACTTTATGTATTCGATATGGGCCAGCCGCATAGCATACTTCAGCTAGCGAAGGAAATGATACACCTTTCTGGCAAAAAAGCTGCGGAGGTAGAAATCAAAAACATAGGGATAAGGCCTGGAGAAAAGTTGCACGAAACTATGGTAGATGCCTCCCAGAAAGTTAAAGACACAACCATTACTGGTATTTTTCAGGTAATAGATAGTCCCTATCCGAAAGGTATGATTACTGGCTGGCTAGAATATATGGAAAGAAACATTGGCAAATGGAGCGAAACAGAACTGCTGGCTGCCTTGCAAGAAATTTGTCCAACGCTTCCGCTAAAATCTAAACCACTAAAAACGCTCACTATTAAGTAAAGCGCCTCCCTATACTAGTAAAGTTGCAACTAATTTATACCTTAGTAGGGCAACCTTTTCTTAGTATTCGTCGTGTTCAGCAAATTAGTATTTCTTCTTTTTTTTCTAGGTTCTACTATCCTTGTTTTCGGACAAAAAGGTTTGAATTTACCTGTGGAATCAATTTTAGATACCATTCCTAAAGAAAAACTTAGAGGCAATTTATACCCGTGGCGGTCTAATATTGATGTTCTGCATTATACAATCGACCTTTCCGTGCAGCCGCACAGGCAGTGGATAGGCGGAAGTTGCAAAATATCTTTTCTAGTCAAAAAGCCCACTTCAATCTTGCAATGGGAGGCCGATTCAGCTTTGGAAATTCAAGCCGTTAATTGGGCAAAAGCAACAGAATATTCGTTTAAAATAAAACGTATTCCAGGTTTCATATTCCTTTTATTTGATAAGCCATTGCCAAGTGGCAAACACAACTTAGCGTTCAAATACGCTGGCTACCCAAGAAAAGCAAAAAAAGCACCCTGGGATGGAGGCTTTGTTTGGCAAACCGATTCACTAGGCTATCCGTGGATAGGGCTTGCCGTAGAAGGAGAAGGCGCAAACCTTTGGTACCCCTGCAAAGACCACCTAAGCGATAAAGCAACTTACACTGTTGCTTGCAAAGTTCCCAATCCATTAAAGTTTATAGGAAACGGCAACCTAGCAAAAGAAGAAAGTTCAGCAGATAGTACAAGCTATAGTTGGAATGTAACTTACCCAGCCCCAACCTATTCCATAAGTCTAAACATTGGCAACTATTGCCAATTAAAGAATGAAATGGAAGGCAAAAAGGGCACTTTGAAATTAGACTATTACGTGCTAAAACAAGATAGCCTAAAAGCCGTAAACTATTTCAATGCAGAAGTAAAGCCAATGATTGTTGCCATTGAAAAGCGATTAGCACCCTACCCTTTTTATAACGATGGCTATGCGCTAATCCAAACCCCATACTGGGGAATGGAGCACCAAAGCGGAATAGCCTACGGCAATAAATTTAAGAAGAATAGTGTGGGTATGGATTTCATAATAGTACACGAAAGCGCGCACGAATGGTGGGGAAACAGCCTTTCGTGTTCGGATCATGCCCTTATGTTTATCCAAGAAGGATACTGCACCTATTCCGAGATTATGTACCTAGAAGAGGTTAAAGGTAAGGCTGAAGTAAATGAGTGGCTTCAGCATCATAAAAATTTGATCTTGAATAGGCAACCCATGCTAGGTCCACAAAAAGTAAACTACCTAGATAACGATACAGATATTTACTACAAATATGCCCTAATGCTACATACTCTTAGGGCAATGGTAGGCGAAAAGAAATTCAATAATTATTGGAAGAGTTTTTACTCAGACTTCAAAAATAAAAGCGTTACCCTAGACCAATTCAACAATGTGAACGAAAAATACCTAGGCAAATCTTACCAAAAACTCATCAAATATTACATCACTAATACCACTTACCCTAGCCTTCAAGTTTTTTATGGGAAAGGGAAATTGTACTTTCGTTGGAATAGATTAAACTTTAGTGGAATAGACCTTCCTGTTACTTTAAATAATACCCCAATTACTATTTCACCGAAAGCAACGTGGCAATCTATTGCCTACCCGAAAAAAGTAAAAATGAACTCAATTGCTATTAATCCATATTTATTAATAGAAATAAATGAACTGGATAGTTTATTGAAATAAATATTGGTATATGAGCATAGATGAAGAATTAAAAATATTGAAAGAAAGAATTCTAGTTCTGGAAGGAGAGCTAGAATTAAAGGCAAAAGAAAATGAAAAACTTCGAATTTCTAATGCCGAACTTA
>Ga0114962_10003995_pt1 | contig 11830 bp, 12 predicted proteins | sample C_130820_MF_Meta_FD_87017 | JGI IMG/M metagenome (GOLD analysis project Ga0114962, IMG submission 87017) | Freshwater microbial communities from Lake Croche, Canada to study carbon cycling - C_130820_MF_MetaG | ecosystem: Environmental > Aquatic > Freshwater > Lake | place: Lake Croche, Canada... | reverse complement strand
TTTTGCCGGCACGCTCAAAGATGCAATATCTTCTATATTTGGGTGGGATCGTACACTACTCGAAGGCCGCACAACTCAAGCCCGTGAATGGCGAGAACAATTAGACGTATGGTGGAGTGAACGTCTTGGTATACCCGAATTAACTCCTAGATGGGTGTTACAAAACTGGGGGACTGAAGTTTGCCGTAAGTCTTTTCATAATGATATTTGGATTGCTAGTTTAGAACACAAATTACTTACCAGTAATGACGATATTGTCATTAGTGATGTACGTTTTCCTAATGAAATCTCTGCTATCCATAATGCTGGCGGTATTGTAGTACGTATTAAACGTGGTGAAGATCCTAACTGGATTTCTGCCGCACAATCATTTAATCGTGGACCAAACGGTAATACAACTTGGGCACTTAGTAGACAAAAATTAGAAAAAGCAAACATACACGCTAGTGAATATTCCTGGGTAGGTGGCAATATTGATCACACAATATCTAACGATAATACAATTGATTCATTATTTGAACAACTTAGAAATCTGGTCGAAGATCTCCCTGTCGCCAAGGCAGTTTAAATTTATGTAGTATGCGTTGACAGTTTGCACAAACTGTTTTTAAATTAGTATATCTACAATTTGTCGGATTACCGTCAATGTAGAACACATTAAATTGTTCAAGATACTTAGAAGTAAATCCGCATTTATCACAGGCGGTCTTTTTTGTATATCCAGATTTTTGCCATAGCGGCACACCATCTTTACGTTGATCTGCACAGTGGTCACATTTTGATCTATAGAAAACTTTTCCTTCTTTATAGTAGTTTATTGCTACAGGTCTGCATCCACATTTTTTGCAAAGTTCTCTCATACACGCCCTTTTTGTACCCTTTTCAAATGTATTTAAGTCGGTAAAAAATTAATCAAACCGCTAAATATACGAAACGATATTCCATTGAGGAGATTAACAAATGGCACTAACTTCACCGGGCGTACAAGTAACTGTAATTGACGAGAGTTTCTATAACACAGGAATTCCAGGAACTGTACCAATTATTTTTGTTGCTACAAAAGCAAACAAAACAAATCCTTCTGGCACCGTTGCCAAAGGAACACTAGCTTCATATGTTGGTAAAGTATGGACTATTACTAGCCAACGAGATTTGACTGATACTTTTGGAACTCCGTTATTCTATACAGATTCTAACAGCAATCCTATCCACGGTGGAGAGTTAAATGAATATGGATTACAAGCAGCATATAGTACATTGGGTGTTAGCTCAAGAGCATATGTTGTACGTGCAAATTTAGATCTTGCCGAAATAACACCAACTTCTTCTGAGCCTAAAGGTAGACCAGTATCTGGTAGTTATTGGTTAGATACTACTTCTTCTTTGTTTGGAATTAGTGAATGGGATGCTACAAATAAAGTATTTGTTAATAAAGTTCCATTAAAGATTACAGACGATAACAAAGATATCGCTTCTAACAATGGAGTTCCACTAGCTAGCTATGGAGCCATTGGAAACTATGCAGTTTACGCAACTAGCGAAAATGCAATTACTATTTGGTTTAAAAACTGGAGTAATGTTTGGGTTAAATTAGGCTCAAGTAGAGATACATCGTTTGGCTCTCCAATTAGTGGTCCAACATTCACTAGCAAGTGCTGGCAGACTAGCTGGCCTGTTGTATCTGGTCTTATCGGAACACCTATTACAGGTAAGCAGTTTAACATCAACGGTATTGCTATTAGTATAGGAGGTATTACTGCCGACGCTATTGCTACAGCAATTAATGCTAGCTGTCCTAATGCAGGCGTGGCAGCAAACAGTGATGGTACTAGAATTTATTTGTATGCAGATGCAAGTGCATTACAGGGCGGAAGAATATCATTAACTGATTCAGAAAATGGAGCAGTATTAGCATCATTAGGATTAGGCAGAACTGGTATAGTATATGGCGAAGTAAAATTATCAGTTAATCCTCACACAATTTATCCTCAATTTGCTACAGATAAAGTAGCTACAGGCAGTGTATATGTAAAAACAACAGAACCTAGTCGTGGTGCAAAATGGACAATTAAAACTTATAATGCTAGTTCGGCAGCGTGGACTACAGTAACAGCACCCATTTATCCAAACCATCAAGCAGCACTATATGCATTAGATAGTACTGGCGGAACTTCATTAACTGCTGGTAAATTATTTGTTAAAAGTAATACAAACGACGGTACCTATGGAGCCGCTAACAATCCGGGATTAGCAAATTTTGAAATTTATAGAAGAACAAGTTCTAGTCCTACAACTATTGCTGTAACTGTTGGTGCAGGAATTTCAATATCAACAGGTAGTCAGTTTTTAATTACAGAAACAATTGCAGGATCTTCAAGTTTGCCAGTTGCTAAAACTGTAACAATAACTAGTACCGGTACTGCTGGTACACTTGTTGCAGCCGCAATTAGTTCAGCGGGATTAATTAATGTAACTGCTTCTTATGATTCTAATACTCGCGTATTGAAAGTATCACATAAGTTAGGCGGTGATATATTGTTAACAGATGCTGCTGGCGCTCCTTTACAAGGTTTAGGATTCTATGACCCGGCAACTACTACGTATGCTGCAAATTTATATCCAGAAAATGTTAATTCAGTTTATCAATTAAGAGCAAGCAATTGGAAACCTATTGATCTATTAACAACGCCATTTGTTGCTTCTGCAACAGCTCCTACCACAGCTCCTGCAGAAGGAACTATATGGTATTCATCTATCCAAGATGAAGTTGATATTATGATACATAATGGAACTAACTGGGTAGGATATCTTAACTATCTTCCACAAACTGATCCAAATGGTCCTATTATTAGAGCAACTCAACCAGACGCAGCTACTGGGCAAAGCGACGGAACTCCCCTAGTTGATGGTGATATCTGGATTGATTCATCTGATCCAGAGATGTATGGACAAACCGTATATGTTTGGAGCACACAATTAGCTAAATGGATCAAACAAGATTTAACAGATAATACAAGCCCAACTGGCTGGTTATTTGCAGATGCACGATGGAGTGGTGCAGGTGACGATGTTGCACCGGATAGTGTACAAAAATTATTATCTTATAATTATGTAGATCCAGATGCACCCGATCCTGTTCAATATCCACAAGGCATGCGTTTATGGAACACTCGTCGTAGCGGAAATAATGTTAAAAAATACATGTCTGCTGCTATAGATATTACCGCAAATAGCGGAAAAAATACTAGATACAACGACGAAATCATGGACGGCTCTACAGGAAATGCAAAATATTCGACTGCTCGTTGGGTAAATGATGTAGGAAATAATGAAGATGGCAGTGGAAAATTTGGTAGACATGCACAACGCGGCCTAGTAGTTAAATCTTTAAAATCATTAATAGATACTAATAGCGGTGTTCGCGACACTGATACATTAATTGCCAGTTTGATAGTAACTCCAGGATATCCAGAGACTATTACAAATATGGTCAATTTGAATACAGCAAGAGGATTAACGGCATTTGTTATCGGCGATACTCCAATGAGATTACCAGCAACAGGTACTGACTTACGTACCTGGGGCGGGACTAATTCTGCGTTAGATAACGGAGAAACCGGTGCAGTTACATATGATGAATATATGGCTATGTATTATCCTAGTGGTTTTACTACTGATAATAGTGGAAACAACATTATGGTTCCACCAAGTCACATGATATTACGTACCATTTCAATAAGTGATCAAAGAAGTTATCCATGGTTTGCACCAGCAGGTACACGCCGCGGAGGAGTTGATAATGCAACAGCAGTCGGATATTTAAAAGATGGAGAGTTCCAACTTGCTCCAATCCCACAAAATCTACGAGATGTATTGCAGGATGTAAAAATTAATCCTATTTCGACAATTCCAGGATCTGGAATAGTTGTATTTGGACAAAAAACTCGTGCTAGGAATGCAAGTGCATTGGAGAGAATTAACGTATCTATATTAGTTGCATATCTACGTAGACAATTAGATGTGTTAACTCGTCCGTTCTTGTTTGAACCAAATGATAGAATAACAAGAAATGAAATGAAACAAAGCGTTGAAAGTTTATTACTTGAATTAGTGGGACAACGTGCATTATATGACTTCATTGTTCAGTGCGATGAACAAAATAATACACCTGCTAGAATTGACCGTAATGAACTATACGTTGACATTGCTATTGAACCAGTTAAGGCAGTAGAGTTCATCTATATACCATTACGTTTGAAAAATACTGGTGATATAGCAGCAGGTCTATAATGATTAAATATAAAATACAAGGAGCATCTAGATGGCAATTTCTAGTTTAAGTAAATTTACAGTACCTCTTCCAACCGGACAGAGTGCAACTTCTCAGGGCTTGTTAATGCCCAAACTGAAATATCGTTTCAGAGTGTCCTTAGAAAATTTTGGAATTAGTAAACCTACTACTGAATTGACTAAACAAGTAATGAATATTACTAGACCGGGCGTTCAGTTTGAAAATGTTGAATTACACGTATATAACAGCAAAATTAATTATGCTGGTCGTTATACTTGGGATGACTTAACACTAGTTATTCGTGACGATGTTAGTAACGAAGTTAGTAGATTAGTTGGCGAACAACTACAGAAACAATTTGACTTCTTTGAACAAAGTTCTGCGGCAAGCGGCATCGATTACAAATTTGTAACAAAAATTGAAATTTTAGATGGCGGCAACGGAAAAAACGAAGCTAGAGTACTAGAAACATTTGAATGTTACGGATGCTATATTCAACATAGCGTATATTCAAATACTGATTACAGCAGCAGCGATCCTGTTGATATTACATTAACATTGAAATATGATAATGCTATCCAAATTGACGGATCTGGTAGTCCGGTTGGAATTGGAGCAGATGTTGGTAGAGGATTAAGATCCCTAGCAACCGGTTAATCCAATTATATAAATTAAAATGGGTGCATATTGTGCCCATTTTTTTTTGGTAAAAAAATCTCTTGCTCTTTGAGCAATTCTGTTATATACTAATAGCGTTATCAACACACACATAGGTATTTTATGAAAAACTTTATTTTAGGTACAGTCTTTGGGCTAATACTTGCTACTGTCGGAATTTCCGGTATAGCAAAAATAGTAGATAAAGGTATTGTTACAGTTAAAGAACAAAGTCAGGAGTTATCCAAATGAAACGCACTATTACAGCCCTAACAATTCTTGCGTTAATGGCCGGTTGTTCTTCAACTCCTAAAAAAGGAGAAGGAGAAATTGAACCAATTCGTTCGCAAAAACTATCTAGTTCCTTTGCTAACGAAAGTATTAAAATAGAAACTGATTGCAGTTGGTATACAACTAATAAATCAAAATGTGAAATTATTGCCATCGAAGCAGTGGGCACAGCATCAACTAACGGCAATACTGCTAACAATCTTCGATCAGGTCTTATTAGAGCAGGTGATTATGCTCGAGCAAATGTTGCACATTTTATCAGAGAAGATGTATCAAGTTCTCGAGTAACAACTACTCTTGCTAAAAATATTGAAAAAGCAAATGATCGTGTTAAATCTCGAACAGTTACCGGTGATACTGTTGAAATGTCTGATAAGGATGCAGAAAAAGATACAAACTTTTCTATTCGAGATAACTCAAATGATACTGCACATCAACTAACACAAACAGTACGAGTTAATGCCCAGAGTATTTTGCGAGGTTTTCATACTATTAAACAAGACGTAGTAGGCCCTCAAGAAGTATCAGTCACTATTCGTTGGGACCTCGATTCGCAAAGAGCCAGCGAAGACCTTGCTAAGAAATTTAAATGAGATTTCTAATATGTACGTTAGCAGTAATATCTGCTAGCGTATTTGCACAATCACCGGAATCTGGTGAAGTTTGGGTAACTGGTTCCGGAAGAACTAAACAAGAAGCAATGGACGACGGCTTTAGAAAAGCAATTGAAATTGTTTCCGGAACTGTTACGCTATCTGAACGAGAAATTAAAAAAGATACTATTACTAAAAATGAAGTCTTTAACTATAGTGCAGGCTATATTAAAAAATACAATATTTTAAATATTGTAGAAAATAAATCTTCTACTACTATAGACATGATTGTATGGGTTGATAGTAGTAAAATATTAAATTACAAACTTAATATAGGTAAAACTCAAGAAAATATTGACGGAAATAATCTATCAGCACAATTTAAAAGTTATATTAATGAACGATCTTCTGCAACTAAGTTGGTCGATAAAGTTATAAATGACTATCCCAAACGTGCATTTGAAATAACACAAGGTCCCTATAATATTTCTACAGACGAATATAGAGATATCAATATAGATGTTACAATGACTGTCAAATGGAGTCGATATTATATTGCATCTTTAAAAGAAACATTGGATATTGTATCTGGTAATAGACAAGCCGATGTTAATATAGAAATTTTTACAGAAAATCCTAACAGTATGTTTTTTGATCAATCAACATACTACATAACTGATTACGAAATGGCAGAAAACATAGTAAATCAACTTTATAAAAATAAGATGAAAATTAATGCATCGATTTATAACAATAATGGAAAAATACTGCAAACAACCTGTGTTAATGTAGATGATCCACCATTTGTTAAAAAATCAAAATCAAATTCTTACAGAATAATTTATCCTAAACAGATAATTTGGAAATTATCTATACCTATTAACAACAATTTACAGACTAAATTATCTCAGATTGCTCGTTTAGAATTATCTTTAGAAAATAATTGTATGCAAATCAATTGACTATCCTGTATAATACTGTATAATTAAATACAAAAAGGATATACTGTGACTCAACAAATTTATACATATCGAGAAGAACTTTACGGTCGCCCGGAAGTGATTAATCATGTTAGACATCTAAAAGAAAAAACATCAACTAATTTTACATTATTAGATATTGGTTGTAGAGGCAATACATTTAATCAAGATTTTTTAACACATATTTTTGATATAGATCCCACAGATGTACCAGGCGTAGAAACATTTTCAGGAAACATTAATGAGTATGAAGATTGGGTTCAATTACTTGATTATGTAGAAAAAAACGGTAAATTTGATTTCTGCAATTGTGCTCATATTTTACAAGTTACAATATACCCAATGCTGGCATTGAAGTTAATGCCAAAGATTGCTAAACAGGGATTTATCTCAGTTCCTAGTAAATTTTACGAGTTACAAAATCGAGATTTATTCAAAGGGGGCATACATCATCGTTGGATCTGGAATGATGTAAATGGTAAATTAATTGCCTATCCTAAACTTAATTTAATAGAAACTCTAACATTTTTCCCACACGGAGAAATGATTGAAAATAAAGCTGATACCGAATTACGAATTTTTTGGAAAGATTCGATCAATTTTGAAGTTATCAACAATGATTATCTTGGGCCTACTAAAGAAGCAGTAGTGGGCATGTATCAATCTCTGATACCATAAATCTTTGTTTTTTATTGGCATAAATAACTTTATGCCAAATGCTTTTACACAATTCCTCGGTGATGTAGCCGGCGGGCTATTTTCTGACTCGGGTTATCTTAGAGATTATCAGCATGCCGCCCAATTATATACTTCCAATTATTATGGAATGGCTCCAAAGGCCAGCTGGAGTTATTTTGTAGAATTTGGGATGCATGAAAAATTTGTCAAAACAAAAGATTTCCCAGAAATTGATAAAAAATGGTATGGCAATAAAGAAAATATAGGATTTTTGGTTAAATCAGCCGATCTACCTAGATTCACTATCGGCCACGATACTATTAATCAATATAATAAAAAAGCAATAGTTCAAACAAAGATTACTTATAATCCAATTAGCATTACTTTTCATGATGATATGAATAATTTAATTAGTAGGCTTTGGGAGAATTACTATCGATATTATTATTCAGATTCTAAAACTAATGAGAAACCCGGCCGCTGGGAAGCCGGATCACAATATGATGCTGGTGCTTTTCAATACGGTTTAAATAATGGACAAAGTTTCCCTTTTTTTAGGTACATAAAAATATTTCTTTTTAATAGAAAAAAATATAATTCGATTACATTGATAAATCCAATGATTACAGAATGGAATCAAGGACAATTAGATAATTCAGGCAGTAAATTTTTAGAAGCAAAAATGACATTTGCATACGAGGCTGTTCAATATGAAAACAACTTAAAATCTTTAGGAAAGAATTCAGCCGGTTCTCCGTTGATTACTGATAGATATTACGACAATACTCCGAGCCCGTTGAGATCAGGAAGAACGCAAGGTCTAAGCGGAGTAATAAACGGAGCAGCGGATGTACTTGATATTTTTGGTCAAGAAGAGTTATCTCTTGGAGATATAATTAGAGGAGCCTCTGCTGCTAATAATGTTTATAACAGTATGCAAAAATTAAACGGTGAAGCTGTAGGCAGAGAATTATTTGGAATAGTTACATCCTCAGCCATTGACACTTATAAAACTGGTGGATATAAAACAAACCTCGGAGTAAATATTGACCTTGGCCCCGTAGCTGATTATACTGGCAACGTAGTAGGAGCCGCGGCACAAGGTGTGAAGCAACTAGCATACGGTGCATCGGCAGTTACTCAAATTGGAGTTGCAACAACGCTTCGTACTGCACAACAAGGTATTAACTACCTTCGAGCACCATGGAGTGTTAATCTAGCTGAACCAAGGGACGGCCTTGGAAACTAATAATATATGACAGATCTTTACAGCAATTTACCTTTAACTACAAAAGCTAATCTTGACAATGATAGCGCTAATCTTACCATAAAAAACTTCAATCAGTATTATAATAATCCTATAGATATTGACAATAATTCGATGATATATATTACATCGTTTTTTGAAAAAAGAGGGTTCTCTCCAGATAGTGCAGAAACTATAGCTCTAATAATTCTTTCACAAGCGAAGAGAGATAATGTAAATCCTTCATCAATTATGGATGAAATAAAAACATTAGACAATGTGTCAATAAGTGGCTTAGTTGGTCAGATTCTAAATTATAATAGATTCAATACCAGCATTTTAGGAGTGTATGTTACTCCATCCCCCGCTGATGAAATACAAAGAAATATTCTAGCATGAGTTTTAAATACTCTCAGGGAGTCTATAAGGTGCAAAATCCTGAAAAATATATAGGATCAAAATCACCTAGATTTAGAAGCAGCTGGGAGTATACTTTTATGACTTTCTGCGATAATAATCCTAGTGTACATCAATGGTCTAGCGAAAGTGTAAAGATACCATATAAAGATCCACTTACTGGAAAAAATACAGTATATGTTCCAGATTTTTTATTAGTGTACATGGATAAAAATCATAAGAAACATGCAGAGCTAGTTGAAATAAAACCAGCTAATCAAACACTATTAGAAAAAGTGGGAAAAAACGCTTATAACCAAGCGCAATACGTAAAAAATATGGCAAAATGGGCTGCTGCTAGTAACTGGTGCAAAAATAATGGATTAAAATTTCGTGTTATAAACGAAGAAGATATGTTCCACACTGGCAAAAAAAGATAAGTACGGTTATGACTAAAAGATTAGAAGAATTATTAAACATTGAATCTACTGAAGCTGAAATAGAAGCAGTGCCTGCTGAACTAATTGTTCCTACTATCAATTTAGAAGAACGTTTAGAAGAATTTGATAAAATTTCAGCTGCTCTACCCCGTGTAAAAGGTCTAGGGGATATTAGTGATGCAGAATTAGATGCGTTAGCAACTAAAGCAGAAAAAGCATACGACGATCTTATGGATTTAGGTATGAATGTTGAAGCACGTTACAGCACACGTATGTTTGAAGTAGCAGGACAAATGTTAAATGCAGCAATTACTGCTAAAACTAATAAAATTGATAAGAAACTTAAAATGGTTGATTTGCAATTGAAAAAGCTAGCAATAGATAAAAAACACGGACAAGCCGGGGATGAAATCGAAGGTGAGGGATATGTAATTACTGATCGTAATAGCATATTGGAAAAACTAAAAAGTATGAAAACAAATAAATAAAGCATAGGAAATCAATATGAGATCATTCAAAGAATACCTTTCAGAATCAAAAAAAACTTATACGTTTCGAGTAAAAGTAGCTGGCGGTTTTTCTAAGGAACAAGAAACTGCTTTAGAATCACTATTATCTAGATATCAACTATCTAGTTTTAAGAAGACCGGAACTACTCCTATCCAGGAATTACCTTTAGATTTTCCAAAATTAAGAAATGCCGAAGTTAATATCTATGAAGTGGTATTAGATTACCCAACTACACAGTTTGAACTGACTGAGTATATTTCCGGTTCACTGGCTATTACTAAAGAAAATATTGTTGTCCGTAGTCCTAATGAACCGATCGAAACCTATCAGGTACCGGTGGTACGCAGAGAAGGCGCATTATTAACTGATGGCGAATATAAAGAAGCTGAAAATGCTAACTTTGATGATTTTTATGGCGACAAATATAATACAGGTTTCGTTAAAGAATTAAATGATATTCTTAAACTTCAACGGAAAGAGCGTGGGGAAGTAATCCCAGAAAGTTCAGATAAGGACCAGCCTTCAATAAAGGCCAAATTTAATACAGATGCTCCGCAAAACAATTCAAGTCCTATTGTTCAAGCGAAAGATCCAAGGAAAAAATAATTATGAATATGATCAACGTACTATCACGTTTAGCTGAATTAGATGCTAAAAACTCTAATGTAGCACCAGCAAAGATTGAACCAGATGCAGCCGTTAAAGCTGTGCAGCAATCTTTATCAGAAGAACTTAGTATGGATAGCTTACGTTATCTATCAGGGGTTAAAGAAACATTAGAAGAATGTGGAATAATGCCAGGAATGCCTACTAGCATGCCTACTCCTGCTTCTTTTAGCATTAATGCATCAGCCGCAACTGGTGATGAAGTTGCCAGTATGTTAACCAACATCATGACTTTAGCAGGTATGCACAAAGTTGGGGCAGAGCATATGCCTGCTCAAGAACCAAAAGCTATGAGTATGGTTCCTCCTATGAATGGTGCTGATAGCATGAAGAAAATGTTAGACGTTATGAATGAGCCTCCAGAAGATGAAGGTCTAATCGGCGGTATGTTGGGTGCGGCAGGCGGTGCAGCACTAGGAGGCGTACCGGGTGCCACAATTGGTTATGCAGCTGGTAGTAAGTTCGGTGACGATCTTGAAGATGAAAGCGCAGGAGAAATGGAACCAGCTATGGGCGGAGAAATGGAACCAGAAATGGGCGACGATACACCAGATATTTCCGGAGTAGGTGGAGCATTGGCTGGCGCTGCAATTCATGGCGATGCAGAAGGTGCAAAAAAAGGTATGGAAGACGGCGAAGATAACGCACATAGTGGCAACGAAGATATCAGAAGAATGATGGATGCCGTTGACAATATGTATGACAATAGTGGTGCTGATGCAAATGCAATTGCAGGCCCCGGAAAACATTCAACAGATGACAACCTTGCATATCGTCCAAATTCTGGTTCAGGTGTAGGTAGAGGTAGTTCACAACAACCTCATGGTAATCCTCATGTATCGGAAGATTCAGTTACCGCTAAATTATTTGATGATTACAAAAAGTTTACAACTGAAGGCAAAGGAAAATGCTGCTGCGCGGATAAGGGCAAAGAAAAATGCCCAGTACATGGTAAAATGGATGAAGCGACTCGAATCGGCACAGTAACACCGGCCCGAGATCAATATGGGGATAAAATCCCTGGAGCAAGACCAACAGTTGAGCTTCCCACTAGTCAAGCTCAACGCAATCAACTTGCTATG
>Ga0114962_10003994_pt1 | contig 11830 bp, 23 predicted proteins | sample C_130820_MF_Meta_FD_87017 | JGI IMG/M metagenome (GOLD analysis project Ga0114962, IMG submission 87017) | Freshwater microbial communities from Lake Croche, Canada to study carbon cycling - C_130820_MF_MetaG | ecosystem: Environmental > Aquatic > Freshwater > Lake | place: Lake Croche, Canada... | reverse complement strand
TTTGAGAACACATCCAAGGGTGAAGAAACATATAGACCCAATAATCTTAATAGAGGTACTGTTAATAATTTGTTAATGGCATTTGGTGATATGGATGCGTTACCATTCTAAATATTTATTTGGTATGGACGATATACAACGATATGATTTTTGGCGTAGGGAAATGGATGAGTACCTAGCCAACTTAAAAAAAGAAGAAGAGGCCAAAAAGGAAGAAGAGGCCAAGAAGCAAGGTGATGATGATGACGAGAAGGATACGTTTGAATACAATGATGGTATATAACCATTATTTATTCATTCTAGCTTTGGCTGCTGCTATTCTAGCTTGAGCCATGACTTGTCTTTTTTCAAATTCAGCGGCTTGTTCTGGGTCCATGGAAATTCCAGTTTTCGCTTTGGGTACTTGACCAGTTGCCAAGAAGTTTTGCCATTCTGAGTCAGAAAGTCTTCTACCTAGTTTGGTTTCTATGTCTTTCTTTTGTTTATGCAATTTCATTTTGTCATCCATAGATTGAGCAGATATTTCAGCTGATTTACCATCATCATAACTACCGCTTCCTAGGAAGTCTAGTATTTCACCTTTAAAGATGATTAGGGCTTTATTAGCGGCATCATCTGCTGGACTTTGGCCTACAGCTCCACCATTCTTTCCAGCCTTTACAAAGCAATATCTAGCGATATTTTGGAAGGTTTTACAAGTACCTACATCACTAGGTTGAAAAGCACCACCTTGTTGCATCATATCTGCACTAGCTCTAATGTGTTTGGTTTTGATTTGGCCGTCATGACGGAATTCTACTTGATAGAATCCATCACCATCGGTAGGTGACAAGAAGTAGTTATCATCTGGGTTAGCAGATTTGTATTGAGAAGCCATGTTGGCAGCTTTGGCCATTCTAAATCTAATCTTGTTAAGGTTCAATTTAAAAGATGGGTTGCTAAGGCTAGGGTAAGCTCCAGCTGCTTTCATTTCTGGTTTAGGGTCATAAGGTAGAACCTTGTAACCTTTGTCTTCTAATGCTTCGTATAGTTTTTGTTTGATAAAATTTTTCATATTAACTTTGTTGTGTTTTTTTGGTCATTTCCATAACCGACATAAGATTATCATAAGCTTTGGCTTTGAAGCTATCTAGTATATCCATGAATGGAGTTCTACGTAGAACTTTGAAGGTAAGGTTTTCTAGGGAGTATTCGCCACCGCTTTCTAGGCCAGCTTTTCTCATTTGTTTTATTTTATCCTTAGCCCTAGTTACCTTATCGACAACTGATTGATATTGTTTATCTTTATAGTCATCACGTATATCTTTGAGTTGACTAATAAATGATTGAGCTTTGTTTTTGATAGCTACCTTATCCAATTTAAATGTCTCACGTTTAGGTTTTTTAACCCATTTGTTACGTAGTACTGAATACACAGCAGTTGCCACAAGTTCTGTATGAGAATCTTGCACGTAAAGTTCTACTGGGTAATCGAATATAGTAATATCATGTTCTTGGTTCCATAGAGTTTTTTGTGAATTGAAGTAATTTTGAATCATTTCTGGGTCAGCATCAAATTGATTAAAATCCAAAACAACGTGTAGGTCTATATCGGAGAACTTGGACCAATTATAATTGGCAAGGCTACCTGTAAAGATAATATCTTTGATTTTGATACCTTTGGGTAGGTTGATATCTTTGATAAAGCCATTGGCTATCTTTATAAGATTTTTTTGTACTTTTGGGTTAAATTTACTTTCTGGCCATATTTCTGGGTTAAGAGTGTTTTTAATTTTAAAACTATCCAGCACATCTTTTGGGATATGAACTTCTTTACCCATGTTATCATCTAGGGTATCAGCCAATACATCAATCTCATCCAATTGTTGAATTGGAGCTATTGTGGCAAGGTTTTCCTTTATGAGGTCTGGGTTTATTTTTATAAATTTCATTGATATTCTGGTATTTCTTTTATAAATATTTGGAAATATCGAATAATTTTTGTACCTTTGTTTAAAAATGTAAATAAATGGCTACAATACTAGATAAAGACATAACACGTGAAACAACTATAAGAGTTGAAGACCGTGAGATTCAAATTACCTTGACTGAGCAGCAAACCATATCTATGAAGCTGAAAGGAATGAAATCTGGGAGTGTTGAAATACCAATTGGTGATTTGTATCATCAGTTGAAAGGTAATGTATCGGAAGTACCCAAACAGAATCAGCCTATAGCTTTTAAGCATGAGGAAGAAGATGTAGATAAACCCATAACAAAGAATGATTTATCTGCATACAAAGGTGATTCTAGATTTTTGATTTCGATTCACGATATACGTCATGCTATGATAATAACATCTATGGATTATGATGTAAAAATGAAATTTGAAGCTTTTTTGGTTGGATTGATTAACGAACGGAAGGCAAGTTTAAAAATAAAATGAATAATACTGACAAAAATAATTTAATAGCTAAATTTATGGGTGGTTATATCATCCGTGAAGAAGAATACGAGTCACCACATGGTAGTCATAGCACTGGTGTTATCCATCATTGGAAAAAACCAGAAGGATTACCTATTGATGATAGGATGGCCGATATTGGATATTTTAAATACGACACGTCATGGGATTGGCTTATGCCAGTTATTCGAAAGATAAACTCTTTGGACAAAGCCACTCAATTTGCCATATTCAAAACATACGTATCTTGTACGGTTGAGAGAGGTGGCAAGTTCTACAAGGATTTCGCATTTAGCCATGCTGAATACATTACAGCTGAACAGTCGGATATTGAAGCTGCATGGAAGCTTGTGGTTAAGTTTGTTGAGTGGAACGCTAGCCTTTCTTCTTAGGTGGTCTTTTATTGGTCTTGCGTTTGACAGCTGTCTTTTTGGCGGCTGTTTTTGTTTTGGTACGTTTGCGTTTTTTCTTGTATTTCTTGACCTTGAATATTCTGGTCTTAAAGTTCTTTAATTTGATGCTATAGGGCTCTTCTGTTAATATGGATAGGTCTAGGTCCCACTCGTACTTAGAACGTTCTTTATGTAGCTCAAAAGAGGCCAATACGTGTTGTTCTACTTCTTGTGGTGTCCACTTGTTTACCTTCATCAGTTGATTATACGCATCTTGGTGTCGTTTCATTGCTATAGCTCTACCGATGTGTTTGACTTGGTGACAGATTGGACATAAAGAAATAAGACCTATGAGTTTTTGGATTTTGTTTTCGTCATCGTATTCCCAGATTTCATGGCATTCCACGTTGTGTTTGAAACCTTGATTTTTACCTATTTCACCACATATTTCACATTTATTACCAGCGGCTTCATAAGAAATAAAACGAATCTTATCCCATTCAGCTGGTTTGACAGTTGTTCTAACATTGCTGTAATGACAAGTCGTTGGTATTAGTTCTACAAGGAGTTTAGGTTTCTTTTTGGCCATGTTGTAATATAATAAGCAATTTGTGAAAATCAATGATATTTATATAAAAAAACCTTATGAGGATTAGAATTACTGAAGAACAATACAAAAGAACAATGAATGCATTGTTAGAGGCAAACCCCACAGATGTGAAGATGGAGGAGTTTGCTGAAACTCGTTTGGGTGGTGCTGAGAAGATAGCCAACAACGCAGAAGAAAAGGGTGGTTTATCTATGTTGACTTTTCATCATTTCAAGGTTAAATTACCTTACTATGAAAAAGCCAAGTCTGGCAAGTTGAAAATGGATGATGCCAAAAAGGAATATCATGACCTTTTAGAGAAATTGTATTTAGCTACCAAAGGTGATATGGATATTGAGCAGATTGCATTTCAAGAATTGGTTGGAAAAATAGAAGTATTGGGAGAACTAATAATAAAATAAAAATAAACACTATGAAATTAAGAATTACCGAAGGACAATTAGAAAGAATCAAGTCACAATTAACAGAACAAGGTGATAATAGATATAACAGAGAAGTTAATGTAACTTTCAACGCTTATAATGCAACCTATAAGGGTAAAGAAATAAATGATATTTTACCAATGAAGGTTCGTTTATCTTACAATATTGATATTGAGGGTAGAAGTTGGGGTATCAAGGGTATTTCATTATATGGAATCACTGGCCCATCAGAAATTGAAGCCGAAATTGAATATTTTATTGATGATGATAATACTGATACTGTTACTATTCCAATGAAATTAAATTGGGAGTTGGCCGTTACTGAAATAGAAAAAGGCATGGGTGGTTTTTCTGTTGGCGATGAAGTTGAAATTGAGCTGGTTAATGATGCTGAGGGTAATTTGGTGATTAAAGAAATCAAGGTTCCTGTTTATTATTTGTAATTTTTTTCTATTTAAAGTTTGGCGGTTTCAAAAAAATTTCATACCTTTGCAATAAAAAATGGTTGAAGTATTGAAACACATGCTGGGTTGTTGTGGTGAAGGTCATCCGAGTTTAATTTTTTTGATTGGGGCAACGCCACTGATTGCAATGTGGAGTTATATCAAACAAGGGTTTTTGGTGGTTATTTTATCGGTAAAAAGCTATCTAAAACAACTTTACAAATAACTTCATCACAGTTAAAAACTTGACGTAGGGTATCCAACAATTGAAATTTTAGTTGTGCGTGAGAACCTTCTTCACCTAAAATAAATGTTTGACCGTTATCCAATTGTATTGCTCGTCTAAAACGCATATTGTGTTTAATCCTTGTAACAGGATAGTTACGTTCAAGGAATTTAAACATCAATTTTTTGTCTATTTCGGTATACATATTAGTAACAATTAGTTTATTATAAATAGCTTGTTTTGTTTTAAAATGACCAAATACAATAATTTTGTTTACATGACCATTTGTGAAGTTACACTGAAGCTGCATAAGCAAACAGGGTTCAGCACTCATGCTAGTTATTGTAGGTGGATGGGGACGAGTTTAAGTGATGAAAAAGTAATGAATTTGGTAAAAAACCATGTTTCAATCATATCTGGAGTTTTGGAAAACATATTTGCCATGAATCCTAAAGAAGCTGGCGACCATATAGCTGATTATTTTGTTTTGGAAAAGTATTTGGTATTTGAAAAAGTAGTTAGGGCGACCAAGGAATTCTACCCAAGCACAGGTGATTTATACTAATAAATAGATTTTATCTTAATTTCACCGTTTTTATATTGTTTTTTCTTATAATCTAAGTATGCTGTTATTGTAGATTTGACTAGCCATTCTGGTATTGCTGGGCAAAAAATTTGTTTGGTGAACTCAAAAACACGTTCAGCGGCTGTTTTAGGACTTCTCACGTTGCCACAACAATATAAATATACGACAACATGGTCATCTTGATATTCACGAGCTAAAAATTTCCAAATTATTTCTGAGTCAGACATTGATTATTAGGTGGCTTTCATTATATTTATAACTATAATAAAAATTAAAAAACAAGTAAATGGCAATAGAATTAACAGATGCTAATCTCGCTGAGAAAATAAGCGAAAAAGAAGTAACAGTAATAGATTTTTGGGCACCGTGGTGTGGTCCATGTAGAATGTTATCCCCAATAATTGATGAATTATCAAAGGATAACGCAAATAACGAAAAACTTAACATAGCAAAAGTCAACGTTGATGAGAATGCAGCAGCTGCTGTTAAATATGGTATTAGAGGGATACCAACAGTTCTTTTCTTAAAAGGTGGTGAAGTAGTTGATAGAGTGACTGGCTTAAAAAACAAAGTTGAATTGCAAGAGAAAATAAATACTTTGTTGTCATAACGACAATAGAGGTTTTTATTTTTGATAGAGATATTTATAGGTATGAAGAAGAAATTAATCATAACAGAAGGCCAATTAGAGCGTTTAAAAACAAATCTTAAAGAGGGCACCGTCCATTCCAACATTGTTAAACAAATGAAGGAAGATTTGGATATGAATTACGAACCAGTTGAAAAATTTGTTCGTGAGGGTGGTGAGTATTTTGAGAAGCCTATGATTAAGGTTAAAGCTGACGAAGAAGTTATAACCCCAAAATCGTTATACGAATATTTGAAATACAAATATAAGATGGGTGAAGAATTTACCAAGCAAGTAATCCGAGATTGGATGTACGGCAAAATTACTGATGACTATCGCCTATCAAAAAATATTCCTATGAACTAATGGTATGAACTTAAAATCTAAAATAAGGAGTGTTCTAAAAAAAGAATATGGTAATTTTGAAACCACATTAGAACATCAGTATGAAGACAAACTTACTGAAAACCTTATTGAAGGCCCGTTATCCAAACGCAAAGAATGGGCAACATACAATCAAGTTGTTTTAGAATTAAAGCATAGTTTAAAAGACATACTTCGTGTTAAAGAGCTACAGTATAAATTAACTGATGATGGCGACCCCAATGAGATAGTTATTGAGGCTATTGAAGAGGTTAAAACCTTTACACCAGAGCTTGAGAGGTTATATTATAAGATAAAAAATTTTTAATGAATAGTTTCAAGGTAAGTTATGTTACCACATTGCCAAAAGAAGGCAATGCACCTAGAGTAACAATTAGTGGTAATGTACCACACAAATATTTTGTTAAGTTCTACGATAGAGCTAAAGACCTAATCAGTTCTGGATATTGTGAAACAAATCAAACCATAATAGCTAGAGCAAAACAATGGTTCACTCAATGGGTGGTAATCATTGAAGATGAGACAGGTAAGGTTGTTCATATTGATTACTTTAACCCGATGAAAAAGATTGTAGCTGTAAAAATGGATGCATTTGCTTTGGGTGATAATATAGCTTGGATACCTTATATTGAGGAATTTAGAAAGTTACACGAATGTACTGTAATATGTTCAACATTCCATAATGATTTATTTATTGAGAGTTATCCGAATATAATATTTGTTAAACCCAACACTGTAATTGAAAATATTTACGCTCAATACTATATTGGTGCCAGTGATGATAACAATCCTTATTATGCTCCAGTTAATTCACGTAACGTACCTTTGCAAATGGTTGCTGTTGAAACATTAGGATTACCTAGGACAGAAATAAGACCAGATTTAACCGCTAAACATAAACATAAAGTAGTTAAATTGGATAAGAAATATGTTACCTTATCTGAATTTGGTAGTGCTGAAAACAAATCATGGAAAGCTGAAAATGGTTGGCAACAAGTTGTTGATTTTTTGGTTAGCAAGGGGTATGACGTTGTTGTAATATCAAAAGAACCTACCCAATTGAAGAATGTGATTGATATGAGTGGTAGTATTGGTTTGGAACACAGAATTGTTGATATTATGAATGCAGAATTTCATTTAGGAATTAGTTCTGGTTTAAGTTGGTTGGCATGGGCGTTAGGTAAACATGTAGTCATGATTAGCGATATTAGCCCAAAATGGCATGAATTCCAGACTGATATTACGAGGTTTTGTGCCAATGATTTAACGAGTGTAAATTATGATGCTGAGGGTCAAACAAAAGTGGAAGATGTTATTGAAAAGCTTAGCCAATTGGTAGTTTGAAGATATTTATGGTAAATAACATTTTTATCTTAAACTACAATGATGGGAACAAATATTTTTTTATTTAACTCTGGTCATAGTAAAAAATCTAAACTTGACAAAGCTTATAACGAACATTTAAAAAGTATCATACACACTATTAATGAGGAAGAAGAAGGGAGATGGGAAACATATAGTGTAATCATAGAACAACTGGTAAAACAAGGAAAAGACAACTACTTAAAGGAAATAAAATATAGATTAACAGATGGTGAAAACCCAAATGAAGTTATTTTAAATATAATTGAACGAGAAGCGGATAATGTAGACGCTTTGGTTTGGTTTTTTAAAAGAAGAATCGAAGAATACTTGGAAGAAGATTTTTTCAAAAAATTTTATTACTAAAACTTGTCTTGTTCAAAAATTTTTAGTATATTTGCTAAATTAAAGTATGAGAGAGACAAATATTACAGATAGATTAACCTTTTTGGCTGAACAATTCGATGTTTTTGAATGTGTTAAAGATAGTTCAGACAGCGACCCTGTCGTAGCTAAGCTAGAAACTTTGAAAACTGATGGATATGAAAGCAAAACAATTACTACCAGTGATGGTACACTGATTGGTATTATTTCAATAAAGGCCAACGAAAAAAATCGTATATTGAAGAAGGTTAGTGTTTGCTCACAAGTGTTTTCGGACATGATAACAGCAGACCCGACTGAAAATAAAATGTACTTACAGTGGATGCTAAACGTATTCACCAGACTAATAAAAAGTGGTGGTGAAAATGATATTTCATCTGCTATAAGATTTGTAAGTGAGGATTTACCACAAGCCAACGTTTATCTTGTATTGTTTGAAGATAATAAAAGAAAGCGTAAGTTTAGGGAATTGTGTAAAAACAGTTATAGCCTTAAACATGTTGACGACCCTACCAACATTAATCAGTACAAGTCGTTGTCTCAATTGTTTGATGCTGTTGACCCTTTCATTGAAAGAGAACCAAGTGCTGTTGAAAGGACAATGAATAAATTTGTGGAATCTGGGCAAGCTGAGATTCCAGTAAAGGATAGAAAGTTTACTCTGTTTATCCCTAAAACAACCGCAGCGAATGTTGTGTTTGATAAGTTTGCTAACTGGTGTACGGCCAAAGAAGGTAATGGTATGTTTAAAAACTATACCCAAAACCATAAAAAGCCTAACGGTAAAAACTCAGATATTTATATCATAATAAATAACAAGTTTTTTTCTGGTGAATCTGAAGAGATGTACCAAATACACTTTGAAACCAACCAGTTAAAAGACAGAAAAAACAGCCAGAACGTTAGCATTTTTGAGAACGTAATAGCTGAAAGCGAAGGCTTATCTAATTTCTTTTACGAGGAGTTGATGGGCATGGCTAAAGATTTTAAAAAAGGAATTGAAAATAACAAATATTTGGATTTCTTGATACAGTTTGGATTTGCTGAAAGCTTATTTGAAATGTTTCCAGAAGACACACCATCAATAAGAATTATGAACAGAGAGGTACCTAAATTACCAACTTTAAGTCGATTTAAAAACGTTGACCAGTTTATTGTCACAAAGGCAAAATTGGTTGAGCTACACCCATCTATTGGTGATTTAACCAATTTAGAGATGTTGGTGTTGACGGATAACCGTATCAAATCGTTACCTAAAGAGATTGGTATGTTAAAGAACCTTGTATTTTTAAATCTTACTGGTAATCCGATTAAAGACATTCCGTCTGAGATTGCGTGTTTGGATAAAAGCAATGGTGGGTCGCTACATAGAGTGGGCGTAAAAGAAGAAGACATAGGAAAGGAGAATTATCGAAAATTAAAAAGTTTGCTACCGCAAACTGAAATCAACTAAGATAAGGGCTCCAATTTATTTGGAGCCCTTTTTATTTATAACAAGTTTTAAAAAAAGAAAAACTATGAAATGGAAAAGAAATGATGAAGTAATAAAAGTACCAATTGTTGAATACTTGGAAAAAATTTTTGAAGAAGAATTAGAAAAGGGTATATCACTTAAAGTGTCAATTGGAACTGACTCTCAAAAAGCAAGCAGAGGTAGCTATAAATTTGCTACAGTTATCCTTATCAGAACATTTGAAGATTTGGGTGGTGGAATTGTTGTAGGTCGTGGAGGTAAGATAATTTCTTCAACATACTACAATGACTTCAAAGCTAAAAACAAAGAATTGGTTAACGAACGTATGGTTTTTGAAGTAAGCAAATCAGTTGAGGTAGCTTATGAAATAGCACCTTTGTTGGATTTGTATGAGGTACCACTTGAAATACATGCTGACATCAATCCAGACCCAATACACGAATCAAACAAAGCTTTACAACAAGCTATTGGTTACATATTGGGAATGGGATACGGTTTTAAGGTAAAACCAGATGCTATTGCCAGCACTAATTGTGCCGATAAACTTTGTTAATAATTTTTAAAAATTATCTTCTGCATCAAACGCTGCTGACCATAAATGTTAATGTTTATTTATTGATTATGTTTTATATATTTATGTATAAAGCATAATCATGAATAAATACGCATTAAAAAGTAAAACTGGTGAAGTAATTTCTTATATTAAAGCTGATAATCTTTTTGAAGCAGAAGAGATGTTTGCAAATATAAAAAAAATTGATATTAAATCTTTATTGGAGATATTTGTAATAGAAGAAGCTATATAATAAAAATTAATTTTTATTATAGGTATCTTTTTAATATTTCTAACATATTTATATGTAATAATAAGATTTTCTTAAAACCTTAAAGACATGTCAAACACAAAGAAAACAGTTAAAATCAAAGAAAATGAATTAGTTGATTTGATTGATAATATCGTAAATGAAGCTGTTGCGGTAAAAAAACAAGAGTGGATTAACGAACAAGCTAAAAAACAATCTAACAAAACAACTGTTTTGGAAGGTAAAATCGCTAAACTTGAAGCTCAATTCAAAGCTTTAACCGAGTCTAAAAAGAAGTAATTCTAACTCAAAAATACCATGGCTAGGTTATCTAATAGGATAGCCTAGCTATTTTATTTTCTTTACTTTAGGGTTGTGTCCAGTATATTAATATCATGGATAAAGTAATCGAAAAATTAGTCAGAGAATCGGAACCATTGGTTTCAAAAGTCGTTAGGGATGAATTCATAACCGCTAGCGAAAAAGCCTTTGATTGTGCTTTTGACGGCACATCTAAGTTCTACCCATGGAAGATACCAACCAAGCTTCCAAACACGTTTAAAATCGGTGTAATAGTGGGTTCCAGTGGTTCTGGCAAATCAACACTACTTAAACATTTTGGCCAAGAAGAACAGCCTATTTGGGATTCAAACAAATCAATCATTTCACATTTTGACAGTCCAGATGATGGAATCAATAGATTAGGTTCTGTTGGTTTCAATTCCATACCTTCATGGTACAAACCTTACGATGTATTATCCAACGGTGAAAAATTTAGGGCTGATTTGGCCAGAAAGATTAAATCTGGGGCGGTTATTGATGAATACACTAGTGTGGTTGACCGAACAGTGGCTAAAGCTGCCAGCATCGCCTTATCAAGGTATATCAAAAACAATGATATAAATAATGTTGTTATATCAACATGTCATCATGATATTGTTGATTGGTTGGAACCAGATTGGGTGATTAATACCAACACAGGTGAATTGCTTCACGGTTTTTTTTTGTCCGACCAGAAATCATTGTCAAAATATATCGGACAAACTATGATAGTTGGGGAATGTTTAAAGACCATCACTATTTAGATGGCAATGTAAATAAAGCGGCCAGATGTTATGTAGGTGTTTGGGAGGACCAAGTGGTTGGATTTGGTGCAACTTTAACTTTGCCTAGTGGTTCGTTAAAAAATGCATGGCGTGGTCATAGAACCGTTATTCTGCCAGATTATCAAGGAATGGGTATTGGTGTTAGATTTTCAGATGCTATTGGCCAGATTCATATTGACCAAGGTCATAGATATTTCTCTAGAACAAGTCACCCTAGAATGATTTATTATAGAGAACATTCAAAATTATGGAAACCTACTAGCAAACATAAAAAAATTAGGTACGATGTTTCAGATGGCAATACCTACAAAAAACATATTTATGATAATAAAAGATTATGTGGTAGTTTTGAATATATCGGGGCTGATTTTTAATGACTCTAAGATATTTATATTAAAAAGATACTATGAGAAAATCAGATAAAAATTTAAACATAACTAAAACCAATATTTTGGTTGAACGAAGATATTTGGAATCTAAAGTGATGATTAAAGAAAATATAGAATTAAAAAAAGGTGATAAAATTGTTTGGGTTGGTAAAGAGAAAAAAATTGGTGATAAAATGAT